>Ga0065711_1037212_pt1 | contig 20073 bp, 13 predicted proteins | sample Hoacrofraction12_FD_59098 | JGI IMG/M metagenome (GOLD analysis project Ga0065711, IMG submission 59098) | Hoatzin crop microbial communities from Cojedes, Venezuela - Epithelial fraction 12 v2 (version 2) | ecosystem: Host-associated > Birds > Digestive system > Esophagus > Crop | place... | reverse complement strand
GGAGGCTGTGGAGTCTCCTTCTCTGGAGATATTCCAGCCCCGCCTGGACGTGGTGCTGTGCAGCCTGCTCTGGGTGACCCTGCTTGGGCAGGGGGCTGGGCTGGGTGACCCACACAGGTCCCTTCCAACCCCAACCATTCTGGGATTCTGGGATTCTGTGAATGCACTGGGCTTTTCTCGAGCAGTCAGTATGAGCCTAATTCCCATTGCTCCATTGAATGAATGCTGACATTTTTTTGACTTAAACATAAAGGAATTAGAACATCCTTAAACACTTGGAAAAGCCCCCAAGTCTGAAAACAGTCTGGAGGCACTCTGTAGGAAGCTGTAACAGTGATTCCCCATCCTTTTCTAAAGGGCTCCAGTACTTCAGGGCAGGTACTCAGGAGACCCCTGACTGATCTCCTGTCGCTGCTCCAGCTCTCCTGCTGTCCACCACTGCATCCAGACTCCAGGCAAGGTCGATAGGTTCAAGTTGGGCTTTAAAGTGCTGAAGTCACTCCAGGCTTCCTTTGCAGGTACCAGAAATGTGCACCACCATAAACAGGTGGCCAGGACAAGAGGGAAAAGTCACCTCCGCAGAGGGAGCCTGAGATGGTTGGCCACTCTTCAGACATCAGATGTGCCAGGTCAGGCCTTCTGCATCCGTTAGACCATCCAGATCGGAGTCAATGTCACTCTGCTTGCCCCAGATGCCTCCTTGCAGGCACTTGGACACAGTCTGCATTAGAATCTTACACCCCACTGTGTTTCATTTGCCCTTCCAGTTCCACTTATTATATGACATGGAATAATAATGGGAGAGGAAGCGTGAGAAAGAAGAAGTTCATTGGAGATTTTGTGTTGTGCATGTTTGTCATCAGAGACTTTGGGGCTGAGGGAGTCTAGATAATGCCAGAACAAAGTGCTCTAGCCCCTGCTCCCTCCAAAGCAATTATCGGTAACGTACCGTTGAGTATCTTTTTGCAGTCTAGTATTTGCCAGCATCACTGCCCAATAAATCCCAGCCTTTCGCTTTGGTAAGTAATATTTAGTTATAAGGTGTAACAGCAGTTGTAACTTGGTAGTTAGGAGGTGATTAGATAGCTAATACATGTTGGCTGTGTATAAAGGCAAGAGAGAAAAAATATCAATACTTTCTTGAAAGCTGAGTAAAACTAGAAGGTGGGGAGAGACGAGAGAAGGTGTTAAACATTGCCAATATTTGATTGCCAATTATCACAACTGCTTATTTAAAATGGGAAATGTTATGTATACAATTTATCATATAAAGCACTGCTCTCTATATCAAAGAAACAAAATAGACATACCTGATTTACTTTGAAATAGTCACAATAATTCTAGCATTCGAGATTTAGTTGTGCTGCATGAGCCATGCTGGAGTGAACATGTGCAGTGTCACGTCTGTTTCTCGAGAAACGTGAACTCTTTTGTACCAGCTCCCCTTACAGCCAACGAAGAGAGATGCTCAGCCCTAAGGGGCTCAGCTGCCTGTCGGGGCTGACCAGCTCTGACTGAGGTTTAGATGTCGGAGTAGACTGCAATGAACCCCACCTTCACTTTGTTATTTTGTGATGTGTCACTGAAGTAGGGGGCAAGGAGAGGAATGTTGAAAGTGCTCACACTACTGATTTTATAACCAGTGGAAAATGTTATATCCATAGGAAACAGAACTGATACATCAGTATAGACCTAATGTTTTATTTCCTGTGTACATATGTATTTTTTTTTCTGTCAGGTTTAGTCTATCTTATTTATAGCTTTTGCAAAATGTTGTGTATTTCAGGCAGCTTAATCCAAAGCTCGAAAACTGGTTAGACTATGGTTACTTTTGCAGCACATCCAGTCCTTTATCCTGATGTATGCAAACCTACTCACATTTCATTTTATAGATTTTACCAATTTTTTACTTTTACACAGACTCTGCCTATTCTGTGGATCTCATTTTTCAGTGCAATACACTATGGCATTGTCTTATTTTTCTCTCAGAAGCTGCATCCTGATTTGATTATGATCTATGGACTGGCAGATTGCTATAGCTTATTCTAAATGTATTTCATGATGTTTGAACAGGGTTCTCACCTCCAGGTTGGACTCCACAGATACTCTTACGCTGCATGCTTAAGTCAATTGTCCCAAATGTGCAAGAACTTACTCATATAGTTCTCCCTCTCTTGAATTCTCTGCAAAATGTGTCTTTCAAAGGCGTGCTCCTGTTAGGAGTGCCATCTGGTGTTCCTCAGCTCAGGCAGTGAGTAGCTCTGTGGCTGGTCAAGGCTTCAGCACAACAGAATATACCTGTTTTATTTAGGCAAGACACTGGATTCTACATTTAAATGAAATTGGTTACAAAAAGATGGGAGGGCAAATAGATTTTCAGTAGTTTGCTGAAATTTAGCTCTGTTGTCAATCATCCCTTTGCAGTTGCTCTGGTTGTTACCCAGCTACAAGGGGAGAGAATGAATTCTCTAATTCCTCTAACTTCTGTACGAACTTGAAGGAAATGCTCACCTTATTAAAATACATTTCGTCTTGCTCTCCTTTTTTTTTTTTTTCTGTTCTGTTCAGTGAAAGAGCAAATTCTGTGTTTTCATTTCAGCACACGTGGTTTTGTAGACACCGTTTCCCTCGCTGCAGCGCAGCTCTGCAGGGGTGCACCAAAGTGCTCTCTGCCACTGAGCGTTGTCAGAAACTGGTGCCCACTCACTGTCTGCGAGAACACCCCCGTTCTCCAGACACGGCAGCTGTGCTCCAGACGGGACAGAACCAAGTCACCACTCCGTGGCCACGCCGGACTGACGTCCCCGGCGATGCGTGGCGGTCTCTCTCCGTGTCCAGAGTCCACATGATGGCACCCGGTCATAACGAGTGTCCGCGCCCTGCGGCCTCCCGCTGGCAAACCTGCCTGCCCTGTCGCAGTCTGGCGCTTGGTTTCTCCTCCAACTCAACCAGGCTAGAGAGCCTCCCCTGCTGCCTTGCCCTCGCTGTGTTAGTGTAACTGCAGAGCTGGAACGCAAGGCATCTTTCCAAAAGAAGTGCCTGGTTTTATGTAAGGACCCTGAACTGTGTAGCTGTCCCAGTGGTTATCACCAACAGCTAAAGCATGTTCTCTTTTCACGTGGCATATGTGCCTCGCTCCACCTTCCAGACTCTGAACTGAGCTTTCCGCTAAGTTAAATAGCACTGCACTCTCTAAAGTTGTCTCCCCATTTAAATACTCTTTCCTGTGATTAAGTTATCGTTCCTTCTTTTTGATGAACTAAAAAGAATCTCTCCAGTCTCTCCAGGATATCAGGACATTACTACCCATCTCCTCACCTCTTGGACTTTCCCAGGAACCACTGAATGTGTGGACACAGGAACTGCCCAAAAGGTGCCTCCCCTGTGCAACCTTCGGTACTGTTGGAGGTGTGTAAATGAGGGACGTGGTCAGCCCAGATCACATCTAGGGTAGAGAGCGGCAGTTGCAGAGGACAGTCCTGGTCTCTGGTGGTCCTGCAGTTAGGAGATACCATTCTCTCCCCACTGGCTACGGAAGTGGCTCTCTTGACTGCACAGCTTGCTGCGGTTGCATCATCACTGTCAAATGCCTTCCCTCCACGGTCACTCTGTGCCTCGGTTTCTCATCATCCTCACTGCACGGGTCTAAGTTTGCCCCATCCTCCCTTGACTGCCAGACCTGCATGCCACTCTGGGGACGGTAGTGTGGATCAACCACAGGGTCAGCAGTGTGGATAAACTACTGAGGACAGTAGTGTGGATGACAGTAGTATGGATAGACCACCAGGACAGCAGTGTGGATAAACGAAGGACAGGTTTGGCCTCTGCTGCTCCATGCTGTTCCTGACTGCTCTTTTAGGAAGCCTTGCCTGCAAGCATCCAACAGAAAGCTGCAGTTTGCACCAAGCTATGCATTGTATGTCACATGTGCTGCGCTGTGAAAACCTCACTCTGCTAGGCTGTGACATCACCTTCAATTTATTTCAGGTACTTTGAACTGAAAAAATACCCACAGCCCATGGCCAAGGGCACCAAGTGAAGCCCAAGAAGAGATGGGCCAGGGACAGTACTGATGCGGACAATTCGCCTGAAAGGATTTCCATCTTGAGAAGTGTGGGTGAAGAACCTGCCCTGCCCTGCCTGGTGGGGTCCAGAGGGATCACGGGGCTGATGCCTTCAGCGCTGCAAACGTAACTTCAGGCACCACAGCTAACGGCCTGCAATAACGCAGACTTTAAGTTGCACATACTGAAGACAGTAATACTATCTAGAAGTGATGACATCATCAGGTTCTTCTCTGTACTCGTAATGCTCCGGAGATCGTGTAAACTCTGCCTAGGAAACGTCCCACTGGGTGATCGCTCTCAGCTGAACATGCCGGATGGCATCGTCCTCCTTCTGGGCTCCCGGGGTCTCAGGGTGTGTGTCTATGCATTTGTGTTCTGTTTTTCTTAATATGCAACTATATGTATGACCTCGTACTGGCCTTAATTTAATGACTGCTTGAGATTTAACGTTATTTTTCTTTAGTGTGTGTAGTTTAAGCAAACAATTTTTTTTTCTTTTTTTTTTTTCCAACAGGAAAATCATTCACCTCTATTCAGGATTTCTTCTGGAGTAAAAGGTAACTCAACTGAAATGCTAAACTATTGGGAAGACATTAATTTTAGCTAGATCGTAACTAATTTTCATTACATCCTAATATACTAATTCTAACTAGAGTCCCATCACTAATTTTTTTTATTATATCAATGGTAGCGATCACCAACTGACACAAATTACGTAACGGAGTCTCTAAAACAGGCATTGCAGGGAAGTACATTCAATGAGACTTTAAAAGGTAGATTAAGAGTCCCTGATTCCTAAACACATATGTAAGCATGTAACTTCGTGTTCTCAGCAGTCCATTGAATTTAATGATTATTTATAGCATATCAAGTTGTATCATTAAGCGGATGCCTAAGTCATTGCAATACAGGGGCTACAGATCTTAAGAAACTCTTACGACCATCCTGTCTGACCTTGTGCACATCTCCAAGCAGAGCACTGCCTGAAAGTTTCATTCACAGACCCCAAGAGCTTCCAACCAGCTGAAGTGGATCACAGTTCTATTTAGATACAACAGTGTTTGTTTTTTTTTAATTTTGCATATTTACTGTTCCATATGTTATACTGCATAGTGGCACCTTACTGCTTGTAAGGGAAGGATTATTTTGACTAATTATTCTGCACAAGTCTACAGCCCCTGGTGATAATTTAGCACATGGGTAATATATTTTCAGCATAGTGAACACCCAGGATAAAGCTCTAAGTAGGGAACAAAAACTCTGTCAGGCCTACGCACTCTCATAATCTGTTTTAATCTGAAACCAATGAGTAATATTGACTAGCTGCCTTGCACGATTTTTGATACAGCTCTGACAGATGCTGCCCTGCCAACGAGAATGGATAAGAGCTGCTCGGTGTGCTATAAGTATTTCTTGGTAAAAGTCTCACAATCATAAGACTTTATCTGTATGCGCAAGTGCAGGTTTTTATGAAATTTAAGAATATATGCTACTTAGGGTTTTGAGGACCCAGGCAGAAATCCTAAAAGATGTGTCTCTGTCATGGGGTTTAGAAACCTGACCTGGAATTACTGTTGAAAATTACTTTCGGTTCTGATAGCCTTATGTGTGGGGCAGGAAACAGCCAACGAACCTTTTCTCCGTACATGATAATTACCTGACTTGGAGTATTTTTTTAAGAAATGGGTTCTTTTCCTTTGGTGATCACATCAGAGGAAAACTTCATTTGTTTATAAAAATTAATTCAGTAACTCAGTGTCTGTAGAGGCATTGTTTGGTTTCAGCAAGGCTTTCTCCCAGTGTCAGGCTGTCCTGTTTACTGGTATGTTGAAGATTTATAATTCATTTGAACTCTAGACTAGATCATTTGACCGAAAATACCATGTTTCACATCAGATTTTCTTTTTTCCACAGTGACTGATAGCTGTTGGAAGCAATAGGACTACTAACGGGCTTGTTCACGTACAGGTGGGTGGGTGATGTTAATTTTATTTCACATGACTGGAACTGTTCTAACACGGAACAATGGCTGATTCTTGCAATATATGGGAAAGGCTCGATACCACTTTTCTTGGTAACTGAAATCAAGACTGGACTTGGCTGTTTAAGTAATACAGCCATTGTCTTTAATATTGCTAATCAGTCTGTCTGATGTTTCTGGTTTCGATTTTCTCCTGCGCGGGATGTGTGATCAGCGCAGTGTTCAGGTAAAGAGATTTCTTAGGCTGTAAAAGTGACAGCTCTGAAGTGAGCTCTTACTGAGTCAGAGAGTTAAAGGGATTGTAATGGTATGGGGGAAAAACCCAGAGAAGAAAAGGGAAATTTCTCACGGAGAAACTAGATTAACTTTAGCATCCCTGTTCACTAAAGACAATTTGGAGAATGTTTACAAGTGGAACCTTTATTTGCGGCCAAAGTGAACAACAACGAATCTTCGCTATTAGACAGTGCTCAGCTAAAGAGTTTGATGCAACTCGGGCTCCAAAGTGCAGCGGTGTCATCAAGCGTGTTCAGCCTCTACTTAAAACTGCCTTTGCACCTGCCAGCTGCAAGACAGCTGCTCTGGTACCAGCTTCCAGAGATCTGGGTAACTGATTATCCATGAACCTGATGTCTGCACCTGGCCAGTTTGCATAAATTATAATAAAGAAGAGTGTTACTGTACACATAGCAAATACGGTGTTTTGGGGAACACTCAAAAAGCTTTTGTAGAGGTAATTTATGCATCATAAATCTGTTATAGTATTTAAGAAAAGCTGATGAGTATATGGATTGTTTGAAGTCCAACTGATACAATTACTTCGACTCTCAAGAGACTTTTGACAAGGCCCTTTGCCAGAGACTCTTAAAAAAGTTAAAGAAGGCTCAGACTACCCAACATATTAAGCGATCTGGAAAGTACATGAGCAGTGGGGTGATGACATCTGCTGATGAAACAAAGCTCTTCAGGGTAATAAAGACATGGACTGACTGTGCAGAGTTGCAAAGAATCTTAGTTAAAAAGTGGGAGAAGTAATATAACACAGATAGATGCAAAAAGTGAGCAAACATGAAAAAATGCTGATGTTATCACTCATGGCTTTGGAACTATATTAATTGGGACTGTTCTGTGGATATGTCAGATCAATGCTATGTAACGACTAAAAAAGCAAAGCAAATCTCAGGAATCATTAGAAAAGAAATTGAGAAGAGAACAGAAAATTCCATTATGCTGCAGTGTAAATCTATGGTGTATGCACATCTTCAATCCTGTTTGTGGTTCTGGTCCCTCTTTCTTAAAAAGAATGTATCAGAGTTGGGGAAGAATCAGAAAAAGGCAACAGGGTTGAGCTGAACATACAGGTCACTGATGGAGACAGGTGGCTGGATTTGATGGACTTTGGTCACTGGCCATTCTTACATTCAAAAATTATTCTAAGTTGAACCTTTGCTCAGTGTCACAAAAACAGTCATTAGGAAGAGAGGTTAGCCTTCCTGGGGGAAAAAAACATCAACAAAGTAGTAGTCTAGTTTGAAATATGAAACTCTTCTAGGTTCCCTGATTGGAAAAATGTACCTCAAAAGAAAAAGCTAAAAAGCATCTCTAAAAATAAGTTTGACTTGCAGAAGATGGATGTTTATAAAAAAATCAAACACGCAAAACCAAAACCATTGTTTCTTATGTTAGGACTCAGGAGCTCAAAAGAGGCTGTTTGACATCAAAATGTTAAGTGTTTCATGACATCAAAATGTTAAGTGTTTCACATAGAATATATGATGCTCTTGCTCCACAGATTCCTAATGGAGTGACTCTCAGTTCTGTGCCAGGTGGCATGAAACCGTACCAGTGATGACTGATAGATGCGTTTCTCCTCGATGGTTGGGAGGAGGCTGGCCTAGTGATTATCTTCTTGGAGAAGTTCAGCGTCTCTCTTTTTAGCCCTCACAGGATGCTTCAGAGCTGTTTGTGACCCATATTCAGGATCTCTTTCAAGAAAGCTTGGGCTGGCATAATGTAAGCGATATTCTGGTACTCCTGGGTGGATCTGATTGAAAGGTCTCAAGGAAATTTGTCTTAAGATATTTTCTTCAGGTTTGTAAAGATTTCAGGTTACACTAGGTGAATCTAAAGAGTATGGAAAGCCTGTAGATTGTATACTATGATACCTCAACTTCCACAACTCTTGTATCACCATTCCGGACTAAAACATTAGCTTTCTTTTTCCAGATCCCCTAACCAGTCTATTCTTCCTCTCTGAGGGAATCTTCACTCCACAAGTCTTTACAGTCATTGACCACGTGCATGATCACGAACATCTCAGTACTTGGAACATGCTGTGAGCTTCAGCACCAACACATTGAATTCTGGTACCCACTACCTGACTTCAGCATTTGAAGACTGAATGTTGAAGAGAAAATCTGAATAGTCTGGAGGAATAAATGAAAACTGAGCTCTGCATTTTTCAAAAAGAGGTCTTGATTTACAAGTCTGGCAGAAATTATGTTTATGGAAGGAATCCAGACAGTATTGTTTTTTATCTTGGGTACTCTACTAATAAAATGTCCCTTATAAATATCAAAAACATGACATTCAGCTTTTAGAGAGGAAAAAAAAATATGCTTGAGAACAGCTTTGTCCCAAGCACAGGGGCATCAATTACATGCCCAGATATTTCTTTTTCCGCCTGTCACTCTTCAGTATTGGTCTATGCAGCTTTGCAGAACATTAGTTCAGAAAGGAGGTGTGAATAAAAGATAATAAAGAAGGATTTAGTTGCCTGCAAGATGAAAATGAAAAGCATGTAAATTCCCACCAGTTCTAGTACTGCTTGTGTTGCCATACACCAGAATCCTGTCTGGATGATTATGTTAACATTTTACTTTAGCAATGATGTCATTGATGTGACGTGATGGAACATCTAGCTTAGGAGAGTATCTCATCCACTGTGTAAGCTGAACTTTTCAACAAGTTAATATTTCTTCAGTGCTGGACTCTAGTATGAAAAGTTCTATTTCAGCAAAAAAGTAAGCATCTTTCTTCACTGCCTCAGGAAGATTACACTGGAAAGTGAAAAGCGAAATCGGAGCAGACGATGACTCAGTATAACCATTCAGCAGAGCTCTTTCTCCAGAGCTCAGCAAATAAGTCATTAAATTTCACTGAAACACCACTGGCTTTGGATGAAAGGACACTATTAGGGCTGAAGATTTCACTGTCAGTCCTTCTGTCGGTTATAACTTTGTCAACGATCCTTGCAAACGTTTTTGTTGTTATTACAATTTTTCTGACTAGAAAGCTCCACACACCTGCAAATTACCTCATTGGCTCATTGGCAGTGACTGATCTTTTAGTGTCTGTCCTAGTAATGCCCATCAGTATTGCTTACACTGTCACCCACACGTGGGCCTTTGGCCAGGTGTTGTGTGATATCTGGTTGTCATCAGACATCACGTGCTGCACAGCCTCAATCCTTCACCTCTGTGTTATTGCACTGGACAGGTACTGGGCTATCACCGATGCTCTGGAGTATGCCAAACGCCGGACCGCTGGCCGAGCGGCACTCATGATTGCCGTGGTCTGGATGATCTCTATTAGTATTTCTGTGCCACCGTTTTTCTGGAGGCAGGTGAAAGCTCATGAAGAAATTGAAAAGTGTGCTGTGAACACAGATCAAATTTCCTACACAATTTATTCCACTTGTGGAGCTTTCTACATCCCAGCCATACTTCTCCTAATATTGTATGGTAGAATTTTTGTAGCGGCTCGATCCAGGATTCTGAAGCCACCCTCATTATATGGGAAGCGTTTCACTACTGCACACCTGATTACTGGCTCTGCTGGGTCTTCCCTCTGCTCCATTAATGCTAGCCTTCATGAAGGGCATTCCCATTCAGATGGGTCCCCAATATTTATCAATCATGTTAAAATAAAACTTGCAGATAGTATCCTGGAAAGGAAAAGAATTTCTGCTGCAAGAGAAAGGAAAGCCACCAAAACTTTAGGCATTATTCTGGGAGCTTTCATTTTCTGCTGGCTGCCTTTTTTTGTCATGTCCCTAGTCCTACCAATCTGCCAAGATGCTTGTTGGTTTCATCCCATCCTACTGGACTTTTTTACATGGTTAGGTTACATAAACTCATTGATCAATCCAGTCATTTATACAGCTTTTAATGAAGAATTTAAACAGGCTTTCCAAAAACTAATACATTTCAAAAAGTGTTCGTCTTGAGCCTCTCCTATTGCGTTACTGACCCATGTGCAATCTTGCAGCCTCCCTGGAAACTTTCTGTGCTTTTATTCCTAAGGTACGGAGTGGTATTTGCCATCTCTGCTGCTTACCTGTGCTGTGCATGTAACTGGGAACTTCTTGCCAATTTGGTACTTTCTGTCTGGAATTCTACATCCCGTAACAGAACTTGTCTGTGGTCTCTGCAGTGATCGTTCGTGTATGTAAGATCAACACATGAAGTAAGCTTTGTAACTAGTGATGGAGCGTGACCCAGAAAGCTGAATTTGCACAATGAGATGACACATATTATCCAATTCCACCATGCCCTCGTAACCTGATGGGAGGAAAATGTGTGCCTGTTTGTACGACGACAGTATTTCTTCTGTATATTATTATAAATTTTTGTAGGCTGAGAAAGTTTCTGGAGAACAAGATCTGATGTCTACATTTTCTATGGCATGTATCCTATCCATCTGGAATTGATGAAACCTGTAACTTTTTCAGAAGTTGTGTGACACAGGCTGACTATAAGCAGCAGGGCATAGAAGGCATAGCGCATATGGAAGTTCTGTGGATATTTCACAAATACTGCATTTGAAGCTATGCTTACGGTGAACTGTAGAAAGAAGACAATTTATTTGGAATAATTTCTACACATTTTATGATGAATAGAATAGCCAGTGCAGGAATACTACAAAATAAATAGCATGAAAATTATTGAAAAGTACCTTGATCTTATATTTCCATTATTTAATCTTTTGCATGCACAAACTGAAACAGGAAAATATGTTTAGTGCCAGTATGGAATGACTGGAACCTCAAAAAAGAGCCAGAAGGTTCACTCCTTGGTGACAAGAAATGGGGACTCAGAGACAAGAGAATGAAGTGACGTATGAAGGAAAACTGTCTTAGTAATTGAGGTTGTTGGGGTGGATGTGACATTACTGTCTCTGGAAGTCTTTAAGAACTGGTCAAACAAACATCTGTCAGAGATGACAATGTCAGGACCCTCCTCTGGGGCTGTCAAGAGTGGAGCAGGTCCCCTCTGACCTGCACTTCTCTGTCCCTGGGATTATTTCCCCCATTTGGCAGGTGGGAAGCTGGCACATGGAGATCTTGGTTGCAGTCTCGGACAGGACAGCCCACCAAGTGGTGCAGTCCAAATTTCATTCAACTTTTTAGAGTCTCTGGGCTTTATACAGCAGAAGCATCACATCCACACTGCATATAAGCGGCGTGCACTGCTTTGAAAGAGTTATCCCATCATCCTCCTGACTGCCCTTCCATCTCTCAGCCTGCCTGAATTCATCTCCACCATCCGCCACCGTAGCCATCGCACCACACTCCACCACAGCCCAGGTCCACCACCGTACTTCAGCCTCTCCTTCACATTTGCTGCATAGTCTTGCAGCTTCCTCCTGTTGCTGGTGCCTCTGCTGAGGGCTGGACCATAAAGTAATGCCCCAGGACCACTCACATGCTGCAGAATCAGGCAGAGCAGTTGTGTAGGTCACAGAATTGTAGTCCTTTCTCTCGCAGTACACATCAAGGGCAATTAAGAGTTATCCCTGTTTGGGACCCAGCCCCTCTTCCTTCCCAGGAGTGATCGGATCTAGCTCAGTCCAGCTCAAGGGATTCTGATGGTGGCACTACCTGGCCATGTCCACACTGTCTGCTTCCAGAGTGTGTCCAGAGTGCCCACTGGCAGGGGTGGTTCTTTTGCCTGTGCTCACTCCTGAACTGTGCTTGTGCATTTCGTGGTGGTGTGCGAGATGGCACGGCCACAGCCATATTGGGCAAGGCAGGAGCCATTAACTAGTGCAGACAACCTGGTTCTCACACCTGAGGCCAGGCCCTGGCACTAATTAATTTGCTGTTACAGACATAATGTGTGAGGAAGTAGTGTACAACTTCAAGCTCCAGGCTCCCTTCTGGGCTGCCATCCCTGAGTCCAGGCTGCTCATACCTTCTACCATTGTGGGACAGACGGCATGGCATTGCAAGTCCAGTGTTGGTCTGGAGGTAGCTGAGGTATGTAGGCATCTCAGGAGGTTGGTATAAGCACCTCAGTCAGCCACTGAACTCATGTGTTTAAAGAGCTGATGTTGAAAGATAGGCTTTTTGCCCCTGGGTCCACATCACTGGAGCTCTTTGCAACCTCCACCAGCTGTACAAGGATTTGGAGGAGCCTTTCTGTTTGACATATTGACACAGCAAGACAAGCCTGCTTTTAAAACGACCCAGCAGTACTGCTGGCAGTGGCTGACCCCCAGAACAAAGAGCACCCTGGAAAGTTTCCTGCAGCCTTACAGCATAAGGACTAGTATGAGGGTGTCGATGACGTGACATCCCCTCGTTCCCTCAGGAATCCTTTCCTGTCCCAAACAATTTAACCTGGAAGACAGCCACAGCCTGGAGAGCGTGTACCTCCAGGAGTCACGGGATCTCTGCAGACTTTTTTTTTTGCACTCCAGGCAAAGGCCTGGGTGTATCTGAAGTTTCCCCTCCTTTCCCCTAGATGCTGTTTTCATGCTGTCCATCCTGCCTGCCCCCTGGGCTTTCGAGACCCCTTTGTCTGCTGTGCTCATCTGGCACAGCCCTGTGAGCTGAGGGGCCCAGGGCACAGGGAGGGTGTCACACAGCGTTAACCGCACAAACGTACCTGTTCTACAGCTTCAAAACAAAAAAGACCCAACTAGGGCAAGCGGATAAAGGACAAACCAAGTGAACGACAGTCAAGGTTGCAGTCGGAACCCTGAATGAAGGTCTGGGTTCCACAGGGACTTGAATAAGAGAATCAAAGATGATTTCTCTGCCTCCCCTCCAGCAGTGTGGCCAGCACAGTGCTGGTGCCTCCTGCTTTGCACCTCAGGCTCTGCTGAGAGCGATAGGCTGGCCTTCCCACCAGATGCCTTCATGCTGATTAAGGCAGGGCTTGCCTTCAGCCAGGTCCCTTATGAACTACTGATTCTCTTCCTACCTCATGTTCCAGGACATCGTGGTAGCAGTGAACCGTCAGGTCACAGTGTTCCTGCAAAAACTTGGCAGCAAGGCTGTCACTTGTTTGTCCAAATGATGAATTTTGTCCTGCCTTTCACTTAAGGAGCTTCTCCACAGTGTCCTTCAGGTGGTCTCATGCCTGGTTCTAACCTTGAAATCAGAGTCTCGGAGCAGCTGATGCCAACATCTCATCAGAAATACTGGTAGAGGCAATAACAGCAAACGTGTTAGTCCTTGCTCAGATCTGGGGACATACAATACATAGAATCAGAGTAATTCAGGTTGGAAGGGACCTCTGGAGGTCACTAGTCCAAAATCAGGCTCAAAGCAGGGCCAGCTGTGACATCAGACGAGGTTACTCAAAGTTTTCTTCAGCTTTCCAAGGATGAGGATGCACAACCTGTCTGGGTAACCTGTCCCAGTGCTTGACTGTCCTCATGGTGAAAAAGACTTTCCTTATACCCAGTTTGAACCTCTCTTTTTTCAGCTTATGTCTGTTGTCTCTCAGTCTTCATCAATCACTTCCTCAGATCCTGGGGGAGCTGCTGCCAGGTTGCCTCACAGCATTCTCTTCTCCAGACTGAGCAAGCTTGGTGCATTCAGCTTCTCGCTCTGCGTTCCTGGGGCATGTTCTCCAGTCTCCTGACCATTCTGGTGCCCATACATTGACTTCACTCTGGTTTAATGCAGCTTGTTATGTGCTTCCTCCTGGATTACGGGAGGTTTATTCTGCTCTCCATCCCTGTCTTCCAGCTCTGGGGGCTGACTACCCTGGGAATAACTGGTCTGACTATTAAAGACTGAGGCAAAGAAGGCAATAAGTACCTCAGCCTTTTCCTCATCCTTGGTGGCAATGTTCCCGCCTACATCAAGTAAAAGATGGAGATTCTCCTTGGTTCTCTTTTTGTTGTTAATGTATTTCTAAAAACATTTTTGTTACCCCTTACAACAGTGACCAGACTGAGTTCTAGCTGGGAATGGTCCTGGAAGGGCCTTTGAGAGGCCAGCTAGTCCATTCCCATTGGATGGTGGATGATCCCACCTGGATCAGCTAAGCTTTTGTCCTTTTCCTCTCTTGCCTGCTCTTGAATATTTCCAATGATGAACAGAATGGCAAACAGTGTAGGAAGATGATCCACTACTATTCTTTGGACTTCTATAAGACACTTTAATTCAAAAGCAAACAAACTAGGCCTTTGATTAGATTATAGGCTAATTAAAAAAGGCACATGGTCTAATATTACACCATTCTTAATGCTGGTAAATATTTGATATAGTGCTTCAGGAACTCATATTGGAAAAAGCAGTGATATGGAGCTGGCACAGGAAAACACTAGCTAAGGATCATAAATGAAAGATAAATAACACCCCATAGCCTCTCAGTTGAAAGGAAGAGGCTATCATGTCACAGAGATCAATGTCCATATTTACCATGTCATTAATGCTCTGTGGATCACAGTCAAGAGTACACAAATGCATTTCACAGAAGGTACATGAGGGCTGCATGACTTTTAAGTACCTCTCCAGTGAAGCTCTTGCAATATTGAGCACACAGGTAAGTTAAAACACATTTTTTTATTTGTATATAGTGCTTATTTGTACATAGCGTGGTTGTCCCAGCAGATAGTTACTTCAATGATGATACAGAATTTATTGAAAACAGAATAAATATCTAAATAAAAGTCAAAGCATGTGTGTTAACTGCAGCACCCTGCAATTAAATTTCAGTGCAGGTTATTCCCGCAACTGGGGAAGAGGATGAGTGTCAGCAGTGAGGAGTCACCAAGACAACAAAAGTGGAAGATGATCAGTCCGCCCAGGACAAGCCTGAACCTTGCAGTGTGAAGGAAAGATGATCATGGAAAGCGTGTGAGTTGAAGCGATACTGCCATGCTTACCAATCCAAAGATGGTTCCTTGTGAATGGGGTAGGGAGGAACAAATGTTGTACATGTAAGACTACTCCCTCTGCAGTAAACCTTGAGAGCCCTTGAAGGAATGTCAGGAGGGATGGCTGTAGTTATGGTTCCCATGCAATTTCCAATATGATAAGCCGGCTACAGGTGCTCAGCAGCTCTTGTCACTCAGAGGAGGAATTTCCAACAGTTTCAGCAAAATTCATTTAACTTTTCTGAATTCTGTTTCAAAACAGCCAAGATGCTTCTGTTGGAAATGCCAGTGACCAGACACATATCCCATGCACTTGTTGTCAATAACAGACTTTGCATTTAGACTTCATCGCCGGCCAAACAAAAGGGAGACATGTAAGTTAGTAGGCGGTTAAGAGCCTTCTCAACCAGATTTGCTCTAAGCTGCCTTGTTCATGTACACACCACTTCCAGCCTCTAGTAGCAACAGTCACATTTTCACAGCAGTTGTGTTGCCAGCATCTGTCACTGAGAGGGAGGCCTTTTTCCCTAGCCTGCCAAGGTCCCTCTGAGTAGCAGCCCTGCCCTACACCCTAGCAATAGTCCTCCCTAGTTTGTATTGCCTGCAAACTTGCTGAGAGTGCAAGACAGCTTACTGTCCAGGCCATTAATAAAGACATTAAACACTGCTGACCTATCACTGTGCGTCCCTAAAGGATGCCCCTAGTAACTAGTTGCCAGCTGGACTTCATATTGTTGATCTGAACCCTTCAGCCCAACCATCCATACAGTTTCTCATTCACTTCACTTACCCATCCAAATCTCACCTGCTTGCCTACAAGTAGACTGTGGGAGACCATGTCAAAGGCCTTGACAAAGTCAATGCTACAATCAATCAATACAACAACCAGTGCCCTCCTGTTGTCCACACAGGCTGTTGTCTCATTGTACAAGGTAATCAGGTTGGTCAGGCACAACCAGCCCTTGGTAAATCCCTGCTGGCTGCTCCCAGTCACTTTCACGTCCTTCATGTGCTTGGAAATAGCTTCCAGGAGGATGTGCTGTCCAGTCTTCTCAAGAATTAATTTGAGGCTGACCTGCTCATAGTTGCCTGGATCCTCCTTCTTGCCATTACTGACAACAGGTATGACATTTGTCTTTTTTCAATCATCAGGAACTTTCCCAATGATCAGAACCTTGTACCACCAGCAATCCTGAACTTACATTGGCAAGTATGCTTGGCACCCTCAAATGCATCCCTTCTGGTCCCATGTGTAGGCCTAATTCAGCGGACATTTTTAAGACGTCTGCTCCAGGAAGGGGTGAAACACCCCTTAAACTCAACTGACTCTAATGACAATATTTCCACTATCTAAGAAGGAAGACTGAAATGCAATTTGTATGGAAGAATCTGTAGTGGAGATGTCTAATGCATTTAGACAAGCCCTGCTCTCAGTGCATGCAAATCCTGTTTATTATTCCCAGCAACTGCCACACCCCATCCTGGTGTTCTCCAGATTTGTCAGGTTCTGGCTCCTTATGAAGCTGGTGAAGACAGATACGAAGATCCTCGGTCTGAGAAGGACATGACGTTCTCACTGTAATGCCATAGCACATGCTTTCTGACCAAGAGGAAGATGGCAGCAGTATGAACTGAGTCAGCATTGACCTGCTTCTGACGTTGCTGCTTGATTGTCAGTGCCTCTGTTACTGTACCTTGATATGGCTGCGGACTTCTAGGAGGGGTAATAGTGGCATCTTGCTGATCCTAAGAAAAAAAACAGTTACACACAAACACACAAAACCCCAAACCCAACAAAACAGACTGCCATACAGACTGCTGATAATCATGTAAGACTAGCAAGCTATGCAGCACTGCTGCCCACAAAAACATATATCTGTTTCTTTTTTCCTGCTTACTGTGTTTAGTAATACTCCTAAACTCTGTGTGGCACCTAGCACAGCCAAGGCTCCAGCTCTGTCAGGAGCTTTTCGAAACTAATTCAATAAATATCAGGATCTTATCATGACTCTGATGTTATAAATACTTAAAGCCTGAATACCTGCAATCAGGTAATAACAGGAGAATCTCCACTTTGGTTTTAAAAAATTCTAGTCTTACTTTGCAGAGACCACTGGCTCAGAAAGCAGTGGGCTGATTCAACTCACTAAACTGGCAGAAAAGTATTCACTCTGCGTTAATTTTCTGCCAGTTTAATGAACTGAGCAAATGCCAGAACTGGTGCAACAGAAGCAGCACAGACTCAAAAGCAGTTTCAGAGGGAGTGAAGCAGAACTCCATGTATCATCAGCTGCAAACTGTTGGATCAACTTAGACACTTCATTTAAATTCACCATAGAAACAGAGCAAGTACAGAATAGCAAGAATATCTGAAGAGTCAGTTCAGGGACTTCATGAACTGGAAGATGACTCAGATAGACATTTTTAATAGCCACTGAGAAATTTGTTCTCTGTGAGCTTGTCTAATCCTTTTTCGACCTCATGCCTCTGGTGTTCGTGGCATCCTGCGGCCATCCACTTCTCACGTTAACAAGCTGTGCATAAACTGCATGAGATACTTTTGTTTGTTCAAACCTACTACGCCCACATGGGTCCTCTGTTGCCAGACATGCCAACAGCTTCTGTTGCTTCCCCATATTATTCATGATTTTATGGGTGTTTGTCATCTCCCTTCCCCCTATCATCTCTGGTCACATTGCCCATATTACTTACACCCTGCACCCCTGGAACTAAACCTTGCCCAAAGAGGTGGAAGATGCCCCATCCCTGGAAACATTCAAGGTCAGGCTGGACGAGACCCTGAGCAACCTGACCAAGTTGAAGATGTCCCTGCTCATTGCAGGGGGGTTGGACTAGACCTTTAAAGGTCCCTTCCAACCCAAACCATTCTGATTCTGAACAACCTTTTCTATCAAGTACCATAGGAACAGGAGGCAGCCACTCCACAGTGATCGTCTTCCAGGTAAGGAAGAGATCATTGCATCCCTCCCAGCTTTAACCCACCTTGCTATTCATATCTGCCCACAAGAGCACAGCAGTCTTCTCCAGCCCAGCCTAAGCAAGTGCACACCACCAGGAGCGGAACGCTCTGGCATTCCTCCTCCTCTGCTCCCCTGTGTCCCTGGCCCCTCTTCCCATTCCAGCCTCTGTGTAGCTTTCCCTTCTGCTGGTCCCCTTCACTCTTCAGGGTGAGCTGGGTTTCCCTACTTTGCTCCTGTCTTCCCTGCTAATCGCACAGCATTTGTTCAGCACCTCCCCAGTCCAGCCAAGAGCTAGGTCTGCCTCCTCACCCTGTGGACTCCCCCATTCCACTTGTTCCTTTCTGTCCTTTTGCCTGGTGCTGCCATTGGCTACACGAAGTCCCCATGAATAAAAATCAAAAAAAATTGCTCCTTCCTCTCAGAGCAGCCAGAGCTTCCTTATTTCTCCTGTTTTCCTCTAGGTCATGTATCACATTTCCTTTCCCAGGGCAGAATTTTCTAGTTCTCTAACCCCCAAACACTAAGCTTTTTGCTCCTAGATATCTGCCTAGGCAGCTCCAGCCCTGTTGCCACAGCCACTGTATCACCAGCTGCAGCCACGCCACTGCCGCACCAATCACAGCAGGCAGGGCATCTCCCATGTGGATCCCGAGGTCTGGCATCTGTCATCCCCTGGCTTTCCACTGTGTCTTCCTTGCACTGGAGTCCTCACCCAGAAGTTGGTTCAGATGCCACCCTGGTGAAGAGTTTCTTTCTCCCCCTTTAATTCCCCTCAGCTCAGTTTGTTCCCCCACACCTCCCTCGTCTGCCTTCCATTGCTCGTGCTGGGTGGTAAGGACTTCACCCTCTGCCTTGGGCTTTCCTTCTTTTCTCCTTACTTGCGCAAATGCTGCTGGCATCTCGTGGCACAGGAGGCTGAGGAGCATCTTCACAGTCCATAGCGAGCATTCCACTCTGCATTGCATTACTGCATGATAAGGACTCGCCAAGGCCTGGGGCATGGTTGCAATGGCTGTCTCTTGGCTTGGGATGGGTGCTGGGTTTCCAAAACCCAAAGCAGGATGCAAGCACCAGTGGTAGAAACCTGTATTCCCCAGATGTCCCCTCAATGGCTGCTAAGTAGCCCACCTGGGTGCCAGGAAGGTCCTGCACAGACTGCTGCAGCCAGCAGATGCTGATGATGACAATGACCAGGTAGGATCCACACAGGTGGTATGGAGGATACGCCAAGGAGAGGGCCTGTCTTAAGGAGACACATTCCGTCTTCTGTCTCTTCTTGTCTCATCCTCTCCTGAATGTTGTCACCTGAAGCCCCTGAGTCCATCTCAGTGCCCAAACTTCATAATGATGGGGGCTGAACTATGAACAAGGATGGCAAATAAACACCGTGAGACCCATGACTCCCTTCTGCCCTGGGATGAGGCTTGCTCCACAGCAGTGAAGCTGTGAGGAGGTCACTGTCCTCATCTCCCTGGAGGACACAGAATCATAGAATCATAGAAAGTTTTGGGTCAGAAGGGACCCCTAGAGGTGATCTAGTCCGACCCCCCCGCAGCGAGCAGGGACACCACTAACGAGATCAGGGTGCTCAGAGCCCTGTCCAACCTGGCCTTGAATGTTTCCAGGGATGGGGCCTCCACTGCCTCTCCGGGCAACCGTTCCAGTGTTTCAACACCCTCATTGTAAAGAATTTCTTCCTTATATCCAGCCTAAACCTACCCTGTTTTAGTTTAAAACCATTACCCCTCATCCTGTCACTGTTGTCTCTACTAAAAAGATTGTCCCCATCTTTTCTACAGGCTCCCTTTAAGTACTGAAAGGCTGCAATCAGGTCTCCACGCAGCCTTCTCTTCTCCAGGCTGAACAAGCCCAACTCTCTCAGCCTGTCCTCATAGGAGAGGTGCTCCAGCCCTCGGATCATTTTTGT
>Ga0065711_1037211_pt1 | contig 20073 bp, 11 predicted proteins | sample Hoacrofraction12_FD_59098 | JGI IMG/M metagenome (GOLD analysis project Ga0065711, IMG submission 59098) | Hoatzin crop microbial communities from Cojedes, Venezuela - Epithelial fraction 12 v2 (version 2) | ecosystem: Host-associated > Birds > Digestive system > Esophagus > Crop | place... | reverse complement strand
TCCTGCCTCGCTGCCCCCCCCACCGGAACCCAGCGTGACGTCACATGGTATGGAATACCAGGCTCTGTTTGGCCAGGTGGGGTCAGCCCCCACCCCCCGGCTGTGCCCCTTCCTGGTGTCCAGTGAAAATTAACCCTGTCCTGGCCAAACCCAGGACAGATTTCAGAAAAATACAGCCTGATGTTAATTGTTGTCATCAAATGGTTTCCCCTAGTATGACAAGACTTTGTGCAGTTTCTGACAAGAAGCCCAAGCTAGGTGGGGTGCACAGCTGAATGCTGCATTGACTGTTTCCCCTTAAATGAAGTAATAGTTTAAAAATAAAATAAATACTTCATGTCTACTCTGTAAATGTAAAACATTTATATTTTTGTTAATTATAAAAAAAAGCTAAAATTACTCATTTTAGCAGTGAAAATGCTTTTTTTATTTCTAGACTTATTTATATCAGGCTAGATATATCTGCTATGCAAAAAGAAATTAAAATCAAGTTGGAGTTCGGTTTTGAGAAAGGTATAAGGGGAAGTAGAAAAAAATAACACGATTCTGTTTGGCTAATTACTTTTAAAATTCATTTTGTCTGGATAGTTTATACAAGATTACCATATAACTCATTTGCACATCCCTAACTTTGTCTTAAACAGAAATGGAATAGATTTATTTCAATAGAATCATATGCTTTATGGAAAATCACGTTTGATTCCTAAATTGATTGTTTAACACTGACTCTTGTAAGCTCAGTTCTCCAGTGGAGCTGTTCATTCTTCCTGGGGTGACATTGCTTATTTCAGATTGTTTCTACTCCTCTCAGACTCAAATGAAAAGTCCCTGTTACCTCCCTGCTTGGCTCTTGCCCTCAAGACCTCTTTGATGTTAAACACTTCTTTTATTTCTTCAACCTTCTGTTCAGGAAGAATATACAGCTTTCAAAGCTTGCCTGTATTTAAAGTTATGAATTCCAAAGCTATTAAGAGGATTTTTTTCCTAAATATGATCATTTGTATCTCATTGCAGAGCTTTTTTACTCTCATAACATTTACTTTTATATCATAAAAATAAGTTAAATGCTGTTGGCATGTTACAGAACACTTCAATCAATTTCATCTTCATCTCCACTTAAAAACTCATTCTTACTTAAAAAAAAAAGGTTAACGAAAGACTACTGCCAAATATATATTTGGACGGGAATCTCCACACCTAACATCACTTCTCCAAAACACAGGTATTGAGACTTCAGGGGTCTCTCTACATGTGGGCATAGAGATGCACAAGAGAATTAACAATTCTGAGCCTTTTTGCGAAAGAAATCCCTGTCTTTCTTCAGGGGAAGGAGGGCAGAAGACTTGCTTTGTCAAGATGCCCAGGTATGAGTGATTTTCAGATGATTAAAACTAAATATAGTTCCTGACCCCCATTTTTGTCTATTGGAAAAAGATTTGCATGCTCTACAGGATAGAATTTAGTCCTTTGCTTTGTAAGTTTAATTTTGCAGATCACACATTGACCTGCCCACAGCCTGATTAAATAAGTAGCTTCAAATTAATGATCTCTTCCAATAAAATTTTTTGTGGAGTATCCATAGTAATCAGAGGAAAATATTTTCTTAGCTATAATTAATGGAGACAATGAAGAAAAATCTGGAGCCATCTCCTTTTGAAAGCCTATTTAAGGGAGAGAAAATGGAAAAGGTAGTGCACTAGAGGGTATTTTATGGAATTATTTGAAGAAGATTATGTTTGTTCCCAGAAGCATCTGAATAGATCAGGAGATTTGAGATAGGTATTTCTATAATAAGCTATTAAGCTCTCTTTTTGACAATTTTGACCGTAGAACCAGATATATGGGGACCTGTTCAATAGCATCCCAGAAGTTGTCTTAACTCTGGAGAACCATCTGGAGACTGCACCTTCAAACAGTTTCTGACTAGCAGACCACCACTACAAGCTTTTTCCCCAGAAATTAATATGAGAAATATGATTTGTTCAAAAAGGGATCACTGGAGTTTCCCAGAAGATGTGTGGCTGTGGAAAACTAGAAACCCAAGCTATAAAGTTTGAATGCACCTCTAGCTGCAATGTATGAACATTTGTTTCTATGAGGGGATTTGGAAGAATTTGGAACTAATTTGGAGTTTATCATTATTGCTCTTCAGTCGCCCACATGGCAAGGAAAAAAGTCAGAAAAGAAATGTAAGAGTAGAAGTGTATCAAAGTATTACAAAAATTTTCTTTCCCGTCTCACTATGCATTCATGATTCTTTTGAAACAGACAAATGAGATTCTTAATATTGTAATATAACCATGTCTTACGTTTCACCCCCTGAAAGGCTATTCAAAGAATATTCTCTCAGTTTGCAGTGGGGTTTTGGACGTTTTTCCCGCTCTGAGGATGAATTTTCTCTTTTCTCAGTGTTTTATACAGTTCAAAGGTCACTTGGACAACGTACAGGCTGTGCAGTTTAGCTCTATTTGCTTTTCATGCACAAAATAATTTATGCATTAATTTATTTATGTTACATTATAAACCATATGCGTCATTGTCTTACAGTAAATTAACTATGAAGGCTTCCTTTTTTTCTTTTCTTTAACCTTTAATACAGTTAGATATCACATTATCCCTTATCTCTGCACTTTGTTGCAACCCCAAATAAAATGATATCCAACAGAATTCTCGCAAAACATACTTTTAATCTTTTCTAATTCCTGTTCTCTTGTTGTTGGATATATCTAGTAAATCGTTGATACTAGCTATGAAAAATTCTGTGAGCATGTTTCAAAATACCTGCCTTGCTATGTTTCAGTAAAACTGATATCCGTTATCATTTGTTTCAATGCTAAGGACAGAACCTGAACTCTCAAAGACATTTCAGAGGAGGAAGGGATTGGAAGGATTTTTTTTAGGTGGCAATTAGCAGTGTAGGTAGACGGAGTGAGTAAAACTTAGTGGGCATGGGACACATAATGAGATTCAGGGGAAGGGCATTTTGGGATTGTACAGGACATACAGTATGTTTAGAAAAAGAATCAAAGGAAGGGAAAAGGAGACATCGACGTTGTTTGAGAAGGATCTATCATGGGAAAATTGATGGATAAAGGGTTGAAATGTATGGCTGTGTGTAAACAGGCTGCTGGTCAGTACAGTTGCCTGATCATAGTCTGCAACTGATGACCAGTTTGTTAAATTGAGCTCCACTTGTAACTGTTTTCCTGTGTGAGAAGTTCTTTCCTTTATTCTGTGTACCTCTGTGTGTGTGTCTGGAGGTTTATACACCAGAACATGGACTGGAATCATGGGTCAGAGGGGACCATGTGGCTCTGGTACCAGCAGCTGGAGCCAGGGAGGGAACATACATTGATATGTGGTCACTAGAAAATACCAAGCCAGACCAGCCAGCAAGTTGGATAAGAGTCTTGGGAGCTATATATTTGGGCCAGAAAAAATACTCGAGAAAAGAGAAGGTCTACTAGTTGGCTACTGGAGGGACCAGGAGGTCCAAGTCAGCTACTGGAGATGCTGTTGGTACAATCAAGAAATCCATTTGCGTGTGTGTGCACACATAAGGCAAATGGAGAAAAGGAGATCTAAGGACCTGTGACTGGGTAGACAGAGTGTTTGATTAGGGGGAGTTACTGGAAGGATCTTGTGTGTATGTGTGCATATGCATGCAAATTGAGCTTTTTTCCAGGAACTGGAGTGAGGCTGCAAGTCTCAGTGACTCACATGCCAAGATACCAGCAATGGGGGAGAAAGGAGATACAGAGACAGACTGAATGTCTAAGTCCAGTTACTGAAGGGATCCACTAACAGACCTTCATCCTGAACTGCCATAGAGGAGAATGGAACAAGACTGTTGGTGCTGTTTGTGCTTGTATAAGTACTGTATTTCCTGACAGTGTTGATCTGTGTGTCCAACTGTACTTATAACTATATGCATATTGTATAGATGTGTTTCTGTGTACCTACCGAGAACATACACTCAGCCGCTCTACTGGTGGGATGAGGGAACAGGGAGCTGAAAAACCCTTGCCTCTATCCAGCTAGTGGATTCAGCAATGCCTAACTAACCTACTCCATATCTTATCCTATATATCTGCTTAATTGTATCACAGTTGTATTTTTAATTTTACCATAACTGCTTCATATTCTGTGCCTCACGGAAGTGCAAAAGAATTGAAAAACATGAAAAAAAAAGTTGTGTTTTCAATTACTTACAAATACAAAAACTGATTTCTGATATTCTATATATTGAAAAAAAACCCAGCTGCTTTTTATAGATTTTCCTTAAGATCAACTTTACATAGAATTCTGTATAATAATTGTAGAAACAGTACTGAAACAGAAATCTGTACAAAACTCCAAGACAAAGAGATTGTGCCTTTTATAGTAGGATATGCACTTTCACGTATGCTTCAGCAAAGGTGAAATAAATTAGTATCCAGGTGTGGAGTGCATAAAGGGTCACAAACTAAAATGAGGACAGCACCTGAAAAATAATTACAGCAAAATAATTAACAGAAGTTAAACAGAAATGCTTTGTTACGCAAATTTACTTTGCAGATTACAAGCATTTCTCATTAGGGGTATGTCAAACAGTTCAGTGAAGGTGTTGAGATTTTGAATTGCTTCTTAGCTACCTGAACTAAATCTGAATATGTTTAGATGTCTCTTAAATGGAAAAGATTCAAAATTTTGTAATGTTTAATGCAGGCTGGAGAAATGGGCTGACAGGAACCTGATGAAATTTTACAAAGAGAAGTGCAAATTCCTGCATCTGGGGAGGAACAACTCCATGCACTAATACATGCTAGGGGCCTTCCGTGTGGAACTCAGCTTTGCAGGAAAGAACATGGGGGTTCTTGTTGACATGGCTGAGGGAGCTGGGCTTGTTTAGCCTGAAGAAGAGAAGGCTGCGAGGGGACCTAAGAAATGTTTATTAATATCTCAAGGGTGGGTGTCAAGAGGATGGGGCCAGACTCTTTTCAGTGGTGCCCAGCAACAGGACAAGGGGCAAAGGGCACAAACTGAAGCACAGGAAGTTCTGTCTGAACGTGAGGAAGAACTTTTTCACTCTGAGGGTGATGGAGCCCTGAAACAGGCTGCCCAGGGAGATTGTGAATTCTCTCTCTCTGGAGATATTCAAGATCTGCCTGGACAAAGTCCTGTGCAGCCTGCTGTAGGTAACCCTGCTTCAGCAGGAGGGTTGGACTAGATGGCCCACAGAGGTCCCTTCCAACCCCTAGCATTCTGTGATTCTGTGGCATCAAGTTGAACCTATGACACCAATGTGCCTTTGCTGCAAAGCCGGCTGATGGTATCCTGGGCTGCATTAGAAGGAATATTTCCAGCAGGTTGAGGGAGGTGATCCTTCCCCTCTGCTTGGCACTGGTGATGCCACAACCTGGAATACTACATCCAGTTCTGTGCTCCCCAGTACAAGAGAGACATGGGCATACATGGGAGAGATCAGTGAAGGATGAGGGAGCATATGAGGAAAGGCTGAGACATCTGGAACTGTTTAGCCTGGAGAAAAAAAGGCTCGTAGGGTATTGCTCAACATACTGAAAAGTTTGGATTGGTCTAGGGACAGCAGCAACTTCCTGAAGCAATCTGCAGGGCAGACCAAAAATCATATCGGAAGAGTTCCTACACCAATCAGTTAAAACATTTATTGTGGAGTCTGGAGTCCAATCAATCTCCTTGTCTCACATACATTCACTATACCAAACAAGTCCACTAGCTCATCCATGTAGTTTACCAGCTGAGGATACCCTGAACCACTCTGTGAATTAATGAACTCAGAGTGCTGGAAGTGTACACAGGCACAGTGCTGACACCCAACAACATCATCATTACAAACATAGGACAAATGTGAGTTTCAGTCCGAAAGTTCATAGCTGTTGCATAGCTGTTTCCCTTGGAGGAACTGATTAAGTCAAATTTCACTCTTTCTTGCACGATTATCAGAATCTGGTGCAGAATAATTTTATTATTTTTATAAAGAAGAAAGGGAAGGGCATATTCAGGATTTCAGGGGGAGGAGAGCCTCAGTCCATCCCACTCCTTCCAGTTTGATGCCAGTTCTAGCAATAGATGTTCAGAGCTTGGGGAAGGATCACAGGTCAGCAGTGGAGCACCTGAAGAGCAGCACAAAGGAACTGCAGCTGCTCCAGCCAGTAAATTATCTCCATCGGGGGACCAAATTAAATGCCTCTATGCAAACGCAGGTAGCATGGGGAATAAACAAGAGGAGTTAGAGATTTGTACATGCCTACACTGCTATGATCTTACGGGAATCACAGAGATGTGGTGGGATGGCTCCTATGACTGGAGTGTTGGAATGGAAAGATATGGGCTCTTCAGGAAGGACAGGTAGGGGAGATGAGGAGGGGGTGTCATCCTTTATGTTAATGACCAACTGGAGTGCATGGAGCTCCACCTGGGGATGAATGAGAAGCTGACTGAGAGCTTAGGGGTAAAGATTCAAGTCAGGGAAGGGGCTGGCAGCATTAAAGCGGGAGTCTGCTACAGGCCACCTGACCAGGAAGACCGAGTGGATGAGGCCCTCCAGAGACAGATAGGAGCAGCCTCAGGTTCACAAGCCTTGGACCTGATGGGGGACTTCAACCACCCCAATGTCTGTTGGAGGGACAACACAGGTGAGCATAAGAAACCCAGGAGGTTTCTGGAATGAGTTGATGATAGCTTCTTTCTGCAAGTGACAGAGGAGTCAATGAGGAGAGGTGCCATGCTGGACCTTGTGCGCAACAGCAAGGAGCGGCTAGAATACGAAGCTCAAGGACAGCCTTGGCTTCAACAACCATGAAATGGTGGAGTTCAAGATCCTTAGGGAAGCATAAAGTACGTACAGCAAGATCACTGCTTGGGACTTCAGGAGAGCAGACTTTGGCTTCTTCAGGGATCTGCTCAGCAGAGTATCATGGGACAAAGCCACGGAGGGAAGAGGGGCCCAAAAAGCTAGTTAATATTAAAGGATCAACTTCTCCAAGCTCAGGGCCGATGCATCCCAAAAAAAGGAAGTCAGGCAAAAATGCCAGGTGGCCTGCATCAATAAACAAGGAGCTCCTGGACTAACTCGAACACGAAAAGGAAGCCTACAGGGGGTGGAAGCAAGGACAGATAGCCATGGCAGAATGCAGAGAAATTGTCCAAACAGCCAGTGAGCATGTTAGGAAAGCTAAAGCCCTGATGGAATTAAGTCTGGCCAGGACATCAAAGGCAACAAGAAAAGCTTCTATAGGTATGTCAGTGATAAAAATGAAGGCTAGGGAAAAGATAGGCCCCCTTCAGGAAGAAGCAGGAGACCTGGTTACCCAGGATATAGAGAAAGCTGAGGTACTCAATGACTTTCTTACCTCAGTCTTCTCTGGCAAGTACTCCAGCCATACTGCTCAAGTTGCGGAAGGCAAAAGCAGGAACTGGCAGAGTGAAGAACCACCTGCCTTAGGAGAAGATCAGGTTAAGGAACATCTAAGGAACCTGAAAGTGCACAAGTCCATGGGACCTAATGAGATGCATCCATGGGTCCTGAAGGAACTGGTGGATGAAGTTACTAAGCCACTCTCCATCACGTTCGAGAAGTTGCGGCAGTGCAGTGAAGTTCCCACTGACTGGAAAAAGGGAAACATAAACCCCATTTTTAAAAAAAGAAAAAAGGGAAGACCTGGGGACCTACAGGTCAGTCAGTCTCACCTCTGTGCCCAGCAAGATCATGGAGCAGATCCTCCTTGAAACTGTGCTAGGGCACATGGAAAAAAAGGAGGTGACAGGTGACACCCAATCTACCTTCACTAAAGGCCAATTCTGCCTAACAGGTTTGGTGGCCTTCTAACAATGCAGTTACTGCATTGGTGGATAACGGAAGAGCAACTGACGTCATCTACCTGGACTTGAGCGAAGCATTTGACATTGTCCCATATGGCATCCTTGTCTATAAATTGGAAGGACATGGATTTTATAGATGGACCGCGCAGTGAATAAGTAATTGACTGGATGGTCGCACTCAAGGGTTTGTGGTGAATGGCTATCTGTCCAAGTCAAGACCTGTGACGAGTGGTGTTCTTCAAGGGTCAGTGTTGGAACCAGCACTGATTCACATCTTTGTCAGTGACATGGACAGTGGGATTGAGTGCACCCTCAGCAAGTTTGCTAATGACACTAAGGTGTGTGGTGCGGTTGACAAGCTGGAGGGAAGGGATGCCATCCTGAAGGACCTTGACAGGATTGAGAGGTGGACCTGTGTGAACCTTGTGAAGTTCTACAAGGCCAAGTGCAAGGTCCTACACATGGGTCAGGGCAATCCCAAGCCCAAATACAGGCTGGACAGGGAATGAATTGAGAGCAGCCCTGATGAGAATGACTTGAGAATGCTGGTAGATGAGAAGTTCACCATGAGCTTCCACTGGGTGTGGTCACCGCCCAGAAGGCCAACGGTATCCTGAGCTGCATCACAGGAATCATGGTGAGAAGGTCAAGGTAGGTGATTCTGCCTGTGTCCTCCACTCTACTGAGACCCCACCTGGAGTCCTGCATCCAGCTCTGGAGCCCTCAGCACAGGAAAGATATGGACCTGTTGGAGCGGGTCCAGAGGAGGGCCAAGAAGATGATCAGAGGACTGGAACACTTCTCAAATGAAGAAAGGCTAAGAGAGTTTGGGCTGTTCAGCCTGGAGAAGAGAAGGCTCTAGGGAGACCATCTAGCAGCCTTCTAGTACCTGAAGGGGGCCTGCAAGAAAGCTGGAGATGGACTTTTTAAAAAGACATGTAGTAACAGAAAACAGGCTAATGGCTTTAAACTAAACCAGGGTAGATTTAAATTGGTTATAGGAAAGAAATTCTTTCCTAGGAGGGTTGTGAGGCACTGGAACAGGTAGCCCAGAGCAGCTGTGGCTGCCCTCTCCCTGGAAATTTTCAAGGCCAGTTTGGATGTGGCTTTGAACAACTTGAGCTAGTGGAAGTTGTCCCTGCCTATGGCAGGGGGTTGGAACTGTCTGGTCTTTAAGCTCCTTTCCAACCCAAACCATTCTATGATTCTATGATTTTATGATTAAGACATAATTTATTATCAGAATTTAAGCACTGAAAGAATCAAGAATACAGTAGAGACAGTGTTGTTAAATTGAAAAGCCTGAATACTCTTGATGATTTACAGGGTTTTTTCTTTTCTTGAAAATACTGGCTGTTTTTTACTGAAAATATTGTTTGAACATTGAATTCTGTCTCTAGAGCAACTTTTATTCATGGAAATAATATTGCTGAAATTAGTAAAACTCTGCACAAGTAAACATAATTCAGATAAGTAAAGCTATTGTGATCAAAATGATTGTCCAAAAGTCTGTATGTACCTGTGTACCTTATTTGATGTTTTTTTCTGTTGCATGCTGTGTTTTACAGCATTTAAGTGAACAGGGCTATGTGAGACTCCCAGGGGATTTTAAAGGAGTTAAAATATGCCATCAAGATCCCCACTTCTTTTTGGCAGCTTGAATATTTTAAGGTTTTTCTGATCTCAGAAGACTTTTCTCTTCTTGTAATACTTAATCTTGCATTGGTGGTATTACAATTCACCTGCTGCAAATACAGTATGCTACTCTTTCTTTTAAAACACTTAATGTCACACATAATACCATTTTGAAGAGGAAACGGTAGCATGTTATCATGAGCTGAAGGCAAAGATTAGAAACAGATCATGTGTGGAATAATTTAGGTGATAGAAAACCAAATGAATACAGACATGTCCAGTATACAGACATATTCTAGGAACTCGATGCTACATCCTGTGATCCTATCTTATTTCCATGGTAACAACCTCACTTAAGGTCATGAATGTCTGCAAAAGTGAGACCTATAAATCAAAACCCAGCTTGATTTCTGCAATATGATGCAGGTCTTTCTAAGTTTATCTTGCTTTCTTTGTTCTGTTTACTCCATAAGAAGAGTCCTTGAGCAAGATTACGATGTGTACTATATTTTCATGTAGATAAATAAAGCAATATGGAGCTACAGATCTCCCAACCTCAGGTGTCTGGATCACTGAATATTCTTTTTTTGACTGCTTGCCTTCCAGATACATGCATCTTGTACTTTTAATTACATATCAGATGAATTTAAGACCAGATAGACACTCATGCACAATATTACATGTATGAGTGGTTGGAGCAATATCCTGAGAGGCATAAGCTGTAGTTTTGAAATCTTTAGGTTTCCTGTTTTGTAAGTATGGATTATGACCACTCTGGTGCCTTTTAAAAGATGCAACCTAAGTAGGAAGTTGCTGGAGACAGTGTGATGGAGTTAGCCATAGTTTGACCAAAAGAGATTTTTCTGACAAATTTTATTGAGTGGTTCTTTGTGTAAATGTGGATATTAGCGAAGTTTGGGTTCACATGCCTCTATCTTGCCAGTCTCCTGGATATTTCAGGAGCACAGATTGAAATATGAAGGGGAAAAGAAAACAAAACAAAGGACCCCTACCCAATCAACCAACCAACAAACCAAAACAAACAAAAAATCTCAACAGTCCACTAAAGAAGGTTTTAACTGAGCTGAAGGAATTTATAGGGTTGCTAAACAGCACGTCATCTGAGCTTTTGTCTAGGACTTACAGGAGACTGAGACTTACCTCCATATTTGGATGTAGTTCTTGTCCAGTATGATAATGCTTAGCATTGCTTCTCAGTCTGTTTAAATCTGACCCATTGTATTTTAAGTAATGAAAATAAGATATTTCAGTGTCCCTCACGGTAAAATTCGTCAACCTTATCCATTTATCAAAGTTAACAGATTTAGTTCACCTCAAATTTAGGTGTCTTTTTTAAAGATACCTGTATGTGAACTAGGTGTATTTAAATTCCCTTAATGGGGGTGCATGTAGTGAATTTAGTTAATAGATCCTAGAGAACTACCCAAATGACACATGTGGGTGCTTACATTGTGATTAAATGAATGGCTCTTCAAATTGTTGACGGTACTGACTATACCTCAGTATTGATATATTGACTCTATTGTTTATGAAGCCATCTAATTCACATATAGCTGCAAGTTAGTTGTATGAATCTGGAACTAAATGCTGTTGCCAAGTTCAGCTTTGTTGAATAACCCGTTGCCTGTATTGGGTTGCATTGTCTTTTTCATGTTAAAACTTGTGGGCCTTGAAGAGTGGAACAAAGCTTACATTCATTTTGTGAGCTATCCATAAGCACTTCATCAAGACAGCACACCTGGTGTCCTGTTTGCAAGCTCCTTCTATGGAGAGACAAAGTTAGCTCTCAAAGCAATTTCAGTTCTAAGCACGATGGTTGTCTTCTCGAGGTGCCCACTTATCCGCACTGACTTGCTGAGATTGACTACAGTCCTAAATAGATTTTTCAGTGTATAGCCTATATTTACATAGTTTGAGATCAAACCAGTAACAGTATATGTACATTTTTATGCAATTAACATAGATGTTCTTATTGTAGTGTGATATTGTATGTGTTACTAGGATTAATAGACTTGCTTTGGCAATACTTAGGTAGACAAAACTTTGGGTTGAAAGTTTTTAACAGAAGTTTACCATTATTTTCTGGGATTAGTCTTTGGTTGCAACACAAGCTATTTATTTTATTATACTTTACAAAGCAGTAGTAGACAAAGTTTAAACATATATTCATAGATTACAATTTTACTTTAGTTCATTGTAGACAACTGATGTTGTCCTGGGTGTTAACTTAGTAAAAAAATGATGTACATTGCAAATTTGCTTACAAAACAAACTTGCAAATATTTTCATGAAGAAAATCACTGAAGCAAACATGAGAATAAACGACCCTGGTTACCAGTCATCACTTCGACTGGCATATACTAAAGTAGATGTGAAATTAGTTTACAAACTGGCAGAGACTCTATGCAAACTATGGTTGTACAGAACGTCATGGGCACATCTGTGTGTTGAGGAAGATGGGTGATTTTACCATGAAACACAGAAAAATAATTCCAGGGCAAAGTGAAAGACATCAAAATACCTGAAATTTTTAAAAGCAGGAATGAAATATTGTCTTCATTAACTCACTGTTAATTCAATAATGAATTTTGATTTAACTAGGACTTTTAAATTAGCATATGCATGTTAAGCTCAGAAAGTGTGCATAGGGTTTCTAAATTCCCTTCTTTTTTTTTTTTTTAATACAAAAATTCCATTCATAGCATGTTCTGAATAACTGAAATGAGAACCAGGGTTGCATGCACATTCTGTTTGCTTGCTGACATTGCAAGTAAAAGAATTGTTGTATGACGAAAGAAACAGAGAAATCTGGAATGGAACCCCCCTTTTTTCTACCCAGAACTATTCTCCAGACAACAGTTATTGTGATTTTTATTAATAACTATTCCCAGTACCCTCAAGAATAGTATCTTCAAGTATCTTGTTAAATACCTGTGCTGTTTATTAATCTAACTTAAAATAGACTGAAAGTGCAACTCATTATTGTGATTATAAACACCATTTTATTCTGCTTTTGTTAAATCTCTAGCTATCCAGATGGATTTGTGTATCTTTATACACTGTAGCTTTAAGCACTCTGTCATTTTCAATTTTTTTCTTTGAAATTATACTCCATGACTGGAAATAAAATGGTATTTTATCCAAGGCATTTCTACTATCTTATTTTATGATTTCTGTATCATTTTCTCTCACTTTTCCATCTGTACCATAAGGATAATAATTCTAATATTTCTTGCCTATTGACTTAATATATAAAAGATTACATGGGGGAGAAAGAGGGTTGGACAGCTGAACTAATTAAAGTGCTTGAAATGTTGGCTGAGTGAAGAACTACAAATACATGCATCACCGTCTGCTTGCTTATTCATCTTACTAGTACCACCATTATTGTGTTTATAAATCTTTTGCTAACAAAAGGTAATATTTATTTCTGTACTTATTTGCACACATATTTGCGTCTACCATGATACCTTAGAAAATGTTGCCTGTTACCTCAGACAGTGTTTCAACAACTCTGGTGTACTATTATCTCAGAAAATATCTCTCCCACTCCTCCAAGGTGCATGTTCAATACTACCAAAGGCTATTCTATATTTGAAGCATCTATGGAGCTTCCTATTTTCCTTATCTCCCAGTCTGTTATTTCAGTCTGTTGTATCCTCTCGGTTGGCCTTTTTTTAACTAGTGCTTGCTTGGTTGGCAGCTTTGCCCTTGGGTAAAGGTTTGATGAGTTTGGGAATAGGCATGATGCCATCCAAACAGATGTAATAGAAAATAATCAGCCAGGAGGCCTGCTGTAAGCATCAAATATGTTTATAAAGGGCAAAATTTTAAGCTGGAAATGTTCAAATAACTGCTTACATTATCTATTATTTGGATCTACCATTGCTAATCTTGTTCTGAATTCTGCATAGACATGCTTTCAGAGAAAAGAAATAGTTTTTGAAGTCACACAGACAAGTATTTTATATTGGTAAAAAAAAAAAAATTATTTGCTAGTAGAGCAAAGGGATTCCCCTTCTTTTTCTCTGGGTAAGAAATTTCATGCAGTGTGCCAAATCTGAGTTCTAAACCTTAGTTTTCAGTAACACTGAGTTACATAACAGTTTTAAGCATTAGCATTGACTTTCATCTCATTTATTTTTAGGCATCCAAAAAATTAATCTTTTTTTAGTTTAGTTATACAGGACCTTTTTATATTCAAAGGGAAAAATAGCTTTGTCCAGATGGACATTCAACCTATCATAGCTGTCTACCATGGAAAAGAAAACCTTTTCTTCTAGAGTATCCTGTCATTTTTATCCATTATTGCTGTGACCTTTACAGGTAAAATGAGGCAAAGCTTTGGGCCACTAGCACTATCAGTTAATAAATAAATACATACACATGATTGGTTGGAATAACCATATGAAATAAACCATGATACAATATGAAATGTCAATCAAATGTAAGTAATCTCAATGAAGATGAGTATTATTTTCAACAACGAAATGCAATCAAAATTCACAGTAGAAACAAAAAAATTATACTTGATCTACTTCAGATATGAAACAGTTGAAATTTGAAGTGGTAACAGTCATCTCAATTTTTATGCAAATTTATATCATTGTCTTTGATGATATGTAAATATGGATAGCTATTAATCCATATTTATTTATCCATGTCTCTATATATCCTAACAAGGGGGGGTCAAAAAGAAAATCAACAAGAACATGTTGTTCACCACCAGTTTATTTTTAACTAATGCCAAGAATGGAGACTCCATAACGTCTCTGAGCAACCTGTTCCAATGTTTAACCACTCTTGTAGTAAAAATGTGGGTTATCGCATGTTTAAAGAGAATTCCTGTATTTTGGTTTGTGCCATTGTCTTTTGTCGTTTCACTAGGCACCACTGAGAAGAATCGGGTTACTTCGCCTCGTTAGGTATTTAGACATATTGATAAGAACCCCCTGAGCCTTTTCAAGGCCTAAAGAACCACAGCTGTCAGTCTCTCCTCATATAACATACACTCCAATTCCTCCATTATCTATGTGGCCCTTCCCTAGACTCACTCGAGGCTGTCTATGTCTGCTTTTTACTGAGGAGCCCAGAACTGGACATCAGACTCCGAATATGGTCTCACCAGTGCTGAACAGAGGGGATTATCTCCCTTGACCTGTTAGAGATTCTCTCCCTAATGTAACCTAGGTTGTTGATGATCTGCTCTGCCACGAAAGAACATTGCTAGCTGATATTCAACTTTTTGTCCACCAAGACCCCCAGGTTACCACTCCAAAGTTATTTTCTATGCAGTCACTTCCAAGACTGTCCTGGAACACAGGGTTACTCCTCCCCAAGGGCAGGATTTTGCATTTCCCTTCATTAAATTTCATTAGATTCCTGTCAGCTCATTTCTCCAGTCTATCAGAGTCCCTCTGGATATCAGTACAAACATCCAGTGTATCAACCACTCCTCCAAGTTTTATATCATCTGCATATGACCCTTTCTGAGGATGCATTCTATCCCATCCAGATCATTAGTGGAGCTGCTGAACACTGGCCTCACTATTGACCCCTGGGGTATACCTCCAGTGGCTGGCTTTCAGCTGAGTTTTCATGTTGCTGATCACAATTCTTCAAGCCTGGAAGTCTGCAGTCTGCTTCTGCTCATTTAGCACTGCATCAGTTTGTCAATGAGGGTGTTATGGGAGGTACTGCTGAAAGCTTTGTTAAAATTGAGATAACCAATAAGACAGCCAATATTCAGTGTATAAGCACTTCAGAGAAGCACCAAGTCATGCTGATTTCTCAGAAAAAGTGTGAGAGCTTCCCTCATAATACTGTCCTCTTGACACATCTTTATTTATTTACGTACACTCAAGGTTGTCCCCCTTGAGTCCTGGCTGTGGATGTTTTTTTTATTATTCTCAAGATCTCTTTTGTCCACATCATCCTTCATCCTTTGATTGCCAACCTGATCCACTGCTTCCTCATTTCACTTGGAGTCATCATCTCCCTCCCTTGATATGCCTCGTTCAAAGCTCTCATCAGCAGGTTGAACAGGCTGATAAAAGTGTCTTTTTCCCCACTTGTAGACACACAGATGAATTTAATCATGAGGATGGGCTCATCGTTCAGACCATAGACATCCAAGTTTAATCTCCCAAATGTACAAATCTCCATGTAAGATTATTGTCCAATCTCTTTGTATATATTTACTTCAGAGTAGACTTTGCAGTGTTCCAGCTTCATCTGTAACTGACTATAATGAGATTTGAGACATCTGGGTAACATGTAGAATTCTTTAGTCAGTGTTTTCTTCAGGTATTCCCTAAGCATGCAGTTCCATCTGCAGTGTTCTAAATTCTCCTTCTTGACCTCCAGCTACCATCCCAGAAATATGTTGCTATATTCTGTATTTTCTGTGTCAAATCTGCTCTGATTTCTCAGATATTCTAGGCACCTTAGTAGATAGTAGGAACCCACCTTAAGGTAACTGGTTGGAGCCATTAGAGACCTAAATTCCACTCTAAATATTTTCAACGGGCTAAGAACTGAAGTAGAGCATAGAGCTACTATTATCCTTGCACTGAGAATGGAATTAGGAAAAATAAGTCCTCCTTTATTTTGTTTTATACACGTTTGCTAGGCAGGCAGAAGCACAGTTCCAAAGCAGACAGAGATCTGCAATTGCTTGCTCAACAAGCTGAGGATCTTGAAGCTAAACACATTCTGTAGCACGGAGTGAGGGACACAGGAAAAAATACCATTCTACATATAATATCTTATCATAGGCATTTGGCTGCAGCAGATCATGAATGGAATAGAGAATATAAACCCATAAGAAAATGGACTTTATAAGTCCCATGGCAGAGAAACAACGTTTGCTTTTTTCAGTAGGGAATCTAAAAAATATTACCAAGGAATATCATACTAGAAGCACATATGCAAACTTTATTTTTGCTTTCTTAGTAAAAATAACATCAATATAATTTATTAATCACTCTGTAGTTTATCACTTGCCTAGCATTGTAAAGCCTTAAAATTTTGAAGACCTATATCAGTATTTGACTTTGTCATTAGCTAGTGAATCGGTAGGAGGACAGCTGTGATTATTCCCGCTGTTGTTCATAATCTTAAGACCCCCAGACATTTACTTCTAATTTGCATTTTGCATGAAAATGCAATAATGAAAAAAAGCATTTTCACTGATTTATAGGTACTTCTATCTGTTACTAGATAAGATAAACTAATGAAAAAATAAGTCCTAATGGTGTAATCATTTCATTTGGTGCAACCATTTCATTTTAGGTGGGGGAAAAATCAGATAATTATGGCTTATTGCATTCTTAGTGTCCCAATAAATGTTGTACAGAATGATATATTTTCTCAATTGATTTTTCACACAAAGCAAATCTTTCTGTAGTGCTTATTCACTGAATGAACAGTAATGTATGGATTCTGTTGATCTTTATTTTGGTAAGACTTTTTTCTGCTACATAAATAAAATATAAATAAATGAAGCTTTAGTTCAAAGCTTTTAGATTAGAATATTTTGTTTGTTTGTTTGTTTATCTTGAAAAGTTCTACTTCATCAAGCCAAAAGGCAGAATAATCTTTTTTTCTCCATTGGCTGTACAGCCCCAGGCTGGGGTGGACAGTTGTCACAAACATCCCCAGGCCAGAGTGGGCAATTGTCTCAAACATCTGTCTTGAGGAACTGATAAAGATTCTTGAATCAAGCAAACTCCAAAATCAGGCATTGTGCTTTGGGAAATTCCTCATCTTGATAAGGGAGTGCGGAAGACTGAGTAAAACCCTGTGGACGCAGGGTGTTGGCTTGTGAAACCCACCTGTGTCACCTAGGCAAGGAATTTGGACACTTGCCTTTGGAGGAGGAATGTGAGACTACCAGAACCCCTCCCTGCCCATTGACTCATTTTTAAGAGCTTTTGGGAAGCTATGGGACTGGCACCCGAAAGGTATAAAAGCAGAGGGGGCCAGCCCTTGCTGTGCATGCCCACCACCAGAAGACCCTGACCACCAGCTGCGTGCCCACCACCAGAGGGCCTGAACACCAGCAGAAACCACTGCTGGATCCAAGTACGCTGATGTCTTTTCTCTTAATTCTTCCCTTGCTCTACCTCTGACTTTTTCGGCACGGAAGGGTAATGTTGATATAAGTTTGTCAACCTGCTGTAGTCTGAGATTTTGTGAAATCATTCTGTGGTGGAGACCTTTTGCCAAGTCATTATTCATTTCTAACCCCACTGCACTAATAGTAATGTTACGAAGTTCCAAAATTATCATCTTATGAAATTCCACTGCTACTCCAAGTAAAGTTTCGTTTTTAATCAAGCCTCTTGGTCATTGTTATGAGTCTCAGTAGTGCACAGAGAATTAAAAAGATCACCTTCCCCTACTCCCAACGAGCAGGACAGGACACCCCCTTCCCAGTTTGTTAAGGATTGGACACCCAGACTAGACTTCACTAAGAGGGGAATGAGCAACCTTGCCTGAAAATATCCAGTATGTAATTCTGTCTTAAAAACAAAAGCTCCAATATAAAATGTAAATCAAGTTTGAACCTTGGAACATTGTCATGAAGCTAAAGTGTCATTCTTAAGCCTACAACAATAAGCAGTGATGCCTTAATCAAATGCATTTCTTGTAAAACCTATGTCCAGTAACATTTAAGAGAAGTACTCCTATGAGAGTGTCAGGAGGATGGGGTCAGACTCTTTTCAGTGGTGCCCAGCGACAGGACAAGGGGCAATGGGCACAAACTGAAGCACAGGAAGTTCCGTCTGAACATGAGGAAGAACTTCTTCACTCTGAGAGTGACGGGGCACTGGAACAGGCTGCCCAGGGAGGTTGTGGAGTCTCCTTCTCTGGAGATATTCAAGACCCGCCCGGACAAAGTCCTGTGCAGCCTGCTGTAGGTGACCCTGCTTCGATGGGAGGGTTGGACTAGATGACCCACAGAGGTCTCTTCCAACCCCTACCATTCTGCGATTCTGTGATTTTGTGATTCCGTGATTCTGTGATTCTGTGAGAGACTGAAAAGGTTAATACATGTTAATGCCTCAAACATTGGGGTAAAATAGCCGCCCGAGCCCCGGGGCTGTCCTGAGTGGGCAGGACGGTGCCCACCCACAGTGGGGGTCTGCCCAGCAACAGTAGACTGCAAAGAAGGACCAAGGTAACACAGGATCTGGAGGACGAATCAGAGGATACAGAGTTCCATGTTCTGATGTGCCTTACCCAAATATGGCCATAGGTCATATAAAGCTCATTTGAGGAAGGGGCTTGAGATGACCCGAGAGACCCCTCGTGATGCCTTCCCCCTCCACTGGTGCCTGCGCGGAAGGTCACGAACTTTCTAGAAGAACTACCATATCAGTCGCCAAGAGGTGTGACTAAGGGCAGAGACTGAGCAACAAAAGACACACCTGCAAAAAGCCTGGTGCATGCCCACCACCAGAAGATGCCACTCCTGTCATTGGCATCACAGGATCCTAGGGTGGTGATACCTTTTTTATTCTTGCTTTTTCTTTTCTTCTCTTTCTTTTCTTCTTTTTCCTTCCCTCTCCCTCTTATTGACATTTTTGATAACAACCTACCTTGCCAATGCTTTCTATTTTCCAAGTAACCTCTGTTGTAAATAAAATGCTTAATTGGTCGTTTGGTGTCATTTCACCTTAATTTATCCCGAGGGGATTCATAGAACCTGAGTCGCTTTTCCTTCCCCATAGGTGAGACTCAACAACCCTGTTAAAAAACAATCATTTTTCAGTGGTATATAAATATTTTTCAGTCCATTTGGCCAATGAGTTAGAAATACAGTGAAATTTTAGTCAGACAAAGAATTGTATCATTTCTGACATGTACCAATGGCTTAATAATAATATTTTATTTATAATTATTAATTAGCCCCTCTCAAACTTTTAAATCCACACACTTAAATCACAGTTCTCATAGTCTATACCTGCTTAAGTACTAATAACACTTAATTAGTTTCCCATTTCAAAATTTTCATCTTCTCAACAGACCTGCTAGATCCTTTCGGCATTGCACAAAAAGACTCACCAAGCCTTTGAGTTATTATGACTATAGATTTTAGTATCTGACAAGAAGTTAATCCTCCTTCAGCAAGAGAGAGATTCCATGGCTGCTTAGACAGGTTTAGTACAGACAGATATATCTGCTATCCTCTTGTGTTACAACATGAAATCTATATTGCTTATATCTCATAGAGAGCTGCTAAAATTGCTCTTTGTGCATTTTAAGCCTATAGGGTGATTTATTGCAATAGCCTATCATTATTGCTAGGTTCACTGGAGGGTGTTTCCTGTGTAGCTCTGGTATGACTAAAGTGGTCAGACAAAATATAGCCCTGGTCTGAACTGAATACAACTATCGTAAAAGGAAAGGCAGAGGGGAAGATACTGTAAGTAGTACCAGCCTCTCCCTTATCTCCTTATTGGCACCTCAGATCCCTTGGCTCTGAGATTGAGTGAATTCTTGTAGTAGGTATGGGATGAGTGACCCAGAACTTCACAAATTTTTCTTGATTCCTGCCCCCCCCCCCCC
>Ga0065711_1037210_pt1 | contig 20073 bp, 10 predicted proteins | sample Hoacrofraction12_FD_59098 | JGI IMG/M metagenome (GOLD analysis project Ga0065711, IMG submission 59098) | Hoatzin crop microbial communities from Cojedes, Venezuela - Epithelial fraction 12 v2 (version 2) | ecosystem: Host-associated > Birds > Digestive system > Esophagus > Crop | place... | reverse complement strand
CCTCCTGCTGAAGCAGGGTCACCTACAGCAGGCTGCACAGGACCTTGTCCAGGTGGGTCTTGAATATCTCCAGAGAAGGAGACTCCACAACCTCCCTGGGCAGCCTGTTCCAGTGCTCCATCACCCTCAAAGAGAAGAAGTTCTTCCTCATATTCAGACGGAACTTCCTTTGCTTCAGTTTGTGCCCATTGCCCCTTTTCCTGTTGCTGGGCACTACTGAAAAGAGCTTGGCCCCATCCTCCTGACACCCAACCTTAAGATATTTGTAAGTATACATTAGGTCCCCTCTCAGCCTTCTCTTCTTCAGGCTGAACAAGCCTAGCTCCCTCAGCCTCTCCTTGTAGGAGAGATGTTCCTGTCCCCTCACCATCCTTGTAGCCCTCCGCTGGCCTCTCTCCAGTAGCTCCTCATCTTTCTTGAACTGGGGAGCCCAGAACTGGACAGAGTACTCCAGATGAGGCCTCACCAGGGCAGTGTAGAGGGGAAGGAGAACCTCCGTCGACCTGCTGGCCACACTCATCCTAATGCACTGCAGAATGTCATTGGCCTTCTTGGCAGCCAGGGCACACTGCTGGCTCATGGTTAACCACAGCAGAATAAGTTTCAAAAGGGTATACTTCTGGGGTAAAGAGAACTCTGCTAATGTCAACTTTGCTTATTGGTCCACTAATAAGGAAATAATAGAAAAACAGCTTCAACGGGTAGTGTCCTGAAATCTAGCCAATAACCAATACGTAGGGAAGAGTAAGAAAAGAGTGAATGTGTATTGTACTTGAAATTCTCCCCACCCTCTTAGGAAATTATTAAATCATATTTAATTTCCCCATGTTTAGTAATATTCAAAGAATTTCTTGTTCATGTACTTGTGCAGTTTTCCCTAGAACCAACATAAATTTTTAGCAATCGCAATATCCCTGGCAAGCAGTCAGGAAGGACTCTGGAAAAGAGAGTATGGAAAGTTTTGTGGCCTCAAGTCATGATCTGTAGTGAAAAATAAATGGTCTTGTACTGCTTGTACAAAAAAATACCTCCTTCTGTTTGTGTAGAATTTGGTTAATTGAGTTAATTGAGCTGCCTCTTTTTGGTAAGAGAGAGAATGAGCAATCAATCCATAGCTATACTATTTTTGTTGGAGTTTTTGTCATTCAGGATTCTGTAGCTCTCTACCACTCCCTCCCTTTCAGTTATTTCTGTTCTCAACTAAATCCTGGATAATTTCGTTGCTCTTTGTGCATAGGTCATCCCATATGTCTCAGCATCCTCACTCAAAATCTTATACACTCTTCTATATCCAGTTAGGTTCCACAGTTCTGCAGCTGGCAACATAATGCAGCTTGTCATGGGAAATGTATTTGAGTGGCTCATAACCCATCTGTACTTCCAGACCCAAGTCCTGGTAATCCTCCCATTATGCTCTCTTTAGCTGTGAAGGTAAAAACGGAATTAATATCATCTAATTTTAGCATACCCCCAAATAGCAGAAGCTCATATTAGCAATATAGCAGTCCTCAATGAATCGTAACATTGGCCAAAGAAACCCCAGAAAAATACTGTGACAAACTTTGGAGATAGGATTTCTTCTCCTCTTTACTACCTCCTTCTCTTTTGGAGTCTCATCACTAGCCTACAGCTCTGCCTCCTGAATTTCATGGTAGACTGAAAAATGTTAGGAAAAGTCAGCAAAAACACTCGGAATACAGTCTTGGACTGCATAGATCTGGAAGGTGGATTTGTTTGTTTTCAATTACTGTGAAATTTCCTTGTCTCTAGTGACAAGTAGGACATGTCTGGATAACTTCACATGATCCATAGATCCGGTAATAACCTAACAATACAAAGTACACTGTTACGTACGCATCCTTTATTATGGTGCTGGGCACAGGAGGGATCTCTCCTCCAAACATGTGTGCCGAACACCCTTTTCATTCCAGGTTAAATGCAATCACAGCATATATATTCATTATATTTCTGAGAAATGCTTAGCATATTCATGTTTTTTCTGAGAACTATTTAGCATATATTAATGTCCTTCATGCATGTCTGTTGATGTCTCCAGGTGGTTGTCGGGGGTCTTCAGATGAAGGCTCGTACTTTTCATCACAATGTCTGCTGGTTGACCTTTGTTTCTGCGCAAACTCAGTTCTAAGATCACATATACTGTGTCCTTCAAGGTTGTTTTGCTCTGGTCTTGTTGCCCTCTTGGTGCCTTTTTATCTCTGTAGCTTGGTGCATCTGCCCTCCCAAGGCCAAGCTGTCTGGAGTAGAATTATTTAGGCGTCTCTTATTCTACAGCGATCCCAACTATCCACTGAGGACCAAGACTTGCTTTGGTTTTAATTATTTTATTGTGCAGTGGTTCCAATGACATAAAGTGATAACCTATATCTACATACTTCACTAACATTCATATGTAGCTTACACATATTTGAAACAGAGGTTAGTACAACATTTACAGTATTTGATCATTATGTATGCAAGAATACAAAATGTAATAATAAAAACTACTAAAAACTAGAAAATATCATTAAGTTACTTTGTTATAATTTCATGTTTCTTATGAACCCTTCTATCAATCTTCCATAGGTTGTGTATATCTCTGTCATTCAGACTCTCTAGCGAGAAGTCTAGGTTCTCTGCAGTCAACAACTGCATGTTTCCAAACGGAGAGTCACAGTATCTAATTCAGTCAGTGATTATAGTCTATATGGTCTGCACAACTCAGTTCTGCAAGATCCATGCATGGGCACTTTGTATTTCCATTCACGCCTTACTTTTTGCCAGTGAGATCCCAGAAGCGAATCAATAAATTCCTGTGATCAGTGATGTCTAAACATGTCTCTGGTATTCTTCATTTGAAGTTCAACTTGCTTGGCTTGTGTTCTGAGCTGTCAGGAAGCCAGAGAACCACACCACCACAGTGCTAAGCCTGAGCTAAAAACCCTGTTTAGTATCGTTGTCATATTTACTACAGTTTTGTATCTTCCACTTCAGAGAAGGTTTGTATCCAGCTTGCTTGGTGTGAGCCAGAATGAAGTCACATCTGCTTGCCAAAGGCATCAGCCATCCCTCAAGTTATTGTTCAGTCTGATAATATCCACAGGAAATTCACTCCAGAATGATTCACCGGCAGCTAATCTACATATCTGTAGAAAAGTTGTGTGCTGATTTATATCCTTTGCACCCCAAAGTGAGGAAAGAGTGGATAACAAGCTATAGCATTTTGTGCGAAGTTGTATTTGGACTTTTACTTCTTATTCTGAGACTAAAACTAGAATTGTTAATCTTCTTGTCCCCAGTCACTGTGTAGTGTTCCTGTCCTCTATCGGTATGAAGGTTGGTATGTGCTGCTCTTTAATGTCTCTTTGTAGAAGGAGCAGATCTGACTTCTCTGGTCACATAAAGATCCATCAGGACCATAGGAAGGATAGAAATCAGTTCCTCAGATTCAGATGTATCTAAGAAGTTATGAGCCCAGTAGGGAGGTAAACTGGGCAATAACGTGAGTGCTTACCCATCACAGGCCACATAACGTATAAACTGCTCCTGGTCACACTAATTAGACAATTCCAGTCCCTGAAGACTCTTCAACACACGGCCAGGCATTAAGACCACACAAGCTCAGGACCTCCAAAAAATGTCACCTTTTTATTGGTAATAAGGCATTGACTTTTGTGTTTCCATTTCTGAAAAAATTTCGATCTAGGTAGTGTGTTATTCTCCAGCTTTGGAGACATAAAAAAAAATCCTTTTGCTCTAACTGTAACAAACAGCAGAACATGGGAGAGAAGAAAGCCCCCTCCTTTGTGAGAGCAGCCTCTCCCCATGACAAGGTTGTACTTCTCCCTTACTCAGTGAATCTGCATAGGCCCACTTTTCCCTTTGGCAATATACAATTCAGAAGGTCATGACTCCTGGAAAGAACTTTAATGGAGCTGTGAACATGTACTGAAGAAAGGATATAATCCTCTTTCCACTTAGACTCACTGCAAAAATGTGGTCCTTCTCAAGGCTTAGTAGCTAATTAATAGCAGAATATGTTTAAATACAGTAAGTTGTTGTACATGCTTTGGAATTCAATGAATCCTAATAAGCAAAATCAGGCTCTTTTATGTAAACTAATCACTTATGGTGAAGCTCTCTTTGTAACATCTTTATTGCATTATTCCAGAGACAATAAATTGCTCCTTTCAGCGTAGGCAGTATTTCTCAACTCTCACACTCTGTAAATCTTGTTTTCTTCTCAAACTGCCAGTTTTATTTTAAACAATTGTACTGAAGTATGCACCACAATTCACATGCCATATATTACCTCCTATCAACAGCTGCTTTAACCACCGCGATTCCTGCTTTCCAGTTTCAGTTTCTTATTTATGTACCTTGTCAGCTGGGAAAACAAATATGTTGAAATCACTTCCACACCAAGAGCAGAAGAATATTACATTGGATAAGGCTTTCAGTAGCATCTTGGGATCTTCAACACGATTTTTACTGACCAACACCAACACAGCTGTTAATGACTTTGATAACTAATAATAGATTGCATTTCTGAGGCCTAAGAAAATGTCTTCACACATTATTACGTGGTGTTTATTTTGAAGTACTGCAATCACTGGTAAGAACAGCCTGTTATATACTGAATTGTTTTTATTGGTTTATGATGGAATGTTCTTGTTTCTTATTTGCATTTCCCACTTCACTACAATTTGTTATAGTTTGATATCATCCTGAACAAAATCCAGAAAATTAACTAGATTTACTGAAAAGAAGTTCCATTTAAGGACTTAGCAGACTTCAGGGAAGACTAGGAAAAAAGATTTAATAACTCCACATCATAGTTGTTCAGAATTATATTTCAAAAGAGTTCTGTGGGGACCTAAAAAAATAAACTTTCTTCTTCTTAAATGACAGAGAAGTTGCTTGAATAAAGTCTGACCATTCTCTCAACAATCAGTGTTTTCTGGAAATCAGAACTGTAAACAGGTAGGTGCCAAGAAAATAAAATTGCGACTTCATTTGGGCATAAATGCTAACTGCTCTTCACCCTTTGTTCTTAAAAAACATGAGTCCTTGACATAAAAAAGGTAACTTGTGTCTAACTGAGGATAAATTTTGTGATGTCTCACTTCCACTGAAGTTCAGAGTGCTCTGTAACTCACTACTTCTGGTACTTTGAAGTGTCACCTCCTAACTGGTTTAGCAATTGATAGATCTCTTACAGGTCTGCTAGGTGGGCATATTTAATGAACTGATCAATCCTTAACACCTCTGTTTGAACAGAGATTAAAAACTGGTGTAAACAGATATAGATTAGAGGTACCTAAGATTATACTGCTTTAGTTGAAGTTGCCTCTTTGAAGTTTGCATTTTTCTTCTTTTGACAATACATCAAACTCTGATTTATTGTTTACAAGTTTACTATTAAAACTCCATAGTTTCAGTCACGAAAATGATGAGTGATAAAACATTGACATGATTCTTCTGAAAGAACACATTTATAAAAAATGTAACATGCAACATCACTAATGGAACTCCATGTCCTTGCAAATCCTCCTAGAATTATCAATCAGTTTAAGTGCAACAGCAACCAAATTTCTGCCTGATGGGGTATGAATATTCAATGTTTTTTTTCTTCATTTGTGTAAAAAGAAATCTAATCTCTATTTAAGCATTGCAAGTGATGATTAATGGACAGCTTCCTGTGATAACATCTTCCCATAATTATGTGTTGTCATTGTTATGTGTCCCGTTTTTGGCTGGGATGGATAGAGTTAATTTTCTTTCTGGTAGCTGGTGCAATGCTGTATTTTGGATTTGGTACAAGAATAGTGTTGATAACATACTGATGTTTTTAGTTGTTGTTAGGCAGTGAAAGACTTTTCAGCTTCTCATGCTGGCCTAGCTTACCAGGTGCATGGGAAGCTTGGAAGTGACAAATCTAGGATAGCCAACTCAAACTAGTCAAAAGGAATATTCTGTTCCATATGACATCATGCTCAGTGTATAAGCTATGGGAGTTTGCTGGGGTGCAGCAATTGCTGCTTGGGCACGGGCTAGGTACTGTTCACAGGGTGGTGAGTGACTGCATTGAGCATCATTTGTTTTGTACATATTACTATTATTGTTGTTATTATTATTATTAATGTTGTCTGTTCCTTTGTTTTCCTATTAAACTGTCTTTATCTCAACCCACAAGTTTCTAATTTTTTTCCCATTCTTCTCCACATCCCACTGCGGGGGCAGGAGGGACATGGGTTGTGAGAGCAACTGTCCCGTGCTTAGTTGCTGGCTGAGGTTAAACCATGGCATTTTCTTATATTTTATTTCCAGTATGAGTGTTTATAGCTCTAGCTTCCAGTCATAGGAATTGAGCAATTGCTCAAGTTACCTCTAAACTCTCATTAATAGCAATAGAATCATAGAATATCCTGAGCTGGAAGGGGATCACCGAGTCCAACTCTTGACTTTACATAGTGCAACCTAAAAGTTAAACCATATATCTAAGAGTGTTAGTCAAACGCTTCTTGAACACTGACAGGCTTGGGGCCAAGACCACTTCCCTGGGAAGCTTGCTCCAGTACTCCTCTCACTGAAGAATCTTTTCCTAATATCCAGTCTGAACAGCCCCGACACAGCTTCATGCCATTTCCACCTGTCCTATGACTAGTCACCAGAAAGACAAGATCAGCACCTCACTTTCTGCTTCTCCTCATAAGGAAGCTGCAAACAGCAATGAGGTCACCCCTCAGTGTCCTCTTCTCTAAGCTGAACAAACCTAGCATCCTCAGCCACTCCTCCTAAGTCATGCCCTCTAGTCTTTTCACTACCTTTTTTTCTATCCTTTGGACACATTCTAATATTTTTATGTCCTTTTCATATTGTGCAGCCCAAAACTGCATACAGTACTTGAGGTGAGACCACACCAATGCCGAGTATATTGGGACAATCACTGCTTTTGACCGGCTAGCTACATATGCTTAATGTACCCTGGGGAACTGTTGGCCCTTTTGGCTTCCAGAGCACATTGTTGACTCATATTGAGCTTGCCATCAACCAAAACCCCCAGATCCTTTTCTGCAGGGATGCATTCCAGCCTCTTTGTGCCTGCAATCTGTACGTATATCCAGGATTACGCCACCTCAGATGCAGAATATGGAATTTATTCTTATTAAATTTTATATGGTTGGTGACTGCCCAGCACTCTAATCTATCAAGATCTCTCTCTCAGGCTTCTCTGCCCTTGAGGGAATCAATAGCTCCTCCTAATTTAATATTGTCAGCAAACTTACTTAGTATGCACTCAAATCCTAGGTTCTAGGTCGTTGACAAAAACATTGAAGAGAACTGTCCCTAAAATTGAGCCCTGGGGAATACTACTATTGACTGGCTTCCAGTCTGATGTTACCCCATTTACTACAACTTTTTGAGCCTGATACTTCTGCCAATTGTTCACTTATCGTATGATCTACTTGTCTAGCTGGATACTCGACATTTTGTCCAGAAGGGTACTGTGAAAGACAGTACCAAAAGCTTTGCTAAAATTCAAAAAAACCCACATCCACTGCCTTCCCTTCATCCATGAGGTGGGTAACCTTGTCATTCATATTAAGTTAGCAAGTCATGACTTTCCCTTCGTGAACCCATGTTGGCTTTGACCAAGTGTTTTTTCAAGTGTTTTTAAATAACTCCCATAATATTCTCCTCCATAATTTTATGAGGCACTGCAGTAATGAGAAACTACTTAGCCTTTGTAGGGTGCATTGTACAAGTTTAAATTGTCTTCATTGCTCCACTCTTGAGCTCCATATTCTCTGATATTCTTGTAAAATGTTGTGAATAAGATTGTATATCACCTTCCAATATTAGTCTCATACATGCCTGTATTTGGTTTACATGGCATGGTTTTGGTACTGGGGGAGGCTGCAGGGGTGGTCTCTGTGAGAAAGGAGCAGGAACTGCCCCCATGTTAGACAGAATCTCTTCTAGTTGCCTCCAAAATGGACCCACTGCTGGCCAGAGCTGAGCCCATCAGCCAATCCTATGGTTCCTCTCCTGTGACATATTGAAGAAGGGGGAAAAAATTCTGTGCTACAGCTGCAAAAGACATGGAGTAAAAAAAAAAAGAAAAATAGAGAAAATAGCCCTTCAGACACCAAGGTCAGTGAAGGAGGAGGAGGTGCTCCAGGTGCCAGACAAGTAATTCTCCTGCAGGCCATGGAGAAGACCATGGGAAGCAGGTCTTTCCCCTGAAGCCCATGAAGGAACAGGCAGGAGCAGATATCCACACTGCAGCCCATGAAGGGCTGCATGCCAGAGCAGGTGGATACACCCTGGAGGAAGCTGCAGCCTCTGGAGAGCCCACACTGGAGAAGGCTTCTAAAAAGAACTATGGTTCATGGAGAGGAATCTACACAGAATCAGGTTGTCTGGCAGGAACTGACCATGCAGAGGAGCCACACTGGAGCAGCCTGTTCCTGAAGCAATGTGTCTCATGCGAAGGATGCATGCTGAAGCAGTTTATGAAGAAGTTTGGCCAGTGGGAAGGACCTGCACTGGAGAAGTTGAAGACGGACTGTCTTACATGGGAGGGACCCCATGCTGGAGCAGGAGAACAGTGCGAGGAGGAAGAAACGACAGAGATGAAGCATTATGAAATGATCACAACCCCCATTCTGCATCCTTCCTGTGTTGTTTGAGGGGGAGGAAATAGAAGGGTTAGGAATGAAGGAGTGAAGTTGAACCTGGGAAGAAAGAGTTGGGGGAATATATTTTAGTTTTGTCTTGTTTTCTCACCAATCTACTCTATTTTTTATTGGCAATAAATTAAATTAATCTTCCCCAAGTCAAATGAGTTTTGTCCATGACAGTAATTGCTGATCAATCTCCCTGTTCTTATCCCAACCCATGAGCTTTTCCATCTTATTCTATCCCCCTATCATACTGAGGAGTGAGGAGGTGAAGCAAGAGAGTGGATTGGTGGTCATCTGGCAGCCAGCCATGGTTAAGCAGCCACAATATCTCATATAAAAGTGATAGCTAACTTTCTATTACTTGAAGTTCCTGGTTTTGCAACAGGAATTCACTTTCTTTCTGCCAATCTGAAGTCCCTGTTTTTTGGGGTATTTGTTCCCTGTAAAATAAAGAAGGACTTGCAATTGAAAGATTTACCTCCCTGAAGCAGTGGGAAAGACTGAAACCAGTCTTGGCGTATTTTTTAACATACTCTGTATAAAAGTAGATGTCTAAGGGAGAATGTTTAAGTGAGAGTCAGAGATTCTGTAGTGCAAGAATCAGATGTTAGTCAGAAAATTACTGCAGGGGACACTGAAAATATGACTTCTAGCTGACTGTTGGAGAGACCAAGTAAACAGAAATTCCTGTATTTCCGTTCATACTGCCTCTTTCATTCCATTTACTACCAATGAGAAAAGCCTGAGTCCTTCTTCTTTACTGTCTCTCATGAGGTGTTTATATACAATGATAAGATGTCCCCTGAGCCTTCTCCACACTAAATAGACCCAGCATGCATAGCCTGCTTTTGTATAGCAGCTGCTCCAACTCTTTAACCTTCTTAGTGACACTAATGGTGTCAAGTAACCAGATAACAGCTTCTGTCTCTGTGCTGGATCAGACACAAGCCTCTGTGAAGTCAGATCTCTGGTTCAACTTGTTCCTCTCAACAGCAACAGAGGTCACTCTGGAGTCTTTGTTGAGTATGTGAAGAGCTTTATGACTGTCTGCAGAAGTGGTTTTCTAGCTCCATTGGAAGGAAAAGTGATCATTTTGGAAATGGTTTATAAGTTCAATAGAAATACAATGCTATTGGGCATGGTGGGTTGACCCTGGCTGGCAAAGGGTTGACCCCACCCAGTCACTTGTTCAATCTCCCCGACTGGAATGGGGGAGAGAAAGGCAAGAAAAATGCATGGGTTGAGATAAAGACAGTTTAATAAGCACAGAGGAAGAAGAAAGAAAAAGAAAAGCAAGTGATACAAAGACAATTGCTCACCATCTTCCACAAGAAAATCAATGACATAAAATACCACAGAATATCTCTTCATTAAATTTGAATCAAATGCACTGGCTGTGTCCTCTCCAAACTTCTTGAATACCCCCAGTCTTCTCACTGGATGAGCAGAATGAGAAATAGAGGAAACTTTGACTATGCAAGAGTTAAAACCCAGTACAGGGAGACTCTGAACTTGGAACACAAGGCTGAAGAGCCCACACCTAAGTGTTCAAGAAATGCTAATGTCTTTGGGAACTCACCTGGAGACCCTTTTCCCAGGGGGCTGTGTTTCAGTAAATAAATTCTCAATGCTTTCTGAAAAAAGAGTTCCCTTGAAGGTGCCTCAAATCTTATATCAGAGTCTCTCTGTCCTTCCAAGAATCCTTGACAAAATATACTATCCAAAATGACTAGGTGCTTTCAAAAATCTGATCTTCATTTCATCCCCTAAATTCTTAACTATGCTGACAAATTCAGGAAAGGCTGCAAAACCCTTCGTATCAAAATAAAATAATTAAATGTATTCTGAATTAAATTATTCCTTAGCAGAGAATCATCAGAGATTAATATTCCACGTACATCTTCTTTCAGCCTCATGCTGTCATTCTGCGCAAGATAAATTTCACCCATTGATACAACTTCTTCATCAATGACTCCTACTCTTAATAACAACATCAGGACTTTACAGAATTAAGCATATGAGCCAAAAAATAAGAGCATGAATGCCAGCTTGCCTGCAATACTGAGCTTGATATAATGTTGTGCTGTCTTTATGGAGGACTCAGAGGATCTTGGTCATTAAAACATAACAATGGAAGGGTCCCCCAAAGAGCATATTTTGATACTCAAAGTATTATAAAACTCCTGAAAGATGATTAAGTTCAGCTAAGAGGGCCATAATCCAGGAATTCTCTCACTAAAAAGCCGAGCTTGAGGATTCCATCAAGTCAAAGACCTTCGAAAGCTATATCCCTCCCTAAAGAGAACTCTAATACTGCAAACATGGGCATTATGAAAAGAAAAATTAAACCAGAAACTTGCATAAGTAGCCTTTAATGGAGCCTCTCCAGTAGATCTGGCAGTGGTGCACGCTTATTTCTTCTTCCTAGGGGACTGTTCCACAGGTTGTTATTCCTCAGGTGTGCCCGTACCACACGTGCCCCTTTCCCATTCACATGACCTTCATTCCCTAATTTTCCTTTTACAAACTTGCTCTCTTTGACAAGGGATTTGTTTGCATAATCTTCCTGGAATTTTCTACTCTCCAGTCCAGCAAGATCACCTACATGAAAAATTGCTTCTTACCAGCTTCCAATAGTGAGGGAAAAAACACCCTGCAGACTACCCAAATACAGTATTAGAATTTTTTTTTGCTAAAATCTAAAATCCATACAGACTTTTCACTAATATGAAGTTTGACATACTCTAAAAAGCCCTGTCAATTTGGGAGATATTTTATTAATCTCCTTTCAGCTTTGACAACTCTCAACAATAAAAGATGAGGAAGGAGAACTTTCACCCCTTTTCCATTGTTTTTGGGGTATCCCACTTCTCTGAAATCCAACCTTAATTGTAGTCAGGGTAAATCCTCAGATACAATTTCAAAAAATGAACTGTGAAGATAATGATAGAAGTTATTCCTTTACATCAAAACATAGCACATATTCTGCCTTGGGAAACTTTAGGCTAGCAGGTTGAGGGAGGTTCTCCTCCCACTCTACTCTGCCCTGGTGAGGCCTCATCTGGAGTACTCTGTCCAGTTCTGAACTCCCCACTTCAAGAAAGATGAGGAGCTACTGGAGAGAGGCCAGCGGAGGGCTGCAAAGATGATGAGGGGACTGGAGCATCTCTCCTACGAGGCGAGGCTGAGGGAGTTGGGCTTGTTCAGCCTGAAGAAGAGAAGGATGAGAGGGGAACTTATAAATGCCTAAAAATATCTTAAGGGTGGGTGTCAGGAGGATGGGGCCAGACTCTTTTCAATGGTGCCCAGCCACAGGACAAGGGGCAATGGGCACAAACTGAAGCACAGGAAGTTCCATCTGAACATGAGGAGGAACTTCTTCCCTCTGAGGGTGACGGAGCACTGGAACAGGCTGCCCAGGGAGGTTGTGGATTCTCCTTCTCTGAAGATATTCAAGACCCACCTGGACAAGGTCCTGTGCAGCCTGCTGTAGGTGACCCTGCTTCGGCAGGGGTGTTGGACTAGATGACCCACAGAGGTCGCTTCCAACCTCTGCCATTCTGTGATTCTGTGATTCTGTGATTCAGTGAGACTAAAGACAAAGAAATAAGCAGGTCATGTCTTTGTGGTATCTAGATGTTCTTTCTAGACAGAAGACTTTTCTAGATCTCTTCCCAATGTTCTATTCCAGATAGATGATACCTAACATTCAAGATGAGCTGAGATTTCATCACAGTGTAACCCAAACAAGACTCAGTTCTCCTATGAGGAAGCATATTCATAGCTTACAGATGTATAACATTTTAAAATTATTGTCAAGTTCGGAGTCTTTTTTGAAAATATTTTGTTCATTCCATTGTGTTCAAAAATGCGCATATGGGAGTAGGAATTTTTGCTTGTACTTTTTCTAATCAGATAATATGCACACTTCCTGACCTCTTCAAGTCACAGTTAATTTATTACCACAACGAATGCAGACAGCATTGCCTGTCTTCTACACACTCCTGAGATTTACCACATGAGGTATTTTTAAGTATAAATCCCTTAACATCTGCCTTAATTTAGTAGATAAGATCATTAACAGCCATTATATCTAATCAACATCTAATCCTTGTAGAAGGGATTCATTAGCAGGATGAAATAGGAGCAGAAGCCCACTAATGATAAATGTTTATTTTCTTTGAATAAATTTCCGCTAGGGAAGAACTGGCAACACTTGAAAAAACTCTTCCAGAGCAATGCTGGACTGCATACTGAAGTATCACCCTCAAGCAGTAGATCATTAAGAACGTGATGTCTGCTTTTATGTCTGTAAACACAAAACAGTTTCTTCACAAAACGGAGAAAAGGGTCAGAGTTAAGAATCGTTAGGACAACATTTGACTTGCGGTGTCATCTAAAGTAGAATACTCTTTCCTGAATGAAGACAATATTATTGTGCTTCCAGAAGATTTCCACTGTATGTGGAGATACAGGACCACATGATATAACAACCACATTTCTAAGGTCTGTATCGAAGGAAGAGGAGAATGTGACTGTACAGCTATGAGATTTCTGTGTCCTTTAAAGTAACCAGGTACACTTTCTGAAGTGCCTGGCCATGGGCTTCTACCTTTTCAAGTTAAATTTCTTAGGCTTCTGACTGTTATATTAGAATATAAATCACAGTAACTGTACATTAATGTTTTATGTGTCAGAATGGAGTCATCTGGGGTCACTTTAGGCTGAGGAGGAACATAATGTTAGCACAAGCTTCTGCCTGACCAGCCCTTGAATCTTTGTTTTGTTTTATTACAGATTAGCTGAAGAAGGAGGAAAGCCTTAAAACTAGTAGTCCTAATAAAGTCTCTAAATAATTCAACATTTGCTGTGGACTGGTTTATTTTAAGCTATTCTTCTCCTTCTCACCTTTATTTTTTCAGGCAAATGGTTATAACAATCATAAATTTCCAAGTATCTCCAAATGATTTAAAAGGCTTTCACTGTATCGTAAGAATCTGACTACTGTTCTAATTCTAATCTAAGGATGTTCAAGCATCTATTTCTCATATATTGCAGTTTTGCTTGCTTCTACAAGTGTGGAAATTACTCCTACACTTTAGACACTTGTTTAAGTAACCTTATACCACACCTCCATCTACTCTTTGGCTGAACAGAGAGAATCTGAATGATGAACACATCTTGACCCTCAGAGAATCTATGTATTCATTACTTTTGCTTTTTTATAAAATCATAGAATCATAGGTTGGAAAAAACCTCTAAGATCATCAAGTCCAGCTATCCACCCAACACCACCATGCCTACTAAACCATGCCCCGAAGTGCCACGTCTGCACGTTTTATAAACACCTTCAGGGATGCTGAGTCCACCACCTCCTTGGGCAGTCTGTTCCAATGCCTAACTACTCTTTCTGTTAAGAGATTTTTTCCTAATATCTAATGTAAACCTCCCCTGACGCAACTTGAGGCCACTGCCTCTCATCCTATCGCTAGTTACCTGGGAGAAGAGACCAACACCTGCCTCACTACAACCTCCTTTCAGGTAGTTGTGGAGAGCAATAAGATCACCCTTCAGCCTCCTCTTCTCCAGATTATATAAGCCCAGCTCCCTCAGCTGCTCCTCTTAAGACTTGTTCTCTAGACCCCTCACCAGCCTTGTTGCCTTTCTTTGGACAAGCTCCAGCACCTCAATGTCTTTCTTGTAGTGAGGGGCAACTACACCCTCTATAAGTTTAACCTCTTTGCACTCAGAAATTCCTGCCTTTGTATTTCTGGGGTTTGGTTAATTTTTGTATTCAAGTTACACTGGATAAAACTCCTACACATCACTGAAGATAGGGTCTGGAATCCAGACCTAACTGACAATTTTTCCAAAAGCATCTGTATCTCTGGGATACATATTAAAGCTCTGACTCCCTCTTTCTAACACCATCAGTGCGCGATTTGTGTGCATGGTTGTTGTAGAAACTTCAGCAGAACGTGTGTCAAACTGACCAATCCTGGCTTGACTACAAGTCAGAAGTCTCTAAGGGTCAGTTGTGTGCATTAGCTATTTCAGTCTGGAAAGGACACAGAATCCACAATTACCATTTCATAGCATGAGTATCATTACCATTAAGCTAGTGTACAAAACCCAGGCTCTGATTAGAAATTAGTGTAGCTGTGATTGTTGCTGTAGGCGACCCTGCTTCGGCAAGGGGGTTGGACTAGATGACCCACAGAGGTCCTTTCCAATCCCTACCATTCTGTGATTCTGTGATTCTGTGATTGTTCTGAAATTAGAGCTTAGTATCTTGATGTGCTCAAAGCAGACTTACCAGGACAGCATTTTCAGACAACTTGTGTGCAGGTACAACTAGTCTGAGAAAACTAGATGGTCCAGGATAGGAAATAGAAATCCTACAGCTCAGCAGCAAGACATGTCTCTGGACATGTGCAGGACTAAATAATGGAACCTGGAGTGCTGGTCAGCATCAGGCTCCTCTAATGAATCAATCCTAAATTTATGTGACAGTTGATGACTGAACATGCCCAACTCAAGTTCATCAAAGTGATTTAACCTTGAGGAATAAAAGCATTAAATAACTTCTACAAAAATTTTTAATTGATGCTTAGCCCACAAAACTTCTACACTTCAGAACAACAAAACCTCCAAACTGTGGCACTGGTGTAGTGCACCTACACTGCTCCAGGTAAGATTGTCTGTTATGTTTTGAATTCAAGGGCAGTCCTACCATCTGGGATCTATATTTTCTCATGAAAGTAGCCTGCTCTAGCTTAAAAGTTCAGGCTGCCTACAAATTCCATCTCTCTGCATTGCAGGTTGTGTCAAAACAAGATTTCTGATCACCTTCCTGCCTAGGCCAGTCAACTCAAGGTCTTATGGGATTGCTGGATGCCTACGGAAAATTGAGGCATTGTATAGTGAGCGCAGTCAACTGATCTTCCTAGGAAGAAGAGCAACAAAGAGCCTTTTATGAATAGACGAAGAAGATAAATGTTTCTGTTGACCTAAAAATGACGTTGGTGATGCTCTGGACAACACTGTAGACACCACCATTGACTCATCTCCTTGTCAGATTTGTTCATTTAGACAGAAGTGGTGTCCTGAGTTTTGATCTATTTCTTTTCACCTCAGGGATTTTCAGAGTTCATCAAAAATAAATTAATCTGAATCTTTTGAAAACACTTCATAATTCTGTCATGAAATGTAAAATGGAGACCTATTTAATATTTACCCTTTGTATTTGTCCTTCCACATCATGTTAATCTTCCCATACCCCTCATTTTGCATACATATCTCTGTCTTTTTTTCTGTTGTTCTGTTGTTGAAATCTAAAATCCATACAGGAGTTTCACTAATGCGGGGTTTGACATACTCCAAGAAGCCCTGTCAGTTTGGGGGATATTTTATGAATCTCTTTTTTCAGCTGTGATAACACTCAACAAACAAGATGAGCAGCTCCAGAGATAATTTTTACAGTGATATATGCAGCTTCGGATAGGACTTAACACCAAGGTCAGGAAAATTCACACAATCTGTTTGAGAACATAATGTTGCAAAACTGAACTCATAAATAGACTTTAAGAAAAAAAGTGAACAAAGATGAATAGCGAGAAGTGCATGCTCATTTGGCACTAACTTCTATTCAGTATTGACCCCTGTGCAGGAAAACCCTTCTCAAGACATGAGATGAGTCTCCGTCAAATTGTTCTACATTAGTGTCTGCCTTTTCCCCAGACTAGCAGTATTTGTCTACACACATGGATCCCTGAAAGCTACCTTTAAAGCTGGTCAGTAAAAGGCTCTCTAGATCTTTGCTACTCGTCAGAAGGCAAAATCTAAATACTGGGAAGAAAGCCAGCAGGGATCACTCCCTCCACCTCAGGATAAAGGACTGTGAAGCACAGGGTTTGGATAGAGAGTAACCAATGTTTTCTTGAACATTATACCAGTGACTGTGTAAGTGAGCATCAGATCATCAAAACACTTACTCTTTCTCATATTTAGTTTGTTAGTGGATCAGTAACATAATTAATTACACTCTGCTTTCCCAGCACATAGCCTTACCTAGGGAGAATGGATGAGGACAGTACTTCACCACAAGCTTCATCCAGTGTTTTTAAAATTACCGGCTTAACTCCAATACAGTCGTAGGGATAAGAAAGGTCAGATTTTCAAGAAAGGTGAGATTTAAACACACATGTTATAACTCCTGCTGGATTAGAGCATGCAGGTTGTCAGCCATCACAAAGGAGGCAGCTCCTACTGCTTCCTATTTGAGGTGGCTAACTAATATTGCAACACCTGAAAAATTGGTGTCTAGCTCAGGCAGAATGATTAACAAAGCCTAGATCAGGATTTATTAAAAATATATTTTGATATCTAAGCGCATTTCTATTGATTCAAATTAATGCCTTTACTCCCATGCATCCCACAAGTCTTTACTGAAGAACCGTACGCCTCTCAAGAAAGTACCTAAGCTAGAGATACTCACTTCCCACAGTCCACAGACCGCACAGGGATTAACATACATATATGTACGCTGATAGTTCTGTGCATGAAATGGGTAGGAGCCCCAAGCCAGCAAGGGGAACCAATGAGCTGTTGGGTGACTCTGAACAGGTCCCTGTCTGTTGTAAGTCAGTGTCATGTCTTCTTTGCAAGACACAAAATAATTGGAGAGCACAAGGATGCTTCAAGATGTTCTAATGGTTTAATTCAACACATCAAGATTTTGTAACATAAGCATGTGAGAAGAGACAGACACAAATCCAACAAATATTGAAGCTGGTGTCTGAAATCCAGAGTGTACAAGAATGAAGAGCAGAAATCTTTAGGCTTCATCAGAGCAGGTTTTCATCTTGGACGGAATCCATTCCTTGACTTGACTACACAGTGGATAGCACACTTCACTTCTGTGCACTGCATCCTAGGATAGCTGTATGCTGCTACGCGTACTGTTCAGAATATAAAACACATCAGAGCCATCTATACTGACAGCAGGGTACAGCCACACTAGAGCAAAGCCAGCAGCGAAACTGCGTGCAGTAATTTCTACAGATATGGGAAACAATACATTTCAAGGAAGTGCTAAAAACAGGTTGTGAAGTTAGGAAAAACAAGCAGCAAGCCAGCATCATTTTCAGTACATTGAGAGCTGCAGTCCTCACTTTCGTGGAGCTTCCTACCACTCACCTGTTCTATTTAATTCACATTACATGGACAACAGGTTAATCCCCATATTGCTTTTCCACGTACTTCGCTGTTACTGCCAAATCAATTTATGTCAGTAAGGTTTGTTTCACTTGCATGCCCCCAGGGGCTTACTTATATGTGGGACTTGTGCTTTTTGTTGTTATTGATGTTTTTGCCCTGAGCAAGTCATTTTGGTTGCTGAAGAAACACACTGCTGTACAGAGAGTGCTAAAACTCAGAATGCAGATAAAGGTTCAGCTATACTGCACAATGCTATTCAAGCTTTAACACAAGTTTTGCTGTTCATGTCTCTTGTTTTCAGGGGGGTGGCGGGGTTGAGGGAGGATAAATTCAAACAAAGGCACTATTTTCTGCATACAAACCCCACAGGACCAAATTCTGCCACCTTTATTCTTCTGGAGCAATTCTAATCAAGTACACAGGGTTCACCAGAGTTAGTTTATGCCTTTAGGCACAGCCTTGCGGAAAGAGTGCAAACAAGGGATCCAAAGGCTAAGAACTGCTCTGAGAAGGTTAATTATGTCTTTTACTCCCTCACTTGTATCCTTCATTTTTTTCACTTTGGAATTACAGGGAATAGGATACAACAGGTATATATCTTCACTGCAGAAAGTGGATGAGCTGGAGTTGGAGGAAATAAAGTGTTGATTTTTAATTCTGGTGTGGTGGATCGACCTCCACTGGCTGTCAGACTCCCACACAGCCACTCTCTCACTCCCCTCCTCAACTGGATGGCAGGAGATAATAGGTTGCAAAGGGTTATGGGTCAAGATAAAGACAGGGAGGTTACTTACCTGTTACTGTCACAGGCAAAACAGGGTCAAACAGAGCAAGACTGAATGAATTTATTGACTGTTAAAAATAGGGTGGGATGGTGGCGGAAAAAGACAAAACTAAAAACAACTTCCCACCACCCCCACTTCTTTCCAGACTCAGCTTCAGACACAAATCTTCTACCTCTCCCTCCCCAAGTGGCACAGGGAGTATAGGGAATGGGAGTAGTGGTCATTTCATGAAATTTCACCTCTGCCACTCCTTCCTCCTCACACTGTTCCGTTGCTCCAGTACAGGGTCTCTTCCAGGGGATGCAGCCCTTCTTGAACTTTGAGTTGCTGGAGTGTGTCCAGAGAAGGGCAACGAGGCTGGTGAGGGGTCTAGAGAACAAGTCTTTTGAGGAGCAGCTGAGGGAGCTGAGGCTGTTTAGTCTGGAGAAGAAGAGGTTGAGAGGGGCTCTTATTGCTCTCTACAACTACTTGAAAGGAGGCTGTAGTGAGGCAGGTGTTGGTCTCTTCTCCCAGGTAACTAGCGATAGGACGAGAGGCAATGGCCTCAAGTTGCATCAGGGGAGGTTTACATTAGATATTAGGAAGAATTTCTTTACTGAAACAGTGGTCAGACATTGGAACAGGCTGTTCAGGGAGGTGGGTGAGTCACCATCCCTGGAGGTGTTTAAAAAACTTGTAGATGTGGCACTTCGGGACATGGTTTAGTAGGCATGGTGGTGTTGGGTGGATGGTTGGACTTGATGATCTTAGAGGTTTTTTCCAACCTATGATTCTATGATTCTGTGATTCTATGAACTTCTCCATCATGGGTCCTTCCCATGAAATGCAGTTTGTCACTAACTGCTCCAGCATGAGTCTTTTCCAAGGGGTACAGTCTCCTTCAAGAATGAACTGCTTCAGCATGTGTTCCACATGGGTCACAGTTCCAGCCGTAACATCTGCTCCTGTGTGGGCTCCTCTCCATGGGCTGCAGGGCTCATCCATCTGCTTCAGCGTGGGGTCCTGCACAGGCTGCAGTGTGGGTATCTGCTTTGCCATGGTCCTCCATGGGATGCAGAGGAACAACCTGCTACCCCATGGTCTTCTCCACAGGCTAAAGGGGAATCTCTGCTCTGGTGCCTGGAGCACCTCCACTTCACTGACTTTGGTTTCTGCATGGCTGTTTCTCTCACATTTTTCTCTCACTTCTTTCTCTCATAGCTGCTGCACAGTGTTTTCTACCCTTTCTGCAATATGTTATCACAGATGTTACTACCAGCTCCACAAGGAAGAAGAGAAGAGTCATAGTTGTAGGAGACTCCCAGCTGAGGGGAACAGAGGGTCCGATATGCCAGGCAGACCCTCCTCTCAGGGAAGTCTGTTGCCTCCCGGGAGCACGGGTC
>Ga0065711_1037209_pt1 | contig 20075 bp, 10 predicted proteins | sample Hoacrofraction12_FD_59098 | JGI IMG/M metagenome (GOLD analysis project Ga0065711, IMG submission 59098) | Hoatzin crop microbial communities from Cojedes, Venezuela - Epithelial fraction 12 v2 (version 2) | ecosystem: Host-associated > Birds > Digestive system > Esophagus > Crop | place... | reverse complement strand
AAAAAAAAAAAAAAAAAAAATCTTTTGGAGTTCTTTGACACCCAAGCCGGCTCAAACAGAAGGGCTATTTGAATTTCCTGCGTGAAGCTGTAACTCTTGGCTAACAGACGTCCTTGAAGTACATGCAAGGGATCATATTCCACAAGCTTTAAGAGCTGAACTGCAGATTAAGAAATACTATCTTTTTAACATCACCCTTTTCAACTCTTAGGTACTGGATGCAAACTGAGGGCTAGCTCTGAGAACAGGTGGTTAATAAATAGATGAAATGCTCCACAAACTATGGTCACTTGAAGAATTAGCTGTGTATCAATACTGCAGGGCAGCACAAAGGCGGCCAGAGTTATCAGGGAATACAAAGCAGCAAGTGGGACATGGGACACTCACCATTAATCTGCTGGGAAGAGATTTTCTTTTCACTTATCTTGTCATGGTTGGTAAGGAAGACAGACATGTCTCTGTCTGTTAAGATATTATCAAGAGTACTGGTTTCATGTTGGGTGCGTGCTGTATACGTCTCCTTAGGCATGTGCACCATGAGATTAGGGAGAGTTTGATCCAGTGGGTCCTCTTCTGTGACGTAGGCATAGGGACAGTACTCTCGTGTCCTGGAGTAGATGTTTGCATTGTCGTAACAGTCCGAGCAGATCACCAATGGCGCTGCACCACCTGACAAACATGGTGGAAAGCCAAAATACTCTCAAAGAGTATAGGGATGCTTGATTTCCAGAGACTCTTTCATGTCATAGCATGACCATGCATTACAGCAGCACAGTTTGAAGGGCCTTTAACAGTTAACGTGGCAAGAGTACTCAGCTTGACTGTTTACGGAAAAAGTCACACGAGAAATGCCCTAGGCTCACCACCATCCAACCTCTCAACAGCTCTGCCCTTCTGAGGCTGACCAGGGGAAAACCACGGACATGACCGAGAGCGATCTCACATTGGCTCTCCTGTTTCAAGGGTAAAAGGGTTCCATGCAGGTCCAAGCAGACTGGGCACCGGGTTGAAACAGCCCTGGAATCAAACCAGGACACCTATCCACATTGGCTTCCGCTCTTGTACTAGACTTGTATCCTGCCTGCCCACACACCTCAGACCAACGATGCAGTGGTCACTGAGATGAGCTGCTTCCCAACGCCTTCCTGATGCAGACTCTAGTGTAGTAGGACTACAGACTAGAGGGAACAGATCATGGGACAGATGTGAGAAAACCTACACTGAAGGATCATTTTTGAAAGCCAGCCTATATAAGGATTGGATGGCTCCTCAGCATTTGGATGGTAAAAATAGCATCTCTATAGACTCAATAATGCAAATATCCTGAAGAGCATCCAAACAAGGTAGGGAAATAGCACAGACCCCTTAGCTATACAGTCTGCTTGCTACAATCTTGTCTGGCAGAGGCAGCAATTTTATGCAACAAAAGGTACAGCAAGTCACCTTCCAAGCAAACTTTATTTCCACCTCTATTGCCTAGACTCTTGAGATGTCAAGGAAAGAAACAGCGTAAAAAACTGCCTTGACATTTAACCTAGGAATTCTCTAATGGCATCCCTATGCTGCTGAATAGATCACAAACTCTCAAGCACAGAGTCTCTGGACGGAACTGTACTACTCTGGCGCGTGAAGGACAGCAGTCATGACATCTACATACAAAGGCACTCACAGCAGATGTGAGCTCAGACGCTGTTGGACCAAATATTTAAACAATGCACACGGAATGCAGAAGCTTTGATAGCAGAGTATAAACAAGCACTAAAAGAAAATCAGGAGATGCCTCACACTCGGGATGATCGATGAAAATTTTTGCATCAGCCTGAATTCTTCCCTAGGAAAAGTCCTCTTTGCCATTAACATGCAGTACTACCCTGCACTGTGCAATGCTGGGGCCAGCTATGAGGACTAGACTGTGCACTGGCATCATGCTGAAACCCAAGTAATACACGTGAGGGTTCTGCTTACCATCTGTGCCTTTATGCACATAGCCACCGGCTGGAGGCATGAGCTGCTGATGGCTTCCTGCCTCCGAGTTGCTGTAGCCTTCCTGAGGCTCTGACAGAGTTCCTTGGGAGGACAGGTAGCTGGGAATGTCCGCAGGTAGGTTCATCTCCTCTGCAAGGCAGAATTAACATTGATGACATTAACAGCTAAGTGCGATGACTTCAAGGTAGTACCAACACTAATGCCTACACTAACAAAAACGTCATCCAAAATTTCAAGTCCTATGGTTTCCTTTTTCCTACCTCAGTGATTAAAAATCCGTATAGCTAGTTCAAAATGAACAGGGCCAGAATGGAAATTTACACACATTAGTCCAGGTCCTGAAAACATCCGTAAGTTTATTCAAGTACTTAATTCCAAATTTTAATGTTTTCCCTCAATGTAGGAGAAATCTAGTGTACAAGGAATAAAATCAACACACTGTTGATACTTAAAACACACCTCTAAAATGAAGGAATTTGAATTTAGAAGGAAATCTTCAGTTCTTCAATCTTATCAGCTCTAATGAATCCAGAAGTTTTACCACTCTTAACAAGTGTTTTGGACTAAAAACATGGCTGAAGATTTGCTTTTGCACTTTACCTGTGTTAGTGATGCTGTAATCTTCGCTCTTCCTTCTCATGTGGTAGATCACGATAACCCACACCAGGGAAGTTCCCACAACGCAGCACACCACAACAATAATCACAATGCCTACTGTGGTCCAGCCATCCTCCTCGTGTACAATGCCGCTCTGGGAAGAATCACAGTTTGGGGAAGCCAGAACATTTAGGTAAATATGGCCACGCTCTGTGCCCAGTGTGTTGGACATAATGCATGTATACTTCCCAGCATCCTCCAGTCCAGCATCCACAATGATAAGGAGTTGATTTGCGGCAGCAAAGAAATGCCGTTCTGTGACTGCCAAAGGGCCATCGTCTTTAGTCCAGTTGAGGCGAGGGGCAGGACTGCCACCAGCTATGCACTGCAAAACCGCAGTTTCACCTCGGGTTACCGTTCTGTCTTCCAGGGGCCTAACGAAGGAAGGAGTTTCTGTGACAATGCAGGGGATAAAAAAAAAATTGTAAGATAACTTTGTTGTACAACACCGGCGCATACTCCATGGTATTTAAAAATCTGATCTGAACCTAAACTTCAGCAACGAGAAAGACAGGATTCAGGAAATCCTGTGAGTTTAGTGCTTCTATGGATCACTGCAGCAAACGCAGGTACAGCAAACACCCCCCCGATTATGCTAGCCATGGTCTGCTTTATGTATTCCAATTCTAAATGTGCATATGACCACAATGTTAAAAGTTAGCGTCTTCAAAAAATGCTGCATTCTAGATGGAACTGTCCTTGCTTTATTAATCAGCATAGTTCATATTAGCTGTGACTAAATTTGTTCCACAACAACACAAATTATCTATCTAGTCCACACTGCTGGACTGAGGTACGCCCCTCAGTTCTCTCCTGCAAAAATCATACTAACTTCATTGGTCAGCACTGTAGCTTAGCTTGTAAAGCTTCACTGTTCAAAATCATGTCAAGTGCTGTTCTTTGGATTTTAGCCTCATTCTTTAGGACTTCAGCTTCTTACTTTCAGATAAGCTACACTACCACTCCAGAAGTGAAGCAACCCATCTGCAAGCACAGATTAGCACTCCCCTTACCTAAGACCGTCAGTGTGGCGTTTGCTGACAAACCACCTGCAATGTTTTGTGCCATGCAGCTATAGATTCCCATATCTTCTATTTTCACATTTGCAATAAAGAACACATCATCCTCAGGCATGACATGCATCCTCCTCTCCCTTGCAGCAGGGAAGTCTGTGCCGCCATCTTTCTGCCAGGAGATCTGTGGAGTGGGGTGGCCCTCTGCTGCACACTCCAGCCGGGCCATCGCCCCAGTGCGGATAGTAAGATCCATGGGGGTTTTCAGGAAAGAAGGCAGCTCTGGATCAAACAAGACATAGTTTCAGTGTTTTCAGTACCAGGACAAAAGCAGCAAAAGCTCCACAGCACAGAGAATATCTGAAAACAAGTAAACCTGAAACACACCTGTAGCTGTCCCCAAGAGAGAGGGGCAGATTCTTCAGAACTGCACAAATTTTCAGTGGTCATTTCTAAGAGCCTATCTAATCCTCCAAATTTAGAGCCAGTATCTACAGTGTTCATTTGGGGTGATCTGAAGGACAACATTTCTCATGGGGAAAAGGTTTAGCCTTCTTTGTAAGCCCTCTGTCGTACTTTTTCTTCCCTGGTAACAGGGAAGGCGAACTTCCACCTCGTCAGTCCAAGTCTGCATTACCTGTTCTGGACACGTGAAAGCAACACAGGTACCTCTGCTCTCAGATACAGTGAAGATCAGTGGTCTACTGACCGATGCGAATGCTGTTGTCTTACCTCCCTTCCCTCAAGCCAAAATAAATAGAATCATTATGGCTAAAATCAAAGGACTTCATAACTGGTTTTTCGGAGTTTGTTTCCAGTCCCACCAGCTATTTTTGGCTGAATCTTCCCTAGTTTTACAAACACGTGGGTAAGGTGCTTAGTTCTGAAGAGACAGCAGAGGGAGCTTTTAGTTTAAGAGACTTCCACGTCCATTTAACTAGACGAACAACTAATTGTGTTATTATGAAAGCATGGGAGATCTCTGCCCATTTTCAAAAGTGAACAAAAGGCTTTTCAGCCACAAACAAACAAACAAAAATTTCTTTCCTGCTTTATCAAAAGATGTTTTGATACTTCTAAATACCAGCGAGAGAGTCTTGCAAGACTATTTTGGGCCAGCTCTCATGAAAAATATGACTTGTAGCTATTTAAATAAAGCTTTAGATTAAAAGTGTTTCTCCTTTGTTACCATTATTGCTTACCATTGACAGTCAGCTTGGCTTTGTTGGAATAATTGGAGCCAAAGTGATTGGTGACTATGCACTGATACTTTCCTTCATCGGTGAAATTCACATTGAAAAGGTGCAGAACAGTGGTATACTCAACCACCTCACCACTTTGCCGCTGATATCTGGCAAAATTTTCAACCTCTGCATCATACAATACTTCGCTGTCTTTACGCCAGGCAGTGGACATGGGTGAATCACTGCTGCTCACCGCAGTGCAAGTCAGAGTCACATTCATGCCTCGCAGAGCAACAGTAGTCTCAGGATGCACTCTTATCTGAGGTTTAGGGAAATTATCTGAAAACAAAAGCACCACGATTAGTTACTTTTCTCTTCAACTTGCAATTAATATTGCAAGAAAACTCATTCAAAAGACAATATAAGCAGAAAGAAAGCTTTGAGGACAGATGTCCTGCTTGAGGTGCGCATATTTAACTGTGTTCAGTTGGAAATCAGGCTATGAAAGAGGATTATAAGCACAGGCAGGCATACAGAATAAGCATTGAGAACAATCAGCGTAGAAGCGTGGTCTTGAGCAGCGCCCTGCATTTTGCATAACTGTCTGGAACTTGCTGTATTTCGATCACACATAAAAGCTGTGCTCAGCTGAAGAGCTAGGCTATTTTACGAAGGACTGAGACTTATTTTCAGGTAGTTCAAATATCCTGAAGAGCCTTTAAGTTCTACAAACACAAAGCACAGCAAGCTGCCAGTTCACTCTACCTCACCCCACTCGGTGAGACTTAACACCTACTATTTCAGCAAAGACATTCTCGTAGGCACACACAGCGTCCAGTGTCAGGCACCATGGTGGTGATATTAGATTGGAGAAGTCAGTGCTCTTGCCTACACGATGATTATTGTAGCTTTCACCACCAAAAGAATGAAAGAATTGTGTACACACAAGTAACACTTATCAGATTGCTCCCCCGCAAACGGAACACCAGACTACTTCCAGGCCTGCCACCGACTTCACACCTGACTCTGGACAAAGAGTCTTTCAGTTTTCCACCTCACAGTTTGGTTACAAAAATAAACAGGCTTATGTCTGAAACTGGTAGTAGAGACCAGACAAACATTACAGATACGGATCATCAGAAAACGTGCCAGCGTATGAACTGCTCTAGCCTTGCTGGTATGGACAAGAACCAACGAGGAAGTGTCAAACAGCCCTTCCAAAGCTAAAGGCATTCATAAGCATGGAGAACAGAAGCGCAATCAGTTTTTAACAGTAACCTAAATGAAAAGCAATTCAGTCTCACAGAATTACTCCCTCAGGTTAGCTTCAGTGCTCAAACACAACAAAACAGAGCAAAGAGAAACAGAATCAAATCCCAAACTCCAAAGCAGACCCAGTGAGGCAGACAGGCCCGCGTGTGCGTCACGGCCAAGACCAAGCACCTCCAGCAGTGCTACAGCCTGCCTTCAGAGAGGTACCTGCGCAGATTTGCATTACCTAGTTTATATATCAGAAGTCATTAAAAATACAAACCACAGACAAAGTCGTCAGGGTCCACACTGAGCAGGCTTTGTCCTGCCAGCCATTCGGGGTGAGCACAGCTAACGTTTACCGCCTGCTGCAAACGGCTGTCAGTGAGCCACTGCGGCAGCCATTTCAGCTGGCAATCACAGAGCAAGCTGCTAGTGTTCAAAATTCTGCAGAAACAAGGCAAAACAAAAGTGTAGTTAAAGTTTGCCTTCCACATTCCTACATATGATTTCATGCAGCAAAACAAAAGCATACACAATCGGAAATTTCAAGATTTACAGTGTTCTTTTATGCCTGCCGGTATTTATTACAAAACATCAGCTATATATGCTATAAACAATCCAGAAAAAACTTCTCTATCAGCATGAAAACTTTACATTTCTTTTTAATTCTGAAGAAAATAACCTTGGATTTTCAACTTCAAAAAAAAAAAAAGTTAAGCCTGTCTTTACAATTTTTCCATCCCTCTCTAAAGCAATTAAAAGGAACATAATACTACAGAGCAGCTCTATGTCTCAGACTTAACACATTTGCCGTTCTGAAATAAGCACAAGCCTCAACAGTCATTTTCATGCCAGCTAATAAGTATGTAAGAATGAAAGTGATTTGCCTCATACAGGTTATCTACTGCAGATTGTTTTCTCTGCCCCACAGAAAAACCACAAACAGGAAACAACGAATGGTCACTTGTTCCCCACCATCTGATTTCCAAGTTTCCTAAATATTATGTACAGGTATGACTGACTGCACAAAGTCCAGCATTTTAACGAGAAGTGATATGCCACTAGATTAATCCAGTAGTGAGAGAGGAGAGGCACACAAACAAGCCAGTACTCCATTCTGCTGTTTGCCCATACACACCAATGATTCCTCACTTATAAGACTTCCACTGCCTTCTCCAATGCATTTGAACACCTAAGATATGTCCCCTCCAACTGGCAGATCTTGCAGACCAAGTCCATCCGGCCAAGATTAACTAATCAAGTAACAGTTTTAAAAAACAGATTACACAATACTCAGAGACTTTATCTCATAGAGATGACTGCGTTACAGTAGGATTAGTCTTGGGTGTGCAGGTCACTTCACGTTATAATACTTTAAACATCTGAAGATCGCAAGAGGCTCTAGCAGCTTAAGCATCTGCTGAGCAAGTAAAAATTCTCGTCTGGCTGTGAATTTTAAAGCCTTTTCCTAGCCCCAAAAATGGGAAGACAAAATGTAGCGTTTGCTAAGCCCCCTGAAAGATTCCTGATGAACTATTTCTTCTGTTCACTATCTACATGATAGCGTGTGCTGAGCTTGCTGCAAAATCTTAAGATACGAAAAAATTTAACAGTTCAGCACTGCAAGAAAAAATTATTTTCTACTAATTGCAACTAACAAAACGGAGGTGCAGATATTATCAAATCTTAAATCTCAGTACACTGCCACTGACATTGAGTCGATAATTTACCAGCATTGCTTTAAATATTGCACAATGAAAGCAGACACATTTTGGTCAACTTCAGCCAATCCTACAACGGCTGAAGGGTTCTTTACAAGGTAGGACTTGTAAAGAATCTCTAAATAATGGTCATGAACTTACAGCTCCTTCAGGTGAGCCTGGGCAAATGCATTTTCTTGGATGGACATTACTGCATTGTTGCTTAAATCTCTGCAAGTTAAGAAAAACAACAACAATGGGTAAGTATGATTTCATACGCTACCTCCAATTAAATTCTTGAAAATTTGGCAGAGAACACAAGACTGAAGTTGACGAATAATTAGAAGTTCTACAAAGTAAAGTACTTACAGATGTTCAAGTCCTTCAAGACCAGAGAATGCTTTTTTGGTAATTGACTTAATCTGGTTTCCTTGCAAGATTCTGAAAGACAAAGCCCCCCAAACCCAGACATCGGTCTGAATGTCAATACGAGTTCACAAATAAGACTCAAAAGCAGTTCCTTATGATGTTTAATTAAGTTTTTTCTAATTCTAGTTGAGCTAAAAGATCAAATGCTATTTTTTGAGCTTAAAGGCTCCACTAATTTTCCCAAGAACAAGGTTTCTTTTCAATTCTTAATTTAGAGATTTGGGTTAGAGACGTGTCAGAAGATAATTTAAGTCAGCAGAATGAAACGGTGATAAGTAGAACTTAGCAGTGGAGCAATAAGTTCCCAATACCAATCTGCCACAATCACATTAGTTCCTGAGACTGCACCTCGTACAAAGCTGGTTGTTACAAGCAATGTCTGTAGCTCCAGGGGATGGAGGCTCCTACAAAGCACAGGACATGAGGGATGAAAAGTGCATAGTCTAAGTACTGAAAAGCTGTTAATTCAATAGCATTTCATATTTGCTAAAAAATACTTTGTTGTTTTGGCTTTTTTTGATAAGCGATAACTTTTACCCAAACTAAAGAAGCACAAAAATTGACGATCATCGCACAGCAGGACTGGGCTATCCAACAATAAACGCAGCCAAATACTAATGACTTAACTGCTCCAAATTGGTGCCGCAAGGTGGCCCAGTGCTACACAGATCCACGTTCCTGAACATGGAACCCAAGCCTGTATCAAGAGGCTGTAGCACACAAGTGGAAACAGAATACAGCTGCCAACTAGAAGGCTTTCTGCCTTGTCTCACTGATTTACAATTACTTCATATTTTGCACTCTCCCTCCACTCTGCATGCCTGGGAAGCACTGTCATTTACTGGTTTGTAATACATACAGTTTCTCCAGCCTGCCAAGTCCCACAAACGCTTCATTTGCATCTTCTATGGCCCAGGAGATCTCATTGTTCCGCAAGTCCCTGCAGGAGAAGAGCTTTCTTATAAAGAAGCCTTGTAAGATCATCATGACCACTGCTAGTGGTGAGCTAGGGAAGAGAACTTACTGCTGTACAGGCCTGCTATGGTGTTCTGGCACAGTGTCACCTGGAAGGTCTCAAATCTTTTGTAAAACTAAGTTTGGCAGAAGATGAATATTCCATTTCAGAGATGCAAGGGAAAATAGACTTGTTCAACATCAGTGCCACAGACAGAACCACAAATAAATTTCTGAAGTACAACTTCTTGATGTGGTATTTAAGGAACAACCCAGTCTGACTAGCACTTGTCATGTGATGGACTATCTACCAGAAGCTAGGAGAGGCTCCTGAAGCAAGTTGGTTCATGTGAGTGAGTTAACCAATACACTAGCAGCATTAATCTTCCTGAGTAACAGGCTTATAATGGCATTAGCATATTAAGAGATTACATACAGGTTACAGCGTAAGGCTGCCAGGCACAAAGCAGTAGATTTGCAGAATGAAGTTGATATTCTGCTCGCAAATCTTGTTACCAGCTAATGGGATTTCTGTTTGACCTCTGCACAGCACTTCGGCCCTGCACATACAAGAGCAGTCCAAACAGCAAAAGCAATACAGCAATATGGTTCAGAGCAGATTAAAATTTTTTTAGAAAGAAGGCAAAATCAATTCCGTTGTATTTTTAGCCTGAACGGCATGGACTGAGCCAAGAGTTTTTGTTAAAGCCACAATTTTCATCTGTTTTGATACCACTGTGCGCAGAAGTCCCTGCAGACAGGAGTGTGTTTAAAGGAAGAAACACCAATGAAAAATAGTCTGTACCGCACTTTACCAGATATTATATGCATCAGCTTGATGGAGCTTCCAAACAAGTCAACTGACATAGAAAACGAGCTACATATACAAGCAATTGTATACATCATCTCATATAAACACTTCTTTCCTTGTGCTAATCGTGGAAAAATGAAGTATCTACTTTCCCTTGGGTGAGTCTATAAATTGCACAGAACACCATCCTGGAAGAGACTGGGATCAACCTCCAGCACACTGTCAGTGGTAAAACATTATTTTCTTGTTTTTCTTACTTCAAATATGGAAGCCTTGCTCTTAACAGCATGCAGCAGTCACTTCCACAATTAATATATACACACTTTAAAGTTTAGGACAAACAGAAGAGAGTTCCTTGATTCATTCATCACAAGGTCTTAACAAATATGACTTTGATACTTGCTCACATTAAGTATTTTCCTCTTTGAAAATTATTCAAGCTAAGGCACTGAACATGGATGTGATCTAGTAAGAACGACTAGACGAAAAATGTGACAAATTTATTTTCAGGTTGCTAATTCTTGTGATTTGAAAGTTTTTCCTACAATCATCTCCAGATCTGCTTCAGAATTTTAGATTGTGAATGCTGGAGGGGTATCAATGCCAAGTTACTTGCAGTATTATGAAGTAAATAACTTAGTAAAATGTAAAACTTCAAACTTCAGTGCTACTCTTAGATACACCTTTAATCCTATCTTGCTCTTATTACTTTGCAGTTAATATAGGGTTTTACAGTTTATTATCATTAATTAAAGCTGCATTGCAGAATAGCGGCAGGAGCTGAACATACAGAGAAACATTTACATCAGCCTTAGCACTGAAACAACCAGTATACAAGCAACAATGGAACTAATCTGACAGCCACTCGGTATCTCCGTTGTTTGAGGTATTTTTACACTCCACTACTCAGACCACTTAGCAAAATGAGTAGGCAACCCAAAAGAAAAGCCCCTCATTGTGCGAGCTGAGGAGCTGGCTCCTCATGCTTGGCTGGGCACGAATGCTTGGAGCCTCGTTAATCAGCGCTGCCCTGGGTCCGCACATTCCAGCCCCAGAGCCAAGGGCCAGCCTCTCCGCTGCGGACGCCCCTGAGGAGCCCAGGAAAACCTACCAATTAATCTGCTCTTGTTCTCTTTCATGCTATTCTGAATCTAAGAAATTAGTTTTAATTATTTCATTAAAAGGTTGCATTAAGGTTAACAGAATATGACTGCTTACATAAATCTCTCTGGTGAGTTTGCTTATTTAAGCATTTATTTAATGAACTGACAGAGGGGTTATAAACTTTCACTCCTTTCTCAACTACCATTGTTTAGGATGACTACAACTGTTCAGATCTGCTTAGGACACTTTTTTTTTTATTAAGAGCCAGGGTTGAGTCTCTTCTTGTCAGAAGCAGCAAACAGCTGCAGCTGCTAGGCAAGGTGCTGGCAAGCGCCGAGCCGTGCCTCCGACAGCCAGAGTCAGCCCACACTCCTGCCGCACGCTACGCCTCTGGCTTCGGCACACAAGCACGGCGGCCAAGACCGTACCTTCTGCAACCAAACGGATTCAGCGCTTGGTTCCTGAGGTTCCAGCCCTAACAAAACCCTCTGGAATACAGAGGCACAGGCTGACCATTGGCTCCACAACTGGCACTTAGGCAAGCCGACTACCCACACCCTCTCAGAACCGGTGTGACACGCAGCTGGGCACTAAAGGTCACCAAGCCACTGTTTCCTATCACCACAAAAAGTAAGTGGTTGGTTTTGTTTAGCTGTGCCAGAATTCTGTTATCTTGGCAAACCAAAAGATTATCAGCCCCGCCATGCCTGCAGGAACGACGGCACACAACAATGCCAAAACACTGCTCTCAGCCTTGCACAGTGCAATGTTCATCATCTTTACTTCCAAAAGCTTCACCGCATTAAACTGAGATTTTAACTGTACTTACAAGTTTCGAAGATTTGTCAGACCTCTAAACACACCATCAGCAATGTGACTAATGCGATTGTCACCCAGATTTAGTTTCTCCAGTAAACCAAGTCCCACAAAGGCAGACTCCTTGAGGCGAGTTAGCTGGTTGTACGACAAGTCTCTAGAAACATTGAACATGCGCTTTAAAGGCAAGTAGAGGGGGACTGATTATGAAGACACTATCAAACTTGATTAACTATTGAGTTTTGATTAACTTCTCTAACAGAACACTTACAAAAATAAGTGAAATACACGGCATTACCATGGGTCTAACAAGGAAATTGAGTACTTCCTCTGGTAATTCATTTTTGCTATCCAATCTGTTACTGCAGCATTACAAAATCCCCAATGAAAAGCAGCCCAGGACTTACAGCTCAGAAAGTCTTTGGCAGAACTCCCACGCATCTGGACTGATCCTGCTAATGGCATTCTGGCTAACATAGAGTTGTTGCAATGTCCGCAGACCATACAGCCAGCCCTTGTTTACTTCTGTTAAGTTATTGTGTTCCAGTTCCCTAAGGAATTAGAAGGAAAAACATTTGCCAAATAGATAATCAATGAAACACATATTTACAAAATTTCACCTTGTGGATCTCAAAATGATTTACTAACATGAAGCCTTAGGCAACCTGAAACGCACAATTATACTCATTCCACCAAAACCTAATGAGCGAACAAGAGTATATGAAGAACCAAGTAACTCAACAACAACTGCCATGATCCAGTGGCAGAAGCAAAACTATAATCTCTGTTCTCAAAAGACTATTTATTTTTCAAAAATCTTTTGCTAACAGAGCAGGGGTGTGCCATGCAATATCTCTGTCAAACAGTCGCATAGCAAAGAACCATCCCATGTTATGAGAAGTGCAAATGAAAACCAGCAAAAAGCAACCAAGAGAGTCAAAGCATTCCTGATCACCAAGTGGGAAGCAGTTGGGGAGAGAGCCAGTATCTTTCCACCTCTGAAGTAACCAGACATGATGTCAAAATAATGGGAAAACACAGATGTGTAAACCCATTTCCTGTGATGCTCATCAATATTTCAGCACATCCCTGATGAAAAGGAAGCCATACAGGACACAACCCTCCACAGCTACAGTCCCTAAAAGAAATTCCACAACTAGGCATACTCACAATTCTTCTATATTACCCAGGCCAAAGAATGCTCCATCCATTAGTCTGCTAATCCCATTGCGCTGCATTTTCAAGGATTTTAAGGATTCCAGTCCTTGGAATGTAAGACTTTCCACTATTTTAATCCGGTTCCTTTTCAGTTCCCTTATGTAAAGATAACATTGAAATATTAAGACATCTCTTGATTAAGCACTTTTGTGAAAGTCAAGAACACATACTGAGATGAACAACACAGCTGTAAACTCTATGTTTCTAAGCTTTCAAGACTGCTACTTACAGAAACTGCACGTGAGGCAATTTGAAGATCTTTGGCGGAATCACACTAATCCTATTTCTGTTCAACTTTACCACCATTAGTGAGCTAGATAAGTTATCAAGACAGCCTGCTTCTAGAGTAGTTATTCTGTTGTTACTCAGATTCCTAGGAAAGGAAGAGGAAAAGCAGCCTTTCAGAACATGGAGAATTTTATGAACACAACCGCATAAGCACTTCAAAGCGACCACTTTTTATTAGAACTCAAGTTCTTTGAGAAGTCACATCAAAAATCTGAATTCTGGTATACCAAACAAAATAATTTTTTCCCCAAACGAAGCAGTGCTAGGAGCTGATTTTTACTGCATGCCCATGCTTCAGTTAGACATAGCGAAGACAACATCAACAGTGATTTACCCAAAATGGGCAGAAACCATCCCATGTCCCTGCTGGCTGAAGTACCTGCACTTTGACAACGGTAGTTATTGTTTTCCATACTATTTGAAAAAATGCAATACAGATTGGTACGAAAAGTATTTTATTTCAAGCACATTTGTAGCTACATTGACCACCATTACTGGTTCACGCAAGCTTTCCTACTTTAAGACAGTAACTTAGAGTAGATGAGGTCTTCAACATTATTGTTGTAGGGCCAGGAATCCCAGACATAACAGCTCACTCATACTTACAGGTACTTCAGTTGCATCCGTGGAAAAGAAGAAGCTTTGATTTCTGATATAAGATTAGAACTAAGATCTAGATTTTCCAAAGAAAGGTAAACTTGGAGTTGCTCAGCATTTATTTCGGGAATGGTATTGTGTACCCTGAAAAATACCAGCAAGAAATATGATTATCAAAACATGCCATCCTTCAAGGAAACAGCTGAAACAGACATGGGATTCTGTATATCAACATTATTAGCAAGCCTCTTCAATGGGACATGTAGCCCACACTTCAGAGTGTTAATTCCTAAAGCAATACTGAAAATCCAAGAGCTATTTGCCACCTCGACATACGAACAGATTCCGCTTGTAGGGCCTATGGCGGGAACTGTCATTGCTAGACTGAATTCCTCCCCTTCAAAGCTGCCTGCCTTGGCTGACTGCATTTTATTGGTAATTCAGGGTGACTTGTGTCTAACTGATTTGTATTTCTTTAAAGAGTGCTTACATACTCCCTAAAGCACTTTAGATGAGTAGTATTTCAAGACAAAAGAAGCTATGTTTTCCTACAACTTGACAGCAGAACTCTAGACAACTCTCCCACTTGTTAAACAAGAAAAAGGCAGACAAGCTATTACTTACAATGAGAGAAGAGTTATGTTAGAAGTGCTTTCTCCAAAATACGGAATTTCACTTAGCTCATTGTAATTCATTTTCCTTAAAAAACAAACCAAAACAACAACAACAAAAAACCAATTACTGGCGCTTCAAAGAGAAGAAAAAGCCTTCTGTACAGTAGCTCGTATCACAGAACATATTTAACAATTTTGTTATGTTAACAATACTTAGTAGTTGACAATAAAGATTCCCTAAAAGCTTAAATACTGATAATTTGAACAATTTCATAGCGAAGTATACTATTTTTTACCATTCTCATGGATACTATTACTTCTCTAACTTACAAACAGCTGTAGTCAAAACAAATATCTCATTTCTTTTTAAAAATATTGGTCTTTTAACCTTTTAGGAAAATGTTTTCTGCTCACAAAGCAGTTTTGTACATAAAATGTGCTGCCAATCTAACGCATCCATTTTTAATTATCTGGCACTGAATATTTCTGCAAGTCAGACCAGCTATTTAGAAATGCAATGAAATGTACTAATCAGAATTCGGTACAAAATATTTAGAGTTTATCCTCATAAAAATGAACTTACACTTCTTGAAGTGTATGAACAGATAAATCAATGCTCCAGTTGGATGACAATAAATGATTGTGACTTAAATCCCTAGAAAACAAAGAGAAAAGTTATCCCAGCTCCTATAATTAAAAACAAGTACACTTTATGCAACCTGAAAGTTTTAAACCATATTTTGGATAGCTACAACTCCTCCTTCACCAAAGGAGGAAGAGGTTCTAGCTTGTTCTAGTGGTCACTCACAGTAAAAGTCTAGACCGTTCTATTTCTGGTTTTTTTGTTAAAAGGGCTTCTTGAAAGAAAGATCATGTCTGATCAGAGCATTTTTCCCTTAAATCACAGCTTTATCTACAATACTTGCCTATCGTAAAAAAACCAAACTTCCCAGGGACACAAACATAATTTCTTACAAAATGTCTGTCGCTGAGCTGTATTCTGTAGAACAATCCCCATTTTCCTCAGCCTGCCCCGCTTTCCACAGCGGCTGACTAGTCAAGGCAGGCTTATTTCAAAGGAACAACATACACACAATTACCAAACAGGCTGGAGGGGAGAGAAACACGAGGCCGAGAAGCTTGTCGAAGGCGTGCTTTAGTGTCAGTTGGTTTTGCTTATAGGAGACAAATGCAGGAGTTGGATTGTTTCAATGGGCAAGAGAGTTGTTAAACCTGGTGTTAATGCCCATACTGGATGTTGATGCTATTCCCATTGCTTTAAGTTTAAAGTAGGATTTCACTTTTGCCTTGGACTTGGTCCATAAGCTGTTGTAGGAAAAGCAAAAGCATGTCCACTTCCAAGAGCTAACTCTTTGGGCATGGACGATCTCCACTTTGTGACACGAGTCAAACCTTGAACAACAAAAAAAAAAGGTTCATGATGGGAACCTGGTTCTAGCCATACGAGTGAGGACAGAGAGACGTCACTGCAAGCAGTGAAACCAACTCATCTTTTTGATGCCTTTCTGGCACCAGTCCAGAAGAGAGACGAATCCCTGAAGCTTGTGCTGGCAGCCCGAGCCGCTGTGCGTCGGAACAGGCCTGGCACTGCTGCCGGACCTGTGAACTACGAGCGATGCCCTCACCACAGTCAGAGAGCCGCTGGTAGGTGCACATACAACTGAACACTGCCTATTTCACCAGAAAGCCCGCCTCTGCTAGCTAGTTGTGCCTGCCTGTCAGCAAGGCATCGCGCTTCTCACGCCATTTCCAATTCTGACATTGAGCACAGAGCCACAATCTGCTATTTTCAGCAAGCGCTGTTCACCTTCCAAGGAGGTCCTGTACCACTGATTCTCTTCCATGATTACAGAAGTAACAGTGTGTATTTATTACGGCTAGTTTTTAAGATCATCACACAGGCTGCGGCTATGCTGACACAGGAGACAAACTTATCTTTTAAGAACAAAACTACTGTGTGTCTGTTAAAAAGAATATAAAAACATAATTGATCACAGTTAAAAATATTTCTGCTAACAACCAGGCTCGGGCAATCACAGCACCCAGGTGTACGCCTGCTCTTGCTATAGCTTAGGGCCTGTGGTCGACTTCAACTACACCATGGGTCAGACCCGTACAGACACAAAGCTGCCCAAAAATCGTGACTAGGGGAAGAAAAGAAATTGTACTGGTGTCTCTGCTGAAGAAAGGGTTGCAGCACAAATTTAATCCTCACCAAGCACCAGTAAGTGTCTGTCGGTGGGTGTTAAAGCTGCCACAAGAACCCTCCTCGCACAGGGAAGACGTGCCGACAGCCAGAAGACAACCTGAGCAGGACCTGGTTTTATTCCCCCAGTGCTCACGGCACTACCGACACAATTCCCATCTGTAAGACCAGAATCTATTGGGAGAGAGCAAGAACTTGACAGACTATCCTTAACTTCCACTCAGGCTCAGCAAGAAAGATACCGTTCTAGCAATGAATTATTAAAATCCCAGGTGTCATCGCAAGTCAGATGGTTGTTCATACATTCTTTTAATTACATCAAGATGTAAATTACACAGATACAGCAGCAAACAGGTTTGCTAACAATTATTCATTCCTCCAATCAAAAAAAAGAATCAAGGGACCCTGGAGAAGAGAACAATGCACATGTGGCCACTGGATGCTACTCTGCAGGCTGGCTCCTCAATAAATATAGTAATTAAGCCAATCCTAAATGCCAGTAACACATGCAAACATCCGAGTCTGGACTGCTGCTAGAGCAGCCCCCCCACGTCAGGGGGATCCACGCTGCCACCGATCTTCCAAACATGTGGGCACCCAGCCAGCGCCGAGGAGACTAACTTGGTAGCAGTGGGTTTAGCCAGACTGTCGGGTACTAAGATGCACTATTTCCAAAGGACCTGAGCACGACCCATGGAGGAAGGACGAGACAATGGACACAGAAGGTGACAACGTACCCCTCCAGGTGTCCGGATGCTACACTGACAAGCAGAACCGTGCCACGGGTGCAGAGCCAGACCAACCTGTGTGTCAGGAATGCTCAGCGGGCACCGACAAAGATCTCGGGAGTCAGATTAATATGCAAAGAAAATAGAAACTTGATTTTTCTAAGGTTTTCAGGAAGAATAGTACAGAACATTTCAGTTGGAAGGGACCTACAACAACCATCTAGGCCAACTGCCTGACCAGTTCAGGGCATGTTATGCAAGATACAGAGCAAACATGCAACATTCGTATTTTAGAGATTCATCTGGTATTGTATACAAAATCATCTAAACATTCATTTTGAGCTGGAGTGGTATTCATCTCTTAAGTAAACAAAACCAAACGCACACACCAAATCGACTACTCTACACTTAGTCCTGGAGAGAGCTCTCAGTTCAGCCCAGCTGAGCATGCCCACCTCCCCCCGTGTCGCTGTGCAGGTGAAGCCGCGCAGCCAGCCAGCCCCTTAGGCAGAAAACACATAAGCTCACCCAAAAGACCTGTTGTGAAGGGAACTAGCTGAACTAATTAACTGATACCTAATCTACTTTTATTCACCATCTCCCTAGTTACCAACATGTATAAACACCCTTTCAGCACTCTTCCACAACGGGAAGGCAGTGACCACCAGAAGAGTGCTTCCCTTTCCCCCTACAGAGATGCAGTGCTTGCTCTAAAGAACTCAAAGATGCAGACACATCAAAAAATATTCGCTAACTCTTTGACTTCCCTACCCTTTTCATCACCCACCAGGTTATCCACAAAACGTATGTAATTCAGCAGCAAACATGAAGTTACAGTTGCCCGAATACTTCCGTCATGAAAAAGGAGTTCTGAAGGTGCTCTCCTCGCCTCATCAAAAACAAAACACCAAAACAAAATCAATGCCCCCACAAACTGGAAGCATCACCTGCAAGTAGTTTGAAAGAGTTAGGAAAAGCAGGAATTCTTCGTCCTCAAAGTTAGATGAAATTATATTACAGAACTGAGAAAAAAAAGCACATCAGGGACGACTTCATGTGAGAGAAATTAAGCTTTGATTAATTTTAAACGGCTTGTATGCATTATGGCTTGTTTAGATTCAGAACTGCTAGAGTAGTCCTAGTGAAGAAAAAATATCACCCCCACACACACTTAAGTGTGCCAAAATCCTGAAAGCCACAACAGAGAACATACACTTAATTATTGTTTGCAGCATATGCCAGATTGCATAACGTAGCACAGCGCCAGCACCGCTTCTTCCCACTGCATTTTGTGCCAAGCAGTTTTAAACACACCCTCTATCAGCTTGGAGATACAATTATCTGTTGAAGCTTGAAAACTTGCTCTCCGAACAGTATGGGTATCGTTTTATTAGCCACCCGATGAACTTCCAACTCCCTTTTCCAGGCACTGCTAATGCTAAGATGTCCTCGTACTTTTCCAAACGCGAAAGGTTTCACAGACAAGTTAGTTGTATTTCTGTACTGAAATACACATTTTCTCTGAAGCACTTCCCATTGCTTCGCATGCAGGGAAAGAAGAGAACCACAGAACCTCAAAGGGGCAGAAGGTGGTAAGCTTCCTGAGATATGCCGTTTCTAATACGGGACAGACTCTTGTGTCCTGCTAGAGGAATTCCTGGAGCTAACTGAACACTGGTTTGCATGCTTATGCTATCTCCCAGATGGGCTTTTTTTTCCTTGGTCTGGAGTATTGTTATTCCTATCAATCGGGAAACACGACCACTCCGAGCGGGCCTGAGAACTCCTGGGTGCACACAAGTGGTTTCTGATAGCCCTCATGCTTCAGCGTCCCTTCCAGCCCAGCGCCCTGCAGCCAAAGGTGGCAAATACAGTGGTGACTGTGACAGCAAGGGCCAGGGAATGATAAAGGCGTACTGCACTCACCCCCTGTGAACACAATTCAGAGTATTTTTTTAATTAAACTCTTGGGAGCAGAGACTGAGGGTGGGCTATCCACCGCTTTGTGCATGGCTTTTTTGACAAACAACGGCAGCAAATGCCCAGGGGAGCCCACTATGGTTTACCTGAGGGAAAAGGAGGGACTCGCTGAGCTGCAAAGCAGCAAGGGGAGGCAGAGGAAAGCCGAAGCGGCAGGAGCTGCCACAGCAGAGAGCTGGAGCCGGGGGCTGGAAGGAATATTTGTACTCACAATCGTAACGGGCCGTGTCCTACAGCCTGACCTGAAAACAGCCAAGCGCCGGCTTGGCCGGCATCACGAAACCCTCCGCTAGCCACCACCCGCTCCTGCCTCCCGCTCCTCTCAGCCGCTGCCGCCAGACAGCGGGGTGAGCAAAGGACGAAACCCGCGCCTCGGCGACCCCGCAGCACGGAGCCTTCCTCCGGGCGGCTGTCGGTGCTGCGGGGCCGGACCCTCTCCCCCTCCGCATGCCCGCCCCGGCTCGGCCGCTGCCCCGGCGAGCCCGGCTCCACCGCCGGCGCCCGCTGCCCGCGCT
>Ga0065711_1037208_pt1 | contig 20075 bp, 14 predicted proteins | sample Hoacrofraction12_FD_59098 | JGI IMG/M metagenome (GOLD analysis project Ga0065711, IMG submission 59098) | Hoatzin crop microbial communities from Cojedes, Venezuela - Epithelial fraction 12 v2 (version 2) | ecosystem: Host-associated > Birds > Digestive system > Esophagus > Crop | place... | reverse complement strand
AAGCAGGGTCACCCAGAGCAGGCTGCACAGCACTGCGTCCAGGCGGGTCTTGAATATCTCCAGAGAAGGAGACTCCACAGCCTCCCTGGGCAGCCTGAGTCCTTTCTCCTGAACGGCTGTCACTGGCCCCTTAAGAGCAGCTCTCCAGCTGCTCCAAGAAGCAGACAGGTTGCATGTCTGCTTTTTTTCTTTTTCTTTTCCCCAATAAGATTGTGGGAAAGTTGTTACAAATTTCTTCACTGTAAGTCAGAGGAGCTTAATGAATCTCTAGTTAACCGCTGTACATCAATGGGGGTCGATGTTCCTTTCCGTGCTGTGCTGCAGAAAAGGGAGATTGAACTCACAGCATGCAGAGATAGACAAGGTACGCCCTCAGCTGCATTCAACCACGTGAAAATATTCCACTATTACTCTCATCCTTTTCATAGATGGCACTCGGATTCGCTAAGTAAATAAAAAATACAAGTGAGGAGAATGAGTTGTTACTGCAAAAACCAGCCAGAAAACCTTATCTGCGTTACAGAGATTTGCATCAGTATAAACAAGCAGCTAGAGAACGCTGTGGGAGAGCAGACTCAATTTGTATCACTGCAAATAGCAATCTGTAGATTGATTTCACGAGCCTGCTCAAAAATGTTTAGTGAAGACAGAGCCTGCAGCAGGGCTGCCACGCTAAGGCACTTGGAAGAATTTCTCCTCCATTTTAACATTTAAATCCTGTGCCTTCCAACGACACTGCTGTCCACATCAGCGTTACTGCTTTAGGAGTTGAACAAATGGTCAGCTGAAAAGTGGCTTGGTTTTATTTTTTTTTTTAATTACTTCAAAGTTTAATAAATGCTTCGATTAATAATTTGCTCTCAAGGGCAAGAGAAAGCTTAAGTTGGAAAACTCCGTGTGAATACCGTGTTGGGGACTAGCAGCCAATGAGGACACGCATGCTCCATCAGTTCGGAAGAGCAGTTGTTCATTTAGCACAGAGGCAGTTTGCATTTTTACTGGTTCATTCAGTATTGCCAAACTTAACAAGACCCAAACAGAACAGCTGACACTACATGAACTGCCTGCCCTAAGTTCTACAGAAGCAGCCTGTGTAAAGAAAACGCATCAAAAATCATTCACTTTAAAGTCTTACAGGAAGGATCTCTAGGAGCATTTTTTGGCCACCTACCTACTCCCCAGGGGAGCAGCGCAATGACATCTCCTCAATACATCGAGATGTAATTGCTCATGTAGTTGACTTCCAGACTCCCTTTGAGGCTGCAAACCACATGAGGATGCACTGTTAAAATTACCTAACGCTTCTCTGAAACTCAACCCGAGCAGCGTCCTGCAGTGGTACCCCCACCCGAGATACAATGCCTGCTTCATGCTGCACATTTTTGTGATCTGGCTGTGTTGACCGAGCCACGTGCTGCCCTGCAAAGCTATTGTGAGGATCTTCTTGGACAGCACCATCCCCGATGCTTTCAGAAATCCTTTGAGTGCTGTCATCTTACGCCGTTAACACAAACAACTTCAGGAGTAGAAGCCAGTGAGACTGAATAGCTCCCTCGCCCCTTTTTCACCCCCACATCTGTCGGTGTTATGTGTTGCTTTGATTCAGCTCATACTCCTCTCAACTTCCAAGTCAGCAACCCTCTCAACTTCAGTAAAACTAATGCAATAAAGTTACCAGGATCACAGGCTCTACTGTTGAAATCACCAAAACACACTTAGGAAGCTGAATTCCTGTGTAATGACCAGTGCACACAGGGCAGTTTCTCGGGTAGTGAAATAGGATCGCGCTATTGGAGACGCAACACACGCCATAGGCTTTGCTAAAGCTTTGGCACGTCACCATGAGAAGCACATCTTACTACACAGGTCACAAGCTCTTTGACAACTAATTTAATAAACAAATAATTATAGTTTTAGTAAAGCTTAAAAAAAGAAAACGCCGCCCTACTTTTGGAAGATGTAATCAGACATATTCCATTCTAGTGCTTCAGCTGTTTATGGCAAGAACTACAAATGCTTCCCATTGTAGCACGGAGAACCCTTTCTGTAACGCCTCTTACCTACATCTTTACCTCTCAGTCTTCTCTCATGCCAGCCAAGAACTCACTGGAGTGCTCCGCCTCCAAACCAGCCATTGCATATGACTATTACTACCTGAAAGAAGAGATAACACTTTAATAGCATCACAGAATCGTGTTTTGCACTGCGTTAGCGATTTAACACTGATGGCGAGCTGGCCTTCGTATTAGACAGAACCAGCTGCAGGAACCAAAATCTAACAAGATGCTGGTCTTGGTTTTTTACCATTCTCCTCCTAGACAGTTAACATCTTGTTTAAAATTCATTCAGTTTGCAATTGTAACAGAATAAAATCTCGTCTGCTCAATTCCTCCGCTCTGCAGGGCCAACTCTGCACACTTGTCCACGAAGAGACGCGGGTTTGGGTCACTAACACAGAGCTGCAAAGTAATTTCAGTACAGTGACAGAAATGGCCGATTAACGCGCTCTAAGAATCAACACTGGCAGTTTTGAGAGCTACCCAAATAGTCAAACAAACACAGCAGGTTTGAAGATATGATTCTAAACACTGCACTTCCATCCTATGCGCGAAGCGTAATGTCGAAAAAAGCAGAGCTCTCGTCTTTTGAAGGCGTGAGGTGGTGAAAGCACGCGGGTGGGGGTGCAGATGCTCCAGCTGAAGAGGCCAATAACTGATTGTCCAAGAGAAAAAACATTCACAAAAGTTTTATTAAAAAAATTCCCCTTTCACCTCAAACAAGTGAAGCTTAAGTTCCGTACTACTAGGTTATGTTTAGAAAAACGAAAATAATACAGTAATTTTTGAAGGCTATACATTGTAAAATCCCATAAGTCAGCATAAACTTGGACTGTGCAAGCAAATATAGCAAGTATTTCAGATGTCATTTATTTGGTCCATCAGATGTACAGTATAGTAGTAGTATCTGAGTTTACAAAACATCAAATATAAATAACCTGAAACTGTAACAATACACAAAAATTTGCTTCTTACATGACATACCAGGCAGTACGAGCTGAAAAACTTGAGTAAATTAACAGTTTTACAGTAATGTACATAGTGCCAGCTGATGTTTAAGAACACTGTTAAAACATGGCACTAATTTGCTTTGTTGAATTTTCTTCTTTACTTGTTCAGGGTGTGAAAAATGTTTAGGACTAGGCTAAAAATAGTTTTCTTCAAGCAAAAAATAAAAATGTAGTTACTTAAAACCCAGGCATCAGATGATGACCCTTTACTAAACAAGAGTAGGGTTTTTTCTGTCCTATTGAATTGTACCTAAAAGGTATTTACACAAAAATAACATGCTTTTGTCATGACTGTTTAAGCAAATACTTATCTGTACGTATTTATAAACTATGTTTCCACTACATTTAATATATGGAATTAATATGGAAAAACTTCTGAAACAGTCTATTGAGATGAGAGCTTTATCATCAAGAGAAACAGACACAAATTATTTAAGCCAGTGGTCTGGTATTCACTCGGAGCAAAGGCCTTCGAATTAGTCTAGTTCTGGACATTTTTCACATCCCAAGACAAGATGCTGTTACCGTATTACATTATCTGAATTGTTTTGTCATGGGGCATTCACATGTTCAGTCTAACGCTATAATTTCATCTTGCTCTTCCGTCAGCTCCGTACGCACTCTCTTTGTACTGACGCGCTCTTTATCTTCTAGTTTTCTCTTGCGGCTTTTGTTTTCCATATCGTCATCAACGTTGCTTGAAGTACCTTCATCGTCAGAATCAACAATCAATAGATCGTCTTGATCGGGAGCTGCAGAATAGATGTTTTTAATTCAGATGGATACTGTAAAGGTAGTCTACTCTCAAACCGAGTTTCATACATAAAAATAAGAATGTCTCCAATACAACCGATACATCTGGAAGCATTCTTTATCCATAGTCTTTGTCATTCAGCTGCAAGAGTATTTTGAATATCTCTGAAATCAGTAAAAATACAGGCTTTTCACATGGTTATTACCTCTTCACTAGAGGTATGGAAAATACTGCAGTAACCCCAAAATATGGGAAATGCATTGATCACCATGTTTTTTTGCGTGCACAAAACAGAAGACTTGCATGCTATCCGCAGTAGCCCAGCCTCTCCTTTCTCCACGGCACCCAGCAGTGCTCCCACGAGAAGCCACGCTCCACGAGCGAGACACGCCGAGAGGGGGGGAGTGGGAGGGCAAGCAGACTTACTCAGCTACAGGATAACAACGCGTAGGATAAAGAAGGGCAAATGGAACCAAACGTGAACTTTCAAGACATCTAGTGGAGGTTGTTTGCTTTGAAGTACAAATTCACTGTAAATACTAATGTTATGCTAGTTTTTTTTTTACAGAATTTGAAATCAGTTGTAGCAATACTCTGAACATTTGATCTCCCCTGAAACAAGAGGCAAGTGGGAGTGACTCCATGCTTGGGCACATATCTCAAACTGGACCACCTGACAGGCAAAGGAACATCATCCAAAAGCGCAAGACAGCAATCCGACTTGCAGCTGTCCCAAGGAGTATGCAGATTCACACGTTATCCCTATAACGTGGCATGATGTTTCCAGTACCTCAGCTTTCAGTGCTTAAACATCCCACATGCATTTAAGTTAAACTCCTTTGAGTATGTTCCAAGAAACACTCTGCGTTAGGAAGGTGATGGTACTTCTTCCTGCACAGCAAATACTATTTTCTTGCCATGTTTTGCTGGACAGGTGAAAATAATTATTTTGTAAGCAGATAATAAAGATGTCCCCTTAAATTAACAAAATGAAACACGATCAAAGACATCTGCAAAGTAATTTTTCATCTGAAGGTTGATTGTTTTTTTGTCAAGCAATAGCGTGACCAACCAGATAGAAGGCGTCTAACTTTATTTAAATCGCTATGCAAATGAGGCACTTGAGGTGACACCTCACCAAGCGCCTGCAAGTTAAGTAATGTAATTTCAAGGTGTTTTTACTGGAAACCTTTGTAACAATCTTAAACATGCATTTTTCTATTTAATATTGTATTTATACAGAGAGGCAACTTAGATGCCTTTTATTTCATGCTGGCAAAGCTAAGTCATAAACTGAACACAACTATTTCAGCTGGACTGCACTACTGAAAGACTATTTTGTTCCATTTATTATTGCTTACTGTTGCTTACCTGTTGATGTTGAGGGTTGCGCTCCATCATCACTACCATTGGTAATGTTCTTGGCTGTTGGCTCTGATGGTTTAGGGCCGACTTTCTCAGGGGCATCACCAACAACTTCAAATTCTACATCTTTTTCTAGGTCTTCACTGCAGAAAAACACATATGCTTTTAAACAACTAGGTGAAAATAAAAAACCTGTCTTTTTGAGAAAGTATGTCATTCGAGTATTAGAGCACCCTGCAACTACAACAAAATGAGAAAAACATTAAAAAAGAGGAAAATTTGTTCAGTCCTCCTTTATAATGTATGCTTTATTCATAAACAGTGTTCCACCCAGTGCCATGACTTAAAATGCTTAGGAACGAGAAGAATCATCACCTGAGCTTACCCTTCCTCCCCGACGTCACCCTCCTACTCTCACCGACTGTGCAGCGTGCCAGCCTGCTGCGTACAACACGCACGCTGCCTACCCAGGGGCAAACGCCCCCCCCAGCCATTTCGAAGGGACTTCTGCTGGCGGCGCTGCATCCGAACACGGGCAGGCACGCAGAGCAGAGCATCCTCTACCCCAGCAGCCGGTGGGGCGGTTGCCGTTTTTCATTTCGTTTTGTTTTTCAAACAGCAGTTTCTCACTTGTTCACTGCCCCAAAAGTAAATTTGGTTTTGCACTGTATTTCTATGTTGTGTAAAGACAAATTATTAAAAAAACCAAACCCTTTTCCAATTACTGTTGTAAAAATAACAAGAAAAACAAAAAAAAACCCAAACCAACCAAGAAACCCTAAACACTATAAATTTATAAAAAAGTTACAATTCTTCTTTTACCTCCATATTTGCTTTCTGCAGCTTAATCTTTCTGCAGCTTAATCTTTGAGCTTTACTCATAAATTTACAATTATGACTTGGAAATTCCCTGTGGAACTGTTCTACATATATGCACAAGAAGAATGATCTCCGAATCCTTACCTATGAAGCACATTGATTAACAGTGTATAGTCCTGGAGGAAATCATCTGCTTGTAGTCGCGTGCCGTTTCGAATTCCAAAGTCTGATAATTTCCTGTGGTTATTTGCTAGAAAAACAATGAAAAACTGCAATGTATACAGCTATTTATACAAAGATCCTTTACACCAGAATAGGTACGATGAAACACGTACCCCAGAAGTTTTATGCAGAAACACAAGATTAACATTTATTAGCCATATTTAAAGTTAAGGCTGACATTTAAGCCTATCAGGAGTTAAAACTACTACGTTTCACTTATTTACCCCTCATGCATCACGTTCAACTGCTTCACTGTTACTACATTTAGGAACATTTTGGAGATAATATCTCCATTCCAATAATGCCTACAAGCATCATAAAAAGGCCATAATCTAAGAACAAGAAAATGAACGGGACTTGCAAACAGAGGAAAAAACCCTGGTGTTACTTTTCGAGCTGAATACCTACTGCAGAAAGGAATCCTGACACGCCAGGTGAAAAGTGCTTTACATGGGAAAGCTGAACTGGACATGCAGGCTTGGAGACAATGCCACTAGCTACGCTCGAGCCACTTAAATACCTGCAAGTCTAGTTCTCTTCAAATATTAGCCTACAGGACAAACGCCAAAACATTTGCTACACTTCCATTCTGTAGATCTTGGTTTCTTCCTAGTTTTTATCTACTTTTATCTAAAAAGCTTCAGTGTGCACACCTTCTGTTTCTCCTTCTTCTGAAGAGATAAGAATAGTTCCTTTTCCATCATCTATTTGTACATCTGGTGCTACCATAGCAAATTTTTCTTTCACTATCTGAAAAGACAAATATGATTATTTAATCAATATCCGACTTAAAAATACTTACAAAAGAAAGAACCCTGAATTACATTGATTTTCTCACCCTGGCTCACTTTCAGGCATCTGCTGAAAGCCTAGACTTTTTTTTTTCCTTCCATGAACAAAATAATTGTATTTTTGCTGTCTGAAGCCTACAGGTTCAGATATGCTGAAAATTTTTTTAGAATACTTCATAAAGTGACAGAATTCAAACCAGCTGTGACTACGCAACTGTAATGTGGCCACCTACAGAACTATTCAACTGAAATACAAATTTAGTCTTTTGCCGTTAGATACGAATAGGCTTTAAAAGCACCAAACAGTTACAAAATTCAAACACTCTTTCACAAGATACACAAGCTCACGTTAGCAAGAAGCACACTGGCTAATTGAGCTCTTCTTGTAGCTGAGAGAAACACAAAATGTAGAGCAAATATAAACAGCCAATGTTCAGTTAAAAGATACTGAACGAAACCCTAATTTTAATAATTTACAGTATTAGAAGCAAAATGAAAGCTGTAGCTAATAGTCACGATTTACCTTGTCCTGGAGTGTTAACACCGTAACTTTGTGTACATTAAGTTTCACGGTCACTTCTGGCTTACTTGCACATACATAACAGCTAGGATTTGGTGGATCCAAAGCACAAGGAACCAATAGCTTCTTTCTGGGATTTGGTTGCTTGTTCAGAAAAATCTTGAGGACAGACAAGAATAAAACCAGTTATTCTGTGAGTAACAGCGCTGACAGAACCTGTTTTCCTCCAGATTTATTCCCTTAGTCTCACAGGCTGTGCTCCCTAATCCCCTCTGGCGTGCATGCTGAACAGGAGGAAGGGCGTATTACGGCCAGCCCGCCGCGACACCTGAGCTGACCGACCAGCTACCGCCAGACCGATCCGCAGCGTGAAACAACCGCGTTTTGAGGGATGTCAGCCTGTTCTCTCTCCTATCCAGCAGCCAGTTATCATTAAACCAGAGGAATTTAATGATCCTCAAGACTTTCACAGCTCCTTTCATGCTGAAAGTTCCCAGCACATTCATAATCTACTGAAGCGACAAGTGAGAGACAGTAAAACTACACAACAGTCAAAGCAGGTTCAATGTGACTTTTAAACAAATAACAAGAAAGCAGAAGGATCTTATTCCCACTTACCGTTCTACACTGATCTATTTTTCCTGACAAAATCTTCAAACCCTCCAGCACTATCAGACCAGCTATCACTGCATTAGTAGTAGCTATAGCTGGGATAATATTTCCTGCCATTGCTGCAAAATAAGCAAGAGTACGCAGATTTTTAACAGCAAATGAAAATCAAGTTTAGATTATTATTTAAATGTTATATATTTATCCTTACACTTGATATCAAATCTGCTCTTCATATTCATACTGAAAACATGCATCCTGAGGTTCGCAGCCGAAGTGACAAAATCCATTGCAGAAGGGTCATCCTGACAAGAAGTTAATGCAAAAAGTATTTTAAAAAAATCAGATTAGTCATTGGAAAAAGCTTATAACTCATGGTTCCTAGAATTGTAAAAACAGAAAGTTTAAAAAAACCCTCTGTACAGTATTCCATTTCAAAGTCAATCTACTTCATCTTCCAGATGGTATGTTTAGACAGAGCAGTAATACTTTCAAGACGTGTTTAGAAATTGTGCTTAGTATTTTAGCAGTGATTTAGTGTATTAGTATTAACAAAATGCCTCATATTTTCAAAATAATGTCTAAATCCTAAATCTTACAAAGCTTTATGCTCAGTTTCAAAAACTGTTGTTTCAGAAACAAGAATTATTTTTACCATCTGTTGTAATACTATTTTACCATTCCCTACCACCCCCCCCCATCTTTACAAACTACTTTTTTTTCTTATGCCAAACAAGTGACTGCAGGAAGATTACAACGTCTCTGGTGCCAAAAGAGAAAATTCCCTTCTTGTTTTTCTCGAGCAAAACTCGCACTGTATCACACACCTACTGTCAGAGCTAATTACTACGTACAACTCAGCAGAGCTCTAGCTACAAACCACTGTATAAGAGCACGCTTTAGAGAAAGCTAGAGCAAAGGAAAAAATGAAGTTGCATTATTAAAATATTTTCAAAAATCAAAATATGACAAATACTTCCTAATTTGTGCTTTTTAAAGTTGGTGAATTAAGTTATTTTACATCACAATAGTTAATCTTTACACTCAGTGAGTTAAAAAAGACAGAATGTTTAACATACGCATGTGTTTACATACGGAAAGTGCTTTTAGTGAGGTGCCAGACATTTTCGTTCCAAGTAGTACTACGTTGAAATGAACCTGAATGAGTCCAATTAATATTTGTACTACACATGTAGAGTAGAAATGGCTCTTGTAAGTTTGGTAAACTAACCTTATCCCATATGAGCTCTGCTCCATCACCCTTCTCAGCCAGGTGAAGTCTCAGGGTTTCAACACTCTTTGAAAATAAGTGTGCGTAGCTCCTGACATCGAGAACCTGCTGATCCTTCAAGACTGCGGAGGATTCATTTTGTTGATCAGATGTGTTTTTCCCTTTGGTAAAAAAAAAAAAAAAAAATTAAGATCAAGAATACTTAATAAATCCCGCAGAAGTTCTCCCAAAGAGCTAAGAATTTTCCAATTTCAGCAAAATTAAATATTTTCTAAATGGAAGAACAGCATCTTTAAACTACAGTAGCCCCAACATTTTGCAACAAATCTGCATTTAAAACTGCAGCTATAGCTATACTTGCATCAATTGCCCAGACATGCACAATTACAGTAAATTTTCAGCAAAACTCAGCTTTCAGAGATAAATGTATCGGTGTATGGTAAGGTCTCCTAGAATAAGCTGACATCCAATTTTGTGAAATATGAATTTTCCACAGCCAATACCAAGTACCTAAAATAACAACTGCAACACAGTTTTAGAAAAAACATTTTCTACATGAAGAAAAATTTAAAACCTTCAGAATATGTTCATTATCAGTACTCAACAGTGACAGTACAAAAATGTACGTATCCCAGAGCTGCATTACTCAACAGCAGGTATGGCTTGCACATATACAGTGGGAGGAGGGACACTTACCTTGATTTTGTACCTCAGTCCAGTCCAGTGGCACTGGCGGCTTTCTTTTTCTCCATAGCTTATCCATTGTCAGCAGGTATCTAATGTCATCTTTGAAAAGCTAGGAACCATTTAAAAAAAAAAACATAAAAAAAACAAAAAACAAAAGAACAAACATTAAAATGAAAAGGAAAAAAGAGACATACTTTATATCTGCTGTGAAATTGAAAAATCAGCATTAGATTATGAGGTTTTGCTTTTCTCCTTGAAAATATTTTCACCACATAAATAAAAAAATCAAACTCCGCAGGAGAAAAAAAAAAAATATTCTAAAGACTTCTTATTCCCCATTCTCTAACACTTATTGCATAAAGTAGACACAGGTCTGCTAAATTTGAGAGTGAGTAAAGTAAAAATCAAGAAACAACAGTCCAAACAGTGGGTTCACGTGCCTACTGAAGCCATCACTACAGTGATTTGTATACTCTCCCTGAGATATTCTTAATTATGTGCCAATGAATTATGAATTTCCAAAGTAAAGTTACTATTACCTATCAACATCACACTCTATAATAATTTCTTCTATTTATCCACTCTCAGCAACTATTCAGAAAGAAAACCCCTAAACCAGTTTGTATTTTTGTATCCCAGAGTCTGATTATACACAGAAGACAACTGATAACTTTTAGGTCCTCAGAATGGTTCTGATTATGCCCAGTGGAACTCCTACAGAATTCAAGTTTATCTTTTCATATTAAAATACATTTTTTTCTTTTTTGCACAGTATGGAGAAGCTGCTAAAGCTGTCTGTACAGATGCAGACGGAATGCCGTAAAACAAGCAAGTGTTGTAGAACACCAACTCTACAGCAGAACTGATGGAACTCATGACATAACTGCATGATTGATGGCTAGCAGTAAGTGTCCAACCCAGGGTTTGACTTCACTTTAAAGCACCTCATACACTTCAAATAAAGACATTTATTGGGGGTGAAGAAGATACCTTAGTAAAAAGTTTAACTGGATCGTATCCAGTTGATTTAGCCCACTCCTTAGTTGAAATACGTTTAATCTCACCATCTTCATTGGATGCTCGTGCTCTGGCTTCTGCTTCTGCTGGCTCCCCTATTAATAAAGTGTCAAGCAAGTATTTTAATTCAAAACAAGGAAAATCACATCCAAATACTTCCCCTAGAGTCAATAACCAAAGTTATGCAGGGACCATAAAATGGCTTTACTGCGCCCAACAAAAGCTGTGCTAGGCACAGTGCGACCACTCCTGTTTGCTTCTGCAACTGCGGCTCACTAACTCGACTCCATGCCACCCAAATCCTCGACTGGCAGAAACAGTGAACAATTGTTTCCTATTAACTTTCTTCACATAGCGTTGTGATTTCATAAATCTCTAACCATCCCCTTTTAGTAGTCTCTTTTCCTAGCTGAAGAGTCTTAGTTTGGTTAGAATTTCAACACACAAAAAAAATCAGCTTCTTACCTCTGGTCACCCTTATACCACAAAATTCCATGCTTACAGATGCTATTAATTTTGTGTTTCTTTCCCAGTCACATCCAGCAATCACTATCATGATTCCTAATAAGCAGCAGATCGATATTTTCATAAAACTATCTATTAACATCTTGACTGAATGAGAAAAATCAACTCAGAGACCATCAATTTACATGTCAAATTGTGAATGTTTCCCCCCTTTCACCAATGCGTTATTTGCATCATTTCATATCTATCTGCACCAAACCTACCCAATGTCTCGTTGCCCAGTTGCCCTGCATTGTGAAGCCTTCTACTACTTTTTGCAGTTAGCCCTCATCTTTATTATTCTGAGTGACTGCTTAGTCATGTACACTGAATAGCACTGGTCCCATCCCCAACCTCAAACACTCCTCAAATCCCCAGTTATCTCTTATCATTGAAGTAGTTTATCCACTTCAGGATCTTCATCCTTTTTTTCCCCCCCATGGCTCCTTCACTCCTTCAGGTTCCTCACCAGCAGCTTTTGAGTGGCCCCGTGCAGATTCAGAACAGCGTAAGCCAGATACGCTTCTCTGCCGGTTTGCCCATTCCTTCGCAGGACCAGCAGAGCCGCACGAGGCATGACTTCCCCTGGCAAAGGCTGCACCGACTCTTCCCTGATACACCACCTGTGTCCACTGATTCTGAACAGCACTGTCGCTACAGACACGAAGTTACAGCTCAGGCTTTCCTATAATTGCCCTGGCATCTTTAAGTAAGCGACATTGTGTCTGCTACCTTCCATGTGTTCTAGCAGCCGTTGTTTTATGTGAGTTTATACGCCGCTCTTTTTAAGACTCAGCTATTTCATTCAGCACTTCCTGTAGGAACAATCTGTCAAGTGATCATTATCTGACATTTGGATAATCTAAAGAGCCAGACGATCCTCTAAGCTCCCTCCCCCAAGTCCATTCTTCTGTCAAAGTATCCAAAAAATGCTTATTCACCTTCACAGTAACTATGGTTACTGTCCTTATGGAAAAATACTGAATAGCTACAAAAACATCACTCAAAATCGGCATATTTCCGATGTAGATTAAAACTGAAGTGTTTCAGGCTAGAAGAGTTCAAATACAACTCCTGTATTTCCTTGCAATCCCTCAGTTTGAAAGACAAGCCTCCCAGCTGCAGGGAAGGACGCGCTCCATTAAATCCAAACATATGGGGGAAAAAAAGGCCACCCTGTAAGACCAGTTGTATTTAATCTGTACTTCAAGCTCACTTCTCAGTTCAGGTTTCTGTGCACACGGGGGAGACCATTTGCTGCAGAGGGAACAGGAGTCTCCAAACAGACACAAGCCTGTTGATCTAAGTCATGTGTCTTGCACCTGGATGTGTTAACTGAACTTAATGATTAGCAAGTGCATGGACTGTGTTCCTCCCAGCTGTTCTACCCACACTAGCTGAGAACAACCAGCAAACGCCACTGACCCATCTTACCCTGTATTAGAAAGTTTTCACAACAGCTGAAGTAATCATTTTAATAATGTTTTAGGCTGCCCACAAGGGCCACAGTTCTGACATGTGAAACTATTAAACTGTTGGTCATTCTGAAGAGTATTTTTTGCACATTCTCCATGCAAGAACCTCTGGTACGCACTATGCATCAAGTCCACTAAAAAACACTGAAATTGTTTCAAATATCTAATCAGCAGCAGTATGAAGGAACCAAATGATGCACAGTGTACAGGAAGGCCTGTATGGGGAACTACTGCTAACACCCCAAACTGTCGTTGTTGAAGGGTCCAGTAAATTGAATCCTCTTAAAAGAAAACAGAACTGAACTCTCTAACCTCACGAAACCTACAAGAAACAAGCCACAATCTCTGAAATAGAATGTTTCAGTAACAGGGTAAGCTACCAGCTTATGTCACACTCACAGGCAGCTTCAGGATCAGCTCGGTCAGGAGAGACTTCTTGATCAGCATCTTCTTCTCCAAACAACTGGCTATATAATAATCAAGAGCAACAACACAACACTAGAATTTCATCCTATGTGGTTAAAGACTGAAATATTTGCTAACGGATACATATCCACTTTAGAATTCTTGCTATCAGAGTGCTACTTCATACATTGCTTTTTAATGTGTTGGGATTCACCACATACGGACTTAACTCTGACAACACGAAATGTCCAACACAAAAATGAATTTAGCGAAACCGTTCCGTATAACTCACTCAATAGTTCACCCAGCCTTATATTTGTATTGCAGTACTGAATGCATTGCTTATAACCCTCCAGGATCCCAGCAAACTGTACATCTGTTAATACTTGCATTAAACTGAAAAACGTGTTTAACTTCACAGAAAGGTGAAGAATAAAGTAACGTCAACCCACACTGCTGTGCCAAACTACTCTGTCAGATATTCTGTGATATCAGAGCAAGGCCTAAGAACTAAACAACCTTCCATCTCTAGATTAAAAGAAAAAATAAAACACCCCACCCAAAAGCCCAGGTCAAAGAACTGGAGTGTTTTGTTATTATCCACGCTGATTTAAAAAGAAAAAAAAACAACCACAAAAAATCCGCCCCCCAGCATGTATCCACTTTATTTCTCTGTCTGTAGGTTTTAAACCAGAAGAGTGAACAACAGTCCTTATTTTCTTTTTTAAAAAATCACTTACTTGAACAAATACTTAGCCCACACAATGCAATGGATAGGTTCTGATGGCGTATTTCGGATTGTGCAGCCTGGAAAAGTCTTCTGAGTTGGTTTAGGATGACATTCATAACACTCTGTCACTCCCTGGTGAAAAGTGAAATATTTACTTGTCACACTGTGAAGGCAACTGATAGTACCTGCTATTACCAGATGAACTGTAACTGTATCTCAAAACACCCAACTCCCTCTTGTCTAAAATAGCCAATGATTTAAGCTTAAAGTGACAAGAGGAATACACAGCCTAACCTTTTTAATAACTGTTACTTGTCCAAGGTAGCCTGCAGTTCCGCTCTCTATAAGAGGAACATCAGCAGCCAGACACATCCTGTTCACATGGTTACGGGCAGCTGCAAATCAAGAGTTTTTAAAGAAAAAATTGAATAATTAGGGGGAAAAAAAAAAAGTTTTACTTCTCCAAATTCAAACCAGCCTCCTATGCAAACTTTTATCCTTAATGTGCCTTATTTCGCCACAGAGCACTACGCCTCTTTCATGAAGTCAGCCTTCCAATTAACACACAATGTATCAACACTATCAAACACAGCAAACTCAACAAAGTTACGCATGTACACACAACACTCATCAGTTCCCATAAAGCAGCAACACAGCAGCTACTGTTTACTTTCGAAAGATCTGTAGAGGCACCGCCTGCCCTCTCAGGCTTCTCGCGAAGCACATGGGCACCAGTCAAACTACAGCCGGGTTAAGAGGATACTTGTGATTTAACTGACATTGCACGAGTACTAAGAGCAGAACACATTAAAGTTCCATTTCTATGAACAGGCAACAGCATTTTCATCTCCAATATAAAATCATAGTGAAAACTTCACCTCTGTTATCCAGAGCATTCATAACCAACGTAAACTGGCGGAAGAACTCTACATTATAGTCAGGGCTACAGGAAAGAAAAAACAATACTCAGTATGGCACATCAAAGTTGTTGGTGGTTATGCCACAACAGAAACTATACACATGCAAAGGGTGGATGGGTGTTTGTGTGATAAATTACACATTTTATAAATCTACTGCTAGCCTTTCACTGTTCCATTTGTCTTTTGCCCATTTCAAAGCTGGGTGAAAGCATGAATTTTATGCTGCTGGAAGGAAGCTATTGCAATCCGTACTAATTTGACCAACAAAACAAGTAGACAACGAAAAAGTGATTATATTGCTCTGACCTAATGAGTAAATTGGCTGAGCTGTAGTAACTGACCTTAAAAATCATCAGCTGAGGCTAAAATGGGCACACTGTAATTACCCCAGCTCATCAGACCGCTGATAATTCATTACACTGTGATAGCTCAATTGGTTTTGATTGTGCCTCCATACCCTTAGGAGCCAAGACATGGGATTTTTAAATCTTGACACTTCCATATCTTTACATGGCACTTTTCTGATTTAAAGAAGAGGTGGCAAAGGAGAGAGAGTGAAGAGGAAATAGGATTAAGGGTTTTACAGTTTCAGGAGAAGGATACAATGAGTCAGTGTTTCAGTGGCTAATAGCAATGTCAGGGTTCAAACCTTAATGCTACAGAATATCCGTTTTTAAGAAACTGGACAAATACAAATTAAAACACGGGAAACAGCTGATGAAAACCTCCATAATCTTGTACTCTACTCATTGGTTATGGATCATAAAGACTAAATTTTAACAGTTTGGGGAACATATAAACGATACCCAGTCACCTACACAGACACAAACAACTTCATTATTTTATCCACATTTCTCAATCAACATTCACATTTCTTTTAATCTAAGCTCAAGACATCTGGGCATCCCTACAGTGTACAAACTTATATAGGAAATGTTGCTAATAAAATGAAAAATGGACACAAGGAAATGACTACAGCTTACTGCCAGAGCTTAAGCAAACTCATGCAAAACGCACACTCCTGCTCAGGTGTGTGGCAGTCTCATATTTACAGCTATTTCTTCTTACTGCAGTAGCTTTGTAAGGTATCTTAAAGCACACCATTGTAGCATTTAAACAACACAGTACTTGCAAATCAAAACATGTAATTAGATCTTAAAAACAAACATACTTCATGATGCTGTCATGGTAAGCTATAATATTAGCTTCTGGATAAAACTGTAACACGCTTTCCTTGGCAACCTAGAAATAAAAAAAAAAAAACCAAAAAACAAAAACACTTATTATTTCTTTCTTCCTTCTAAAGATAATAGACTCGATACCAGTTGAGTATCGAGTAAGTTGACTACCTTAAGAGATTAAAATACTTTTATAATGAAGTGTTGCGGATAGCCATGATCACGCAACCAATGCTTGTCTCCTTGCAGGAGATACAAAACTGTGACATGTTTCTAACACTGTCCATAAAATCATACTGAGGAAGTAAGACTTGAGCTTTGGCTTTTTCCTCACCTGGGATTTTGATCTTCCAACATGTTTCTTTTGAAACAAAAACTGCCTGTTGAGATTGCTGACATCAATAGTATCCAAATCAATCTACAAATACACAAGAGACAGCCATTTCACTGCTACAGAAATAAAAGGATCAAAATCATTAACACAGTTTGAAGCAAACGCGATTGACACAAAATGCATAAACTCCACAGACCCCTTTTCAGACCTGCACACAGGTGTTACACCTGCACTACAGTAACCGTGGAGGCACAAGCGATCATCTAATTATCTTCAGGAATCCATACATTTTGAATAACTACTAACAATGGAACACTATGTCAAAAATTATGGGCTACATGACAACACATTTTCTGAAGAAAGAGTCCCTACTAAAAATGCACATGAATTTTGAGATATGTATGCACGGTAGATAGTAGAAAGTCAATATCTGATCATCCTATTTACCAAATTCTCTCTTTCAGTGAGAATTCATCAGCAGCACAGTGTCCAGACTCGGAGGAGACACTGCAGAAATTGGTCTGGATGGGGCCAGCCAGCCTCTACACAGGACTCACCACTCTGAACATCAGCTTGGCGCCACGCTCCCCAAGGTCCAAGAAAGGCTACTCAGCTGACTAATTCGCACTTCTGCTCTGTATCTGAACACAACTTTGAGCAACTGGATCAGTAAACTAAGGGCTGCAGTGTCGTCTAATTCACATGCTGCAGGGCAAAAGCTTTCACTGTCTGCCAGCAGGACTAACTTCTCCAGTGCATATTAAAAAATTATGAAGTCTACTTACAAAAAAAAAAAATCCAATCAGGCAATCAAGATGTTTAAAAACATATACCACAGAACACCTGTGATGTGCAACCTCAAAGGCTGCCACGGCTGTAATTCCCCGAACAGCCATGTTTCTGTTTATTAACATGCGCACATCAACATCACAATTTCAAATGTCCTTACCCTCCACCACAAGAATGAAGAAGATTTAATTAGAACTTTGAAAAGATTTATTCCTACCTTTGTTGCCGCTACTTTTCCTTTAATTAAACAGATTCTCTGATCAACAACTCTCTTCAGAAGTCCTGTCCTGCCCTTAACAATTCTAACTATGAGGGGAGGGAGACAATTTTTCTGAGCCTCGGAGATATTTCTCCCAAATCCTCATAGATAATGCGGACATACTCAACGCAGCAATGCTTTTAGCTATATGCAGAGTACTATCAGGCCGACTGTGCAGCGTGAAGTTTAAACATGACCTACCGAGGATGTTCTCATACACTTTTAATTTTATTAACCAAACTTGAATAACGAAGAAGGTATGCCACACAATTCTCATTGAAGATCCTTTGCATGCGAGATCCAAGCTCTGAAATTAAATTTCCTGTTTTCTGAAGGGAGTATTTATAATTTAAGAATTAAGTTTTCATACACTAAGAACTGTAACAGCTAAAGAGTTTAAAACACCAAATAAAAGCACCTGTGGATATAGAGCAAACAGAAAAAACACCCTGTTTTAGAAATGTATTATTAAGCAGAGACTGTTAATCTTTACTACCCTAGCATCCTAGTAACTACCCGGGGACTTGTATCTCTTCATGAAAATGTTATTTGCATGAAAACACATTTCTACCTCCTTTCCGTTCTCGTAAGACTTACTCAGAAAGCTTGCTTAGTCCAAAGCCAAAAAGCCCGAGAACCTCAAGTGAAAATGATTAGGCACAAAACTCTGTCAAAACCTCCACAACCCGGCAAGCTTTTAGTCTTTTACCCGGAGATGGTAACAAGTGACATTGAGCTACAACTGAAAACAGTGCTACCAAGACCAAAAGAAGCAAAGGAAGTTTTTCTCCAAAGAGAATGCTTGAGACCATCCGACCTCAACAGAAGCTTCAATCTACCTAAGAACAATCACAATTCAACAGCTCTCTTATTAAAATGACTTTTACTCTGCTCCCATTTTTGTAAGTTAGAAGGAAAGGCCTTAGAACTTTCTAAAAATATATATGCACGTTCTTAATTCAGACTTAGATTTTGAGTAATGTGATTTTGTTCTTCAGTCATGAGGACAACATCACTGCCTTTCAACAAAGTATACTTAATGAAACCATATATTTGTGAGTTGTCTGGTATTCAAAACTACCAGGTTTATTTTTAGTATTAGTATTCTGTGTTAAAAAAATTCACAACTTATAAAAACACAAAGCATTTTCAGGTGTTCCAGTTTGTTACTATTTAATAACCAAGGAAAACCCTCAACAATATCACAAACGTTGACATCAGTGATTTATTCTCCTAACTGCAAATTTCCTCTTTGTGTAACAATTCTCTTTTGCTCTCGCCTTGTCTTTTGCCCACCGACTCAATCTGTTATCAAAACGTTCCTGTCTTGCATAAAACACTGCCAATGATATTTTTAAATGAAGATGGCCCTGATCCAACATGCACGTAAGTTAATGGATTCCAACCGAGTCAGCCTTGAAAGACAATAGAAAAAAATCAAACTATAGCAAGTGAAACAATAAGCATACACCAAGGAGATTTATGCCCAGTGACTAACTGGAAAATCAGGATATTAAACTCTTTGTATTTTAACGGACTGCGGGAGTACACAAGCGAGATTGCAAAGTAGGAAAAAAAAAAAGAGGGGAAAAAACAGTGCAGAAAATGCAGGCTTCCCCTCTTCTGCACATGTTTACTTCACCGGTACAATGTGAGAATTGGATTGGCTCTCAACGGCAGCCCAAAGTCAAAGGGACAATCTGGAATTACACTTAAGTTTTAAAAAGTATGCCAGTAGAAAGGCCTGAGCTGTACGAATAACAAGGCAAACCAGCAGCTGTACTCTTCTACAAGCTGATACAGTTTCAGATAAAAGCTGCTTCCAGCATGCTCCGCTCAACAAGCCTGACTGCAAGAACAAACTCCTCGCGACTTGTCACGCAGACCTCTCGATGCGACTCCCGGCCACAGGTAAGAGCGTATTCGAGGAGAGAGACCTGTGCTCTCGCTGGGTTTGCACTCCACTGATTTCTAAGGACCACACACTCTTCGTAACGACGACGAGAAATTAACAGAGGTCTGGAAACTAGGTAATGAGAATGCTGCTTAACAGTATTTCTATCCCGTTTTCACCCCCACCCTCTCAATTCTGCCCTGCCTACACGCATTCGGAGCTGAGCATCAGGAAGCAAAAGCGAAAGCAACAGCCCGCGGGAAGCTGGCGCGACCGGACTCCCAAAACTGACAGTTTTACAGCTCGGCGTCTAAAAATACGGCTCCCCTCCCACGCACTTCGCTTTCCGCTGCGACCCGTCACCGGACCATCACCCACAGAGCCGGCAAAGGCGGCAGCAGGCGGAACGAGGGCTGTAACGCGCCGCGCTGGGCGGCACCCGCGGCCGCTCCCGGGAGGGCTCCTCGGCGGGCCCGCGGGCAGCCCCCGCCGCCCCGGGCAGGCG
>Ga0065711_1037207_pt1 | contig 20076 bp, 11 predicted proteins | sample Hoacrofraction12_FD_59098 | JGI IMG/M metagenome (GOLD analysis project Ga0065711, IMG submission 59098) | Hoatzin crop microbial communities from Cojedes, Venezuela - Epithelial fraction 12 v2 (version 2) | ecosystem: Host-associated > Birds > Digestive system > Esophagus > Crop | place... | reverse complement strand
CCTGTGCAGCCTGCTGTAGGTGACCCTGCTTCGGCAGGGGGGTTGGACTAGATGACTCACAGAGGTCCCTTCCAACCCCTACTATTCTGTGATTCTGTGATTCTGTGATACACACACACATATATATAAACATAAAATAAATATGTATATGTACATGTTAAAAAATAGATCCATTTCCAGAAGTATTTTTGTCTCCAGTAATAATGAAAATCTCTCACAACCTTTTATAACAGGAAATTTATAAATAAGCCCAATGCAGTATCTGAATACCATTTTCAGAAAGCTATCAGTTGTACCTTACAATTCTGCAGGAAAAGAGGGGAGATCTGCCTAAGGAATAACAGTGAAATACACAGCAGGAGTCTGCATCTTGGATAAGAGATCAGTGGGGGAGTTGGAGCCGACTGGTTTTTTTTCCTTCTGGATCAGGTATTACAGACCTGCATCTGTGAGAGAGATTGCAATGATTACAGAAAATAACACAAAGTCAACATTTTCTTGCAGCCATTATTATTACTGCTGTACAGCATACTCCTGCAGTTTGAGACCAGCTGTTGCAATCACAGAAAAGAGAAACATTGAAATTGGAAGGACAGAATAAAACTCTTGAGGTTTTCATGTCTAATATAAGTATATCCTTGTAGAATCTGTTTTAAGAAGGAAGAAGTCACCTCAGCCGAAATAATCGTGTACATCCTTTTGAGTGACAAACACTGCTGTTATTACTACTTTATAAAGGAAGTGACAAACCAGTTGAAAACAAGTGGATTATACCAATCAGAAATACAGCTTTCAAGTCATTTCAACAACAGATTAAAGTACTGGTGGCTGGCTCATTTGTTGCTGTTATCTGCATACCTCGACCACAGACTGGGAGCCCGCTGGATTAGAGCGTGTAGAAACCCAGGCAAAACAATAGCTCCTTCTGCACAGAATTTAATACAAGATTACATGCAAGAGGTGGGAGAACACTCAAAAAGAGGAGGACTGAATAAATCAGCACAGTAGCCAGAGATCACAAAATGCAAATGCCCTAGCCTAGTTTTTGTACAATTCATGGTGAAGGGGAGTTTAAAGAGGAATCTGGAGGAAGATACAAGTGATTTTTATGAATTTTTACAAGCATCTTCTTCCAAACACAAAACAAACACAGGAAACAGTTTAAAAATGCTTATTTGAAAAGTGGCTGTAGTATTTGATCTGCCTCCTACACACTGGCAGCCTGTAAAATGGGAATTGTTTAGAGGGAAAGCAATTCCAGGATCAGCTTCACACTGTCATAACACCATGGTCTTAGAGAAACCTGTGTTTTCCTTCATTTCTAGTAGAATAGCTATCCATACCTACTCTGCAGGGTTAAAAACCTGAGAAATGATGTATATATATTTATGCCTTAAGTACATTTTTAATGAAGGCTTCTTGTAAGTCCAGTAATCTTCAGATAGCTTTTTTTGTATGTGTGGGTGCATGCATGTGTGAAAGCAGTATCGGACAAAATGGTGTGTTCAGTGGCTCCCTATACCATACTTCAATCTCAAAAAAGGGACTCAACTAAAAATGACATTAAAGGCTATGCCTCTTTCAAGTTTTGCAATGACATATGGTAGAACAGTTGTTCTTCAATTTATATAATGTTTCAGGTTGCTATGAGTGAAGTCGGAAGTGGACGTTGGATGCAAAAACTTTAAGGCCAGAAAAGAGCCTCCTCTCTGCAGACTACAAAAGTTCTGCTTCTCAGTCAGAATCCTTCCTCTGCCCTGAACTTCTCAAGGTGCTTCAGTGCACATCCTGATACAATAGCTGTATGCAGGACAGAACATTTTTTCCTCTGAATCTTATTAATTTATAGAAACCTGAAAAGGTACGCCTCTTCCATCAGAACATTACTCTTCCAATTCCCCCCAATGCACATACGCTCCCTTTCCTGCTGCCATCAACTCTTGAGAATTTGAGAGTCTTTGACAGGGGTTAGAGGTGTCTTTTAGGTATCACATAATATCTTCTCATTTTTCTACTGAATAGCTAAATTAGCTTTGTGATTGTTGGAAATCATTCATATGCCTCATACTTAGAGTTTTACACAAAGTATTAATGCCCAGAAACTAAAACTGGAGATGAAGTGTCTGCCATATTGGCAGGATAGGTCTTTTAAGAGAAATACAATAAACACAATCACACGGAGATTGTTTCCATGTCACGTCAACTTCCCCGACTATGTGATCGTGTTAGCAGTTTGACAGATTGTACTGGGTTTACATGGCAAGGTTTTGGTAACGGGGGGCTGCAGAGGTGGCCTCTGTGAGAAGACACCAGGAGCTGCCCCCGTGTCAGACAGAGCCAGTTCCAGTCGGCTCGAAGACAGACCTGCTGCTGGCCAAAGCCGAGCCCGTCGGGCACACTGGTTCTGCCTGTGTGATAGAAAGGGTAAAAACTGCTGTTCAGCAGCTGGGAGGGAGGAGTGAGAAAACGTGCAGGAAACAACTCTGCAGACACCAAGGTCGATGAAGAAGGAGGGAATGAGGTGCTCCAGGGACCAGATTCCCCTGCAGCCTTTGGAGAAGACCATGGTGAGGCAGGCTGTCCCCCTGCAGCCCATGGAGGACCACGGTGGAGAAGATATCCACCTGCAGCCCGTGGAGGACCCCATGCTTGAGCAGGTGGATGTGCCCTGAAGGAAGCTGCAGTCCATGGGGAGCTCACACTGGAGGAGGCTCCTGGCAGGACCTGCAGCCTGTGGAGGGGAGCCCACACTGCAGCAAGTTTTCAGGCAGGAACTGTCCCCCATGGGGGACCCACACTAGAGCAGTCCGTTCCTGAAGAACCACAGCCTGTGGAAAGCACCCATGCTGGAGCAGTGCATGAAGGACTGTCTCCCAAGGGAGGGACCCCATGCTGGAGCAGCAGAAGAATTTGAGAAGGAGGGAGCAGCAGAGATGAAATGTTAAGGACTGACCACAACCCTCATTCCCCATCCCCCTGAACCGTGCTGGGGAGGAGGCAGAAGAGCGAGGAGTGAAGTTGAGCCTGGAAAGAAAGGGAGTGGGTCAAGCGGAAGGTCTCATTATCCTGCTCTGTTATTAATTTGCAATAAATTCAGTTAATCTTCCCCAAGTTCAGTCTGTTTTCCCCTGACTCAGCTCACTGGTGAGTGATCTCCAAGTCCCCATCTTGACTCACAAGCTTTTAAGCTCATTTTCTTCCCCTGTCTTGTTGAGGAGGAGGAATGAGAGAGTGACTGAGTCAAAGTCAACCCATCATGGAGGTTAAAATTATAGGTGTGGGATGATGAGGTCTCAGATTTTGACACTTGGGTTTTCTTGTGGTAGACTTTCAGAGTTCAGAGCCTCTGCACTCTTCCTGAGGGCAATTTAAACTCCAATTGGGAATGCATTATGGTTTCAGTTAAAACAGTAAAATATCACAGGTCACAGTGGTCTTTGTAGAGAAGCTTAGTTATAGTCAGTAATAAGCTCTAGCTCACTGGAAATCATACAGATTGGAGGACAAATGGGTGATAAAAATGTTCTACCACCTCCTACTTGCATCCTTACCTTCCTTTCTTTCTTTTTCAATCTTTACATGTAAACATGACTTAAGAATCTAACTACACTTTTATTGGTTTATCAGTCAATGATGTTTCAGATCTGAATACAGTTTACCAGCACTTGCTGTAGATTAACAATGCAATTAATTCCACTCATTCACCCCTCATAAATGTAGACTCTGGATTTATCTAGTAATGATGTGGTGTTTGCTGCTTCTGGTGGAGCCTACCATTAGCTTAAGTGATGCAGCAAGGGCAGTCAGTGACCCTTAAGAACTGCCAGCTGTTCATTAATAACCAGAACGTGTGACTTGCGGCACTCTGTTCTGCCGCTGCGGTTCAGTGAACTAATAGCTAATACATTAAGTCACTCTAAAAGATTTAATTCCTCACAAATAAATTTAAATGCCATCTCAGCTATGATGAAAGCTGTTGCTGGCCAAAACACCGACCTTTAATTTATTTTGTTAGCAAGCAATTCACTCATTATAAATGGGTTTCTGTATTTGTTGTTTCTTTGATTAACTGAAATAAATTTTGTGTACTTGCAGAAATAAAACATTAGGCTTCTAGGGAAAGTTACAGAAAACAGCCTGATGTCTTGTGCCTGTGGGAATGTGAGCATCTAAGTTCTACCTGTGCCTTATTTGACATTTCTAGATCCTTGTGTAAGGGCTATAAACTTTCTGCACCCAAGTTCTGCCCTTGAAAAGTGGGTTACAGAGTCTAGCTATTTTTTTTTTTTGTCATTGCCTTCAACATTAGAAGTGTAACAAAACAAAACGTTACTCGCTGTGTTTTCGGAGACAAGGGTTAGCCTGTAAAAATGGCTTCCCTGCATGACTCATAAAATCTATTTCTGAACAGGGAAGAATTTTCTCTTTAGTATTCTTGGGTGACTTTTCCCAGTCTGTTCCACTGTATGCACTGGTTTTCCTTCTGCTTTTATTTTACACAGGGAGATCAGGGTATTCCAGGGGACAAAGGTCCACAAGGTGAACGAGGGAAACCTGGCCCATCAGGAGAAAAGGGGGATGTGGGACCTATTGGGCCACCAGGAGACAGAGGCTATCCAGGATCACCAGGTCATCAAGGTCCCCCGGGTTCCCCAGGACCCCCTGGCTTTCCAGTAAGTAAATACAAGTTTTCCTTGGTTGCTTGTGAATTCAGACGAAATGAAGGGAGTATGTGCTGAGCTGTGGAAATTCAACCAAGCAATACCACAGTATCAGAAAAACTTAGTTATCTCTAAGATAATTTCAGTGTTCAGTTAACAGAGGTGGAAAAAATATAGCCAGGTGATTAAGCAGTTATTTTTATTTTTTATTTTTCAAACATGTGCTATGGATAAACTTCAATTATTTATTTCTTTAGTGCTGACAAATCAATACGGCTTCTCAATACAGTTAATTTTCAAGTTTTTCATAAGCTTAAGAGCTAAAGTGTGGGCCTTTGCAAGTGAGAAAGAAAAAGAGGCAGACATAAATGATTCTCAATAAAAGGGAAATCAGCATTTAAAAAGACAATGAAGTGCTGCCTGTCAATTGTAGACATCTTGGTTTGTCTCCATGTGCGCACAGGCACACATCCATGTTGTGAGTTCTTTTTACCCTTGGTCGGGTAGGATAAAGCTCTGAAAATCTTTTCCAGTGAAGTTATTGCTCCTGTGATGCTGTTTTAGTTAGTTGGCTGCACATCAAAATAGTTAGTCCCTAGAGGGATGAGGCAAGTAAAGCATAGCAGTGTCACTGGACATGCTTACCATTTTATTCAAATTAATTTCAAAACACATAACCTGCTGATGATCCTGACAGTTGGGAGTGCCTCTTCCACTTCATGGTATGAGTGGTCTTTATAATATTATAAAGTATTTGTAATAAATTGGCCTTTGCCATTAAGTGAATAACACAAATATATTAAAACGTTTTTGGGGAAAGCTTTACATGCTGAATACCAATTTCAGCAATTTTTATTTTGTAGCATCAAAAAGTGCCCTCCATATGTTTCTTTTGATATATATCACCTTTTTGTTTCCTCCTCAGGCTGATACGGTTTCACTTGAAGAAATAAAAAAATATATCAAGCAAGAGGTTCTTAAGGTTTTTGAAGGTAAGAAGATCATAAGTCTTAAATTCTGTTGTAAATGTTTTACATCTCTGTAGCCTTTATGTACATTTCTTTGTCATCCAACTTACATTGGACTTGGCAGCTGCCTTGTTGCTGTAGCTATGCTTAACTGTTGTTTAAGTGCACATAATATAATTTTGTTTAAGCAATTATAAATTACAGTATCTGTTAACCAGAGTATTTCCTCATTTAAAAGATTAGCATTCAAAGGTAGTTTGCTCCAAATCATAACAGCAAACATATGTATGTATCATTGTATATACATATGTGTATCATATATTATTGCAGACACGACACATACACATCTAGAACGTATCACTAAGACATTGAAGATTTATTAAAGTGGAGAAAATAGAAACAACTAATTATTTTGGCCACTTAGTGGATGGCTGTCTAAATGAGAGGAAGGCTTGACAGCTTTCAGTTGCGCAGCACTGCTGTGCCTTTGCAGCAAACATCCCTGCTGAGCTCCAAAGCTCCCTTGCAGACCGTCATCTTCTGACGGGGTTTTAGGCACATAACAGATTCAGCCAAGGCTTTTGTGCCATGTAAGCTTTCTTAGGTGTGTCCTTACTCTGAAAAGGAAACATTTTTCTTCCCTGGTGTTCTCTTAGTCAGGGTTGAAAAGCTGTGACTCAGGTAGGTGTCTGAGACAAGCTTCTGCTTGAACGTCTCAGCAGTGTAATAGTAGCTTGGCTTCCATTGCAGAATGCATTTCTTACGTCTGCAATATGCTTAGCTATTTTGTCACTAATATTTGTGGATACAAAACCGTTTCTCTTTTAAGGATAAAAGAAATCATACAAAACTTGAGACTTTTTAAACTGTTCAAACACTTTTTCACTTTATAACCAGGCTATCACTTTTGTATTTTCACCCTTCCCCAGACTGCTACCCTTTAGGAGTTTAACCTACTAGGTATTTCAAGAGCAGCTCACTGGCTACAGTTACCTTCTTTTCCCATTCAAATGGAATGGTAACAAGTATTTAGTCTAGTCATAAAAAAAAAAGTATTAAAAGGTGTCCTGCTTACTGGGAATATTGATTTTTGTCTTTATAGCTATTCTATTTTCTACACCTCTCTAGTGTTCCCACAGATGTTCTACTTTTGCCTTTGTTTCACTTTGCCTATTTTCTCTCACGTTGTTTATTTTTTGTTTGATGCCCACTCTTCTCTTTACTCTGATTTTTTTTTGTGTGTCTTAAAACTCCACCACAGTAAATACTTGCTAAATTGTGGAATGCTTATTTAAGTTTTTTAATCCAGTGTAAATGAGAGAGACTCGAGGTTAGTACTTATTTGGTCTACCTTTAAGGAACACTGGTATGTTACTAAGGGCACTTTATTCCACTAGCATGAACAGTTCATGCCGAAATGTCTGCAATTAATGTCTGCTGAGCACTCACAGGTTTTTTCACAACTGTTTTCAGGGTTTCAGCACGTTCCAAGAACTGTTCGTGGTATTTAAGCTCTACCTTGCAACTTAATATGAATTGCAAACATAGCAGGTAGCCCTTCATAGGGGTGTTAGGGACTAATTATTCTGTGTTCATGTATTTTAAGTACTGCCATGAATAGGAGTTAGAAGTCATTTGATATATTGGAATGTATTTTAAAAGAAAGTAGTAATAGAAACTGTAGTACAAATTTGTTTGGATTATTTCAAAGGGTGAAGACCCAGACATGAGTCTCAGTGGTTATAGGAGCACTTCATACCTTGATGTTTAGAAGGATTAAACACGTTACTTCCAGAAACTTAGTTTAGCTGGGGCTTTGGGGTTTATTTATTTTCCTGTATTTTGCTACCAGATTTCTTACCCACCTTTTCTTGTGTCCTTTGTTAATGAAGAAAGGATGTCTCAGTTTGTATCCCAGCTGAAGCTGCCTGCTGCAATGCTCGCCTCCCAAGCCCATGGGAAACCAGGGCCCCCAGGAAAAGATGGATTACCAGGGCCACCAGGAAAGGATGGTTTGCCAGGGCCACCAGGAGAACGTGGAATTCAAGGTAGGAATTAAAAAAAATGTTCACATGAATTGTATCTTGAAATCTTTATACACTTGCTAATGAATATTAAATAAGCCAGGACTACCTATCTAGCTTCCTAATGATTAACGTTTAAAACTGTACTTATGTTTTTCCAGACTAGATCTAAATATTAACCCATAGTAAATGTGTGGATTTGACTGATTAAAAACTCCTAATCAGTGCCTTTATTCTAATAAGTGGTAAAATTAATTACTGACAGATACCTAAAGCTGACAGTTATCTAGACTACTGTTGCGGGTTTTGTCTTCTCCAAAATACTTTAATAAGGAAGAAAAACTATGCCAGCACTCTAATGTAACTGTTTAGATCCTGTTCCATATTGAGAGACCATCTTAGTTAAGAGACAAAATTTGATCTCCAAGTCTGAGTGCTCTCAGCTCTGATCCGGAGACAACACAGGGAAGCTAAAACAGAAGGCAAATATTATTCTTTAAGCAGGAGTGAAAATTGAAATACTAGCACATAAATTCTTCTTGCAGTGAAGTAATCTATTTTCACAAATCATTTTCAGAGTAATCAGCTTTTCACTGTACCCCAAATGGTAACTTGTACATTGCAATGCATTTGGACAGTATACGACTCTAGTTTCACTGAACTGTCTTTCACTGCAAAATTAGCCTCAAGGGATCCAGGCTCATTGTAGCTGTGCTCTACTGTAGAGTCAGCCCCTCAGATTAGAAGGAAGAGAACAGAATAAAAGGAAAACATAATTTATCGATGAATATATTTTGTGGGTGGGTTACATGTAATTTGCAGTTTATCTGCAGGTAGTTCTTTATTATCTTTTGTTAGTTTGGTCTGCTCTGGAGTCAGAGCAAGTCAGACTGGAATGAAGAACATGAGAGCAAAGCTGAAGATGTGTGGATCCTAAAGCTATCAGAAGAATAAAGACTTACTAACATTGATAAGCGCAAACCCTTGACAGAAGCTTGAAAAATGTGATGAGCTCAGAATGAGAAGAACAAGAATAAAGGATCAAGGAGAACAGTAAAAGGCTTAGAGTCTTACAACACTGACTTCATCATTACCTAAATATTCAGCTCACTGTAAACAGTCAACTTCAATGTCAGTGCCAGATTGTTCAATGATGATGTATGTGGCGGATAGTCTCAGATGCTTCTGGGAAGTGGAACGTTGTGCTAGGCTTCGTTGCCAGCTAGTGAGCATCAAGAGTAAAGATGATAGCTACGCTTGAAAAAAAAAATAAAGCTGCTTTTTCATGCCTTGTGCTTAAGTAAAAGTAGTGCCCCATGTACACAGGATTTCCATTTGTTTTACTGATATGCTCAATACTCTTTTTTGATTAGTAAAAGGCAAGCTAAGTGAGAAACATTTACTTCTCAGAGACATCAAAAAGATGTACGAAATGATACTTCCAAGGAAAGAAAACCAAAAATTTGTCTTGCCTCTTTTTTACACTCTGATTAAGAGATAGTCCCGTGAGAGAAGCACACTTACAAATACCCTTCATGCCTTTCCCAGTTGTGCCTGTGTGTGCTACTGTTTTGTGCCAACAGAAAAAAAATATTCAAATCTCTGAGCAGATTGAAAAGTATCCTTCCATATTCCAGCTTATTTTCAGCCATGAAAGACATAGCAGACAAGACTTCTTGGAGAAGCATGTTACGTGCATGTGTGGCTGAGACCATCAAGGTAGCATGCTGTGTGGACATATGCCCAAGACATCATACATGTTTAGTATTGACTGACAGACATTACTTATTATATTTCTCACCTGGTTGTAGCCCAGACTGCCAACTCCAGGGTTATTCTGTGTGCAGTAATGCACATCTGGGCTGGCAGAGTGGAACAATCACTTGTCCCATACAGCCAGTGGAAAGAAGTAGATACTTTTGGAGAGCAATTAACAGGACCCCTGCAAGCACCTCCAGAGCGTGTTTGTGATGCTGCACACTGAGCAGAGAGCCTGCCAGAGCTGGATGGGCAAGTGTCACTGCGTGTCCAAGGAGGTGCTTAACTTCACATGCAGCTTTGCAGGGGTCCCTCTGTATGCCTCAAGTGTGGTGCCAGTTCCCCTGGGAACTGGTCTTGTCTGACCTTGCTGTGTTCCACCAGAGCCTCCTTCTGCACAGCAGACCGATAGGTAGAGGTTAGTCCCAGAAGCAGAAAACACAGATACTAACTTCTGGAAGTGTAGGCATGGTCTTCAAAAAGTGTATTTAATTAACTGCTAGACTCTTGGGCATAGAGTCATTCATTTCTAACGAAGGTCCTTGCTGGCCTTCAGCACAGTTGTTCACAGCATACTTCAGGTACTTCCCAGTGGTTCAGGTACAAATAACATTGATTTTATAGGATGGTCTTAATAAAATATAGCATGCAAACAAAAGACAACAAAGAATTGCAACTTAAATTATGAAACATGCAATTGGTTTTTAAACAGAGTTTATATAATAGTGAATGGAATAGTTTTATATATATATGTATCTCTCTAATTCCTTCATTTGAAAGAAATAACCTAGGGCATATGCACCAGCAAGCTGATACTGTGAGGCAGTGTTACCAGTGAAATGAACAGCCTCTGCTAAGGGAGAACAGAGGAACTGGTTTGCTCTGTATGTGTTTTAAAGGATGCTAATGTCTCGCAGAGAAATGGGAAGTTTATTTCAAGCCTTTCTAGACAAGCTATAGCAATGCCATCCATTTGCATATAGTCAGTCAGCTTGTCATGTGTTAGAGGATCTAGATCAGTTATGTCCACTGACTTCACTGAATATTTAAAACTATACTAGTAAGTGAGTTTTGGTCCATTAGACCAAGTGCACCTTGGGATAATTCTGCAATCCAGAGATAGTTTATGTTAATAAGACTGTTGTTTTTTTTTCTCAATAGAGAAAAGATTCCATCTTAGTTAAACTTCACTGTTTCTATCAAATTAAGGAAATGAGGTTTTTTTATAGGTCCTCAGAACTCATGGTAGCCTCGAGGAATCAAGCATTGCAGCTCAGGGAAGAAAAATACCACGTGATGAATAGTGAAAGTTCCTTATCTTTATTTCTAATCTCTGTTGTAAAATTTGTGTCTCTTATTATAACTATTAATTTGCATGGTGGGAGCATGTAGAAACCTCGGCTGACATCAGGAGCGCATTGTAGTGGATATTGTCCAGACACAGTCACTCATCTGAAATAGCTGCACTGGTTTCAAGCGTTACCTCCTATAAACTGTTCTTTGCTGCAGAGGGTGTAGTTAAGCTGTTTTACTTTGGTTTGAAACTCAGTTACCACCTCTCTGCTGAGAGGACTATAACACAGAGAAGGAATCCAGAATATGCACTGGAGGCTGGAGAAGAAGGCTTGCTCTTGGCACTCTTCCTGTTGCTTTGCAGTTGTTTGTTTGTAAGAACGTGGAGTATTTGCACGGTAAAACAGAACGGGTAACTTCGGTCTCATTGTTCCCTGCCATGGTAATGTGTTTGCCTCAGACCTGTATTAATCTCAGATTTCTCTATATATTTTACATGCTAGTTTCAGTTGCTGCATTATCCATGCAGATGGAAGAGGGTCTCCACGATACAGGTGGAATTCCTTTTGGAGCTGTTTAAATGAGAGAACTTTTTACTGCCAAGTTCATATACATGAACTTGTGTCATTTCCAAGTAGAGCTGAGGGTGTTGCAGTAGCGATGCTTCTGACTGTGATGTTTGTGGAGAGCACCAAATCAAGAGCTGTGTTTTAGCTATCTCTGTTCATCTACGAGCAGAAGAACACTTACCCGTTTGAACACATACGTGCTACCCACATTGGGTACGTGTTTACATACCACAACTTTTGGGTTGCAGAAATCACAACAAAACTTCTGGAATCCAAGTAAAAGGCTTTGCTAAAGCAATCGCCTTTTCAATTAAGCAGGTACCACTTACTGGAATTGTAATTCTACCAGTAAAAATAGCTTCTTATATGTGCCTTTACATTAAAAACAATAAATCGAAATCTGATTTAAGTGTATGGTAATATTTTCCTTTGACTGTGTACAAATTTGTCACTTTAAGCTCAGAGAGAAGGTGATATTATCCTCTTGAAGTGTAATCATGGCCCTACTCCTGAGCAAAATATACCTCATTAAAAATCAAGTATTTTCCTGCCAGAATTACACATTACATTGTTCGGATTGTTTACATATAGGCCTGTTTACTAATATGCTTACACCCTGTTTAATAAAGCCTTATTTTTAGAAAAGATACTGGGAAGTTTTTTTGTTAAACTTCAGTGTCAACAGAACTTGCCTGCCACTGTGTACAAACTACACCTTTGCATGTGTACTCAGATACATCCAGTAATGGCTTACACTACTGTGGATTGTACATTGCACTGGCAGGCTGCTCGTTGTCCTATTGTGGGTTATTTTTTCCTTATTGTCTTGTGTTTTCAGCGATGTTTACAGAATCTTTCAGTCTATCTCAGTCCCTTTCCAATGACGATGTCTCAGAACCCTACAGTAATGGTTATCATGGAGCTTGTAAATGTGATATATCGTAAATGTGATTTCTCTCTTTTCCCCATAACTAAAGAAATGCAAAACAAATGATTAGTGGCAGCACTACTTTGTAAAATTACAATTAACTGAGTTTGTAGTGAGAAATGTACTATATCTATGGTAAATCAAGAAACATAGATATATATATATATAAAATAAATAGGAAATGTAATAGATCCTGTGGTTGTGTGATTGACCTTCTCAAACAGCAGCAACTACTATGCGTTACAGAAGATTTTCAGAGCCAGCCAACTTGAGGTAGTTATAAATACTACTATGGTCGTTAAAGAGCAAAATCAAGATTCACAGCTGAATACAAACACCTACATATTCCCTTTTCTGCGTCTTTGTAGCTTGTGTACATATATGCCTTGTACAATTCTGCTCAACACAACTCAGTGACCAGAATGCATGATTAATATTAAGTTTGCTTCTCTGTGAGCTTTTAATCAGTTGATTTCCTTTTGTTATGTTATGCATGTCACTGCATGCATTTTCTAAAGTCTGTGCCTCACTGTCATTTCCTTGTTGGGGTGCTGAGAGAAGAATAAGATAATTTATGCTCTGTTTCAAAACCTAGAATGACTGCAACAGATGATAGACTTTCTCCCAAAGTGTCTAATGAGCTTGTGTTTAATGGAAAGCTTGAATACTCTGTGTACCATTACTACTGCGTTGTGTGCGTTGTGACAGCCCTGAATTGGTACCCACAGCACTTACAGTTGTTCTGTAAATTACCAGTATTTCCACAGACCACAGTACCCTGACCAGACAACCTTTGCCATCCATCTCCCAGTGCCCATTAATCTCTGTGAGACATCAGGTGGATTGATACCACCTTGCTGACTGGTCAGCTGTGACTCCTTTAATTCAATATAAGCTACAGCTCTTCACAAGAGGAAGCTTATTGTGTGGCATACACGGCACTAGAAATATATTGGTCCCTGCAGCAGAACAAATTTAATTCCCAGCGTGACCAGAAGTTGGCAAATTAATGTCACCTTACATGCCAGTGTCTGAGGTGTTGGAAAGGGAAGAGGGTTTTCTTATAATCCCTCTTCAAGTAAGGGTTTGTGGCAGGCATCACACTTGTTCCTTTAAAAATGCCTTCATCCCATGTCCTACATAAATTACATGGTCTAGACAGAAAAGCTACTTTTTTAGATGGATTTTTAACTGAAAATAATAAGCAAAATTTTATACCAATACTCATGAGTTCTGTGATTTAAAACAGCCCAAGTGTTTCCAACTAATACATTTTTTTACAAACAGTTTAAGGAAAAAGAAACAGGTTGGACATGAGTTGCAGCACTTGACAAGATGGAAGCCACTTAGATAAATACAAAGCTACGGCCTGTGAAGAAAACGGACACAGATACTCCGAGTATAATTGGTCATCACACTTTGTTAACGATGTGCAGGCACTTGGGTCCAAGCAGGCTTTGCATGCTGGAAGCGATAATCTGCGCAAGCTCTGAAGGTGCCTCGTTCCACCTGAGGGCAGCTCTGGGGCGGGAGTGGGTCTTCTCCTGCATGTAGGGGAATACCCGAGCATACAACTTCCAGTTGTCTAAAAAAGCGCAGACATAAAGACTGGTGTAGAGCGGCGGGGCTGAAGTCTCACTCGGTTTGGGGGCTGTCAGAGGAGGGCTGGTCAGACTCCAGATGGCCTTTGGGCTGGTGCTTTACGCCACTCCAGTGAGCAGCTAACAGTGGAGCAGAGCACGCATTTCGTTCTTTGTTAGAGGAACTTCAGGAAGGTAAATTAAAATCTTGGGGAAGGGTCCAGCTAGCAAAGACAGCGAGATTCCTCTGGAAGAGGATGCAATGGCCACTGCTAGAAATTCTCGTGTTTTCCAGAAGGAGCTTGTAAACATAAGGGCTGCTTCAGAAAAAAATACCAGCCTCAGGAAAAAAAGTGAGCGTGTGTTTTCCCGATTACATTTGTCATGATAATTTCCTGTCAACGAGATATATGGAAGATCACTTTACAATAAGAGGACACTCTTATTTTCATGTCTTTATTCTGTGTAGGTTATAGAGGACAGAAAGGGGAAAGAGGCGAGCCTGGAATTGGACTGCCCGGTGACACTGGACCACCCGGCCCTTCAGGTACACGTCTCCAGATTTATTTCTGCTGCTGTTATCTGTGAACTAACAGCTCTTTCTCCTGGTCTCCATGCCGGCTTTACACCCGAGCCTTTCCTCCGGCGGCTGGTGGCGGCGTGAGGTCAGGCCCCGCTGCCTTCTCGCGGGTGTGCTGGCTCACGGCTGACCGCCGGTGACAGAACGCGGGGCACTGCACGCGCGCTGGCGAGGACGCTGCTAATTCCAGCTTTGTTTTACCAGCTACTGGCCTGCCGGGCCCGCCGGGAACGCCGGGCTCAGCCGGACCGCGGGGGCCGCCTGGACCCGACGGGAGATGCAATCCGGCGGATTGCTATTACCACGTGTCACAGACGCAGCCACGCACCAGCGGGAAATAAAAACCCTCTCCCCTACGCGCTTGGGTTCACAGTCACTTGTCACTCCTCTCAATAAGTTGATTTAACCTTTGAAAGATTTGGTGCATTTTTTTGTTTTCCCTCGACACTGCATAGTGTAGAGATAATTAATAAGGCACAGAACTGAGCCTTTTTCTATATTATTTGCAGTGTCGTAATTATGAAATGATGACATCATATGTTTTCCAGAGTGCATTCCATGTATTATGTTTCTCGTATTTATTTTGCTTAGAGGGGAAAATAGGCCCAAATAATTTTCATAAGCTTCTTTCTTCAAACAAAAATTATTTTATTATAACTTAAGGCAATATGTATGCCTCAGTATGTAAGCTGGCTTTATTTTCTTGCTGGTGGTGAAGTTTAAAGGAAGAAAATGCATTTCTGAAGTTTTAAAGCATAGCCGTTCGTGGCAAATGCAGGACCTGAGCTGGAGCACGGAGAACTCTGTTTAGACTAAACGTTCACATCCCTTGAGGAGGCTCTGGCCCACCTTCTGAACCAGGTCTGTGTCGTGCGCCACGAACACTACCCACCATTTCAGTCACTTCCTAGATGTCAAAGAAGGAAACGAAGATGTGTTTGTGAGCTCTCTAAGCCCATCCAAGGTTTGGCTTCAGATTGACTGGAAAGTCACCAGGGGTAGCCCTGAGAAGCATCTCTCCTGACTGTATGCTGTCCCAACCAAGGGCTTGTGCATTCGTTTAGTCATAGGTATGTATACTCCAGGTATTAAACCATTAGGGGCTGGTGGTGGTGTTCCTAGCTGAGAAATGGCTCATCTTCGAACCGTTATGTGGACTTAGTAAGTGTAGTGTGACTGTCTGTAACCAAGCGACTCTGCTGTTACGTCTGCTTACAGCAAAGATGACCTCTTGCTTTAGAGCAGAGCTGGTGGGTACACAATGAGACAGTCAAAGAAGGAACTTCACAACCCTCGAATCTTGCTGGTGGCACAGCTTTCCTCTTCCTCCTGCAATAACCGTGTGCCAAAATAAGCTTGAGAACGTGGAAACAGTAGAACACAAAACTCACAGGTCCTAATAACTGGTGCAAAAAACTGAGTTCGAGAGAAATCAGAAAAAAGGCAAAAGCCTCCTTGGAAAGGTGTACTACAGAGAGCACGGCTGCGTGCAGTTTGCAGGCAGTCGGTAACTCCTACAGGACCAGACATTGTCGATGAAGAACAAAACAGAACAAAGTGTCAATCCTACAGAGCTCAAAGCGTTGAGCAAAAGAGGAGATGGAGCAAATCGATCACACGGAGGCTGATTCTGCGAAGGAGGGAGGAGGGTTGGCCAAAGTCTCACTCCTGATTATGAGGAGACGGATGATCCCAGATTCCCAGGGAATTTGCTGCAGTGCAATCAAAAGTGAAGGTGCTATTGAGAGAACACGGACAGCTGTAACCCACAACCTCAGAATAAATCCGTACTACAAAAGCAGCAGTGAGGGCTCTTGCCCTGTCCTTAGGAAGCCAGTCGCTCTCTCCCACGTCGGGCAGGGACGTGGTGTTGGTGACTTCATGCTTGAGCAGTACTGAGCCACCAGGGAAGCGTTCCCAAATTGCAAGTGCTGGGTTCCAGAAAAGCTGCTGGGAGACACAAATCTGGCTGACTTCTGGGTTTTGCTTAAAGACAGTAAGGCATGACTGGTGGGAGTCTTTAAAAAAAGAAACGCGTTGGCATTTGTTCTGAATAGAGTTCCTAGCACTCGCACCCAGACTGGAGGAGCAAGACGAGTGCGAGAGGTGATGGAGTTACCTCAGGCAGCTGGGGAGCACAGGCGAGCCTTGCAGGCACACTTTCTGAGAGGGGAAGCGCACCCACGCGGCGTGTTAATCAGTTGGGTGTTTGGAGGGAAGAAGGTGCTTGGCACGAGAAAGATGTGTAAATAACCACAGAGATCAAAGGCTCAGAGTGAACACCTGGGACGGGAGAGGGCAGCAGAAAACCTGTGGCGTGCCTTGAAACCATCTCCTGACAGGAACCTGCAAACTGGGGATGGGGTGCTCTGTCTGTGCCTCGTGAGGACGTGGACAGAGAGGTCAAAGCCCGCAGGCAAACCGCAGTCCTCGCACCTCCTCTCCTGCTCGTCCCTCGGGAGGCGATGGCTGCCCCTTCTCTAGGCCAACGCGCCCTCCGCTCTGCTGGAGCGAAGGCGCGGATGGAACAAGTGGTCCTGCCCGGCCTTCGCTCAAGACACGCCGCTCCCATTGCAGACCTCCTGCGCCCTTGGCGCGTGTCTCGGCTCGCTCCATGGCGTTGGCCGCCTTTCCGGATCTGGTCCTCGGAGCTGTGTGAACGCCGGGAGCCGGCGTGAAACCCGGCAGTTGTTTCTTCTGAGGCACCCGCTGCTGCCCTGCCAGGGCTCAGCCAGCCCAGCGAGGAAAGCGCCGATGTATACGTCCGCGGACATACAGCAGTGGAGGGACAGGCCCCACGTTACTGTTTTCCGTTCAGTCAAATGAACTGCTGGTCAGGTTATCTTGCATGCACATTTTTTTCGTCCATTTCTTTTTACTTCTCTAGTAATTCCAGTATGTGTAAAAAAATCGAAATATTTTTTTACTTCCTAAGTTAAGTTTAAACTTCTTTATTTTTTTTTTTCCGTGGTGATATTGAAAAGGGTGCTGTCTTGTGCAGGGTGTCGGCGCGAGTGCGAGGTTTCGGAGCAGCCCCTGCCCCGCAGGCTGTACATAGACTCTATCTGTATATCGGGGGGCTTTTAGCTAGCTGAAACCGAGCACCTCTTCCTTGCTGGGCGCAGGTGCTCCGTGGTAATTTACTTGAACTTATTGGAAAGCAGAACACTTTTTTATACGCGAAGAAGTTTTATTTTTTCATCTATGTTTCCTACAGATGCCTTTTTTCTTTTTATAGGCTCAAATCTAAAGGTTTTTTAAAATGTATTTGAACACTTTCTGTTGATTTGCAGGTGACTTCGGCAATTATCTTGTTGCATTATTTTTTATTTTGCTGAAAGCCCACTTTAATTTTCTCACGTAAGAAAACGGGTATTTTTTTATACTGGCTATCTCGATACTTTTTTAAAGATGTCGCGTTCTTCACTGGGGTAGAGCAGAGTTAATCCCAGCTTCACTTTACTTCACACTGCCTTGCTCTTCCTCTACATCTTTAGAATTGAAAGCAGAGCGTAGCTGGCAACACCCTTCTGCGTGGTTTTCAGGTTTGGCCCCTGAAATTCGTTTGCGGTTTCAGACTGGCATTGTCTCAGTTTTTGGGAAGGGGGCCGGGGAAGGCGGAGGGGGGCTAATCTGTTCTGCCGTTTGCTTTACCAGTTTCGCCTCTTGTTTTGAGCAGTCAGTGCCGCAGTAAGCATTGCAAGGGACGAGGCGCAGAGGATTATTTTTTTCCAGTAGCACAAGATGCTTTTCTGATTTGGGAATGCGTGCAGACAATGGGACTTTGAATGGAAATATCTTAGACAAAATCTTTTAAATCTTTCTTAGAAGCTTTGTTCTAGGATCAGACTGTTATATTTTATGGGAAGTTGCTTTATCACCTACTTAAGAAGGCGCTGAGGTTTTCTTCAAACAGCTTTGTGCAGAACTGCTCACCTTGCCTAAGGAAAGTAACAAACCCGGGAAGAGGGGAGCTCCTCTGAGGCTGCACCGCCCTCCTTTCGCCCGCATGGTGGAGTTCAGGGCATCTTGCTGGGGTGAAGGAGGAAGCCCAGGCCGACCTCACTCGGCAGCACAAGGGATGACCCAGTGCTGCGCAGACTCACAGCACGAGAGTCGGTGTTTCTGATTTTGTTCTTGAGCCTGGCTTTTTTTTTTTTCCTGAAAAACATTTATTTTCACATGGTAGTATTTGCAGAAATACTGCCTTTCTTGGATAATTTTTATTCAGGTAACATTGCTTAGATTTTATTTGTGGTTTTTATATCTACGCGTTATAGAAGAACATGCAGTAAGGGGACATCCCGCCTCCAGGCATCGTTTATGCCCACTGTAATCCTGTTTGTCTCCAGGGGAGCAGGGAGTCCGCTACGGTTAACGAAAATTACAACAGCATCCTTCATACAGTCAAGTTGCAGTGCAGCCTACTTAGTCATGCTTTAAAAACCAGTGGTTTTGTCTTAAACTGGATTTGGTTTCAATGCTAAAAGAGCACTGTGATATGGAAACAGGATTGATTGTATGATGCAGCCTCCCTTTACGTTTTATGATTGTGGATGATGACATGTTAGATATGCACAGCTCTGTTAAATAAGTGTATTTTTTAAATTAATGGATAATCACACAAAACGTTTTGGCGCTTCTTTTTCACAAGAGTGAAGTATTACTTTTCATGTCAGTGTGCACTCAGTTTTTTTCTTCTTTTTCTGTAATGTTTACATAAAAGTCTTGTAAAAACCCCATGGGCTAAACTAACATTTCATAAACTTGTTTCTCCAAATATACTACCTAAAGCCAGCCCCTCACCTTGCATTTTACCAATCTGGTAGAACAGATCTGCTGCTCTAACGTGATGTGTTAGAACATGAGAAGTATCTCAGGAATCAAAAGAATGTGGTTTGGGGGTTAAGTCATGTATTTGTTATATGACTCGATACATCCAGAATCTAAATTTTCCTTGAAACCTTGTTATGTCCAGTACAACTAGATTCTACTGGGTGGATGTTTAAATCCCTCTCCATGCATGTAGCTGGGTGTAGGCCATGGAGAACAAGTTTAACCGTGACCTTGCCTTGGTTGGTGTTTAAGTGGAAAACTCATGCCTCACGATACCTTGAGGAAATGTGGTTTTCAAATATTAATTGCTAACAAACATTACAGATTCTAGACCAAAATAAGCTTGTGGATAAAAAGAATGTAGTCTACACGTCTCCTAGCAGTTTTATTTCCAAGTCTGCTGTTGTACAAACACAAATGCATTTAATTATTTACTGTGGTTTCAATGTAAATATATTCTGTCTCCAGTGTATTTGAAGGATTTTCAATGACATACCTTATTTTATTATTTTCTTTGATTTGTGAGTGATATGCAGCTGTCACTAAATGAACCGCAGTACTGGTTGCTTCTTTCCTTTGTAATATTTTTGGTTTGCAACATTTAAGGTTCAGTTCAGTGGAAATGTATGAAGTGGATAGAAAATTGCATTTTACATGATTATGTGACCATTTACACCTGCAATAGGATTCTGGATGGAAATGGAGATGTCTCACATCCTTTCTGTGTGTGATTCTGTCAGAAATGACAACCTTTCTTTCCGCGTCAAATCACGAGAGGGAGGATGCTCAACGAGCGAGAGAGAGCAGAGGCACAAAGCCACCGCTGCATGCCCCGGGCAGCAGTCAGCACCAGGGCTGCAAGCCTGGGATGGCTGAATT
>Ga0065711_1037204_pt1 | contig 20076 bp, 12 predicted proteins | sample Hoacrofraction12_FD_59098 | JGI IMG/M metagenome (GOLD analysis project Ga0065711, IMG submission 59098) | Hoatzin crop microbial communities from Cojedes, Venezuela - Epithelial fraction 12 v2 (version 2) | ecosystem: Host-associated > Birds > Digestive system > Esophagus > Crop | place... | reverse complement strand
CAATTAGCATTTGTGTTCTTATATCTGTTAGTATTGTAGTTTGTGTGAGCCTCTGAAAAAGTGGTAGCAAGCTGAAGACCAAAATTATGTCAGCTCTCATCATCATCAACAACCTCATCAACTATACCTAGCTTGCTCAAAAAACAAAAAGGGGGAATTGTGGAGTCCTGGCTGGACGAGAGGAGACATAGTTTTGTGCTGTTGAGCAACCCAGGCTTGGTAACGGAGATAGACCTTGAAAGTAGCGAACACGGAACGCTGTTACAGAAGTAGAGTGGCGAACACGGAGCGCTGGAGCAGGGGGACTACCATGTTGTTGCTTCCTGCCTTAGCCGATTCCAGCCACGTCACTGCTTCCTGCCTTATTGTTGCTTTCGCATCGAGATGCAGCTCTGCACCAATCACAGCGAGTTGTAGCTATTTTGACTATATATGGTTAAGATAACTAACCAATCAAAGGCTGTAACTGCTTTGCTATATAAACCTTGTTTTGCTGACTAATAAAGGTTGAACGATCAATACTCATGTTGGGGTGACATCGTTACAATGGATCCGTAACCCACGCCAACACTATGGTGTCACCTAATGTACAGACTTCAAGCTTATGGCGCTTTCATGAGCTTTGGGTCAGAGCATTTCCCAAGTGGGAAAAGGCCTTGGTTGGTAAATAATGTGTTTCAACAAACCAGAACTTCTCTTCAAAGCATTAAACAACAGATGTTTCACTGCTCTGTGTCAAGAAGTCAGAAGAGAAGAAGTAGAAAAACATGAAGACTACTGCTGTTTAATATTTTGAAAAACAAGATAAAAATCAGTTGCAGTGACCTTATATTAGGAAATGTTAATTCATTATTTATTTGTATATAACCGGAGGATGAAATTTCATCAAAAAAAAAAAGAAATGAAGCTGTGCAAGTCTAATTCTTAAATATAATATGGGTAGTAACAATAACTCAATCCTTCTCTCTAGCAGTGGGATAATTAGATGTATAAGTGACAAATTGGAAAGCATGAACAATAACACATGTTCAGTCTTAAGGGCATAACTAGTCCTTGATTTAGAAGTGGAAAGTGACATTTACTCATGCTTCAAAATGATAATGGAAGCAATAATGTGCAGAAGCATTGCTACAGATGGCAAAAAGTTCAGGAAACAAAGCAAGCAATTGTTCTTCACACTACTAAGAAGAGTTGTTTCCACGAAGTCTTATTATTCAATGATAAATGCCTTGAACAATTTCAAAACTAAAAATACATAATCTTCAGGGCTCAAACAAAAAAGTTCAGTCTTAAAAATGAAACACAAATTTTACTGAATGGTGGACATTTTTCTCAGCTCTTAAGTTTTTACTCTGTTTTGGCATTAGAAGAAATACGTTGCCTGAAGTTCAGTAAACAATGGGCCTTTTCTTCTTTTGACATTGACCTATAAATAGTAGCTTCATTCCTGGTTCAGTGACAAGATATGGCCAGCAGCACATTCTTAACAACACTGTGACTTGCTCACATAGGTGTAACTTATAGACAGTAACTTCGGACTTAAATTATTCCTGAGAACATGTCAAATAACGAAACAATATTTGTGTTGTGCAATTGTCCATTAGAATAGGCTCTTCTAAACATAATTAAAAGGAGTATGCATACAATGAGCATATATCTTTTTTCACACAAGATCTCTTAAAATCATTCCAGAACAAATTCCTATTTATTTAAAACAAAAAAAAAAGATTGCGTGAAAACAATCTCACTTTCATAAAACAAATATTTCCAGTCATTGTGCATAGGCCATTCAGCTGGCATACTGATATCATTCCTGCCATTTTGAGAGCTAGGACCTTTTATTTCTTCCAATATTACATAAATGAGAAACAAAATCACACTAAAATTTTTAAATATTTTTTAAAACTCTTTCAGAGACAGGTCATTTGCAGCCTTGCATATTCTGCCAAACTCATAGAAAAATCTCACTGAATTCTAATCCCGATGAGACAATTAATTTCTCCAGCTTATTTCCATTTACAGAAGCCATATGTAAGAATGTTTTAAAAGGCAAAGTCAATCCTTGTATTGCAGGGCTGCCATGTTGGATCCAGAACTATTAAGAGGAAACACACCTGAACTGAATATTTTTTAAATTTTGAGCAGAAAACCTGCAACACAGCTTTATCTGGATTTAGAGTGAACTAGTTTGTCTTCTGTTGACCCTACATACAAGAACAAGAGACAACAGAGATAGCTTTCATACACCGCATCATACCAACTGCATGGCCCATTTATGTAGATGGAAGTTAAACTTGTTTCACGTACACATGCGTATCACTTTCCAAAGGTGTATCAAGATTTTGTCTTCAATTAACAAACCACATTACCATGCCAGTCTACACATCCTTTAACAGAATAGAAAACATTTAAAAGACAAGCGGAAATAATGAAATAGTTTTAAAGGTCTCCTGTTCAAAGAACGTTGGAAGGAAGCACGGAAAACATTACAGAGAATACAAGATTTATCTCGTAATTCCCTTTCTACACATACAACATACTACCTAAGGACAAGCATTTTTTATGACTCCATGAGACTTGGGCTGGTTCTTTCATTCCACTTCAGGAGCCTTTTGCAGTTTTTCTTTGTTTTAAGAATCCTACAGCTCTTTTTCTATTGAGCCCAGCCATCTATCCTTTCCCTTCTGAATTTCTGCTCAGCGATGTTCTGCAATAGCAGCATTTTTGCTGGAAAGGTCACTTGTCCCACACAACAGAATTCTGCTGAGCAATGGGGGTTCATTCTGTCGCAGTGCTACCTACTCAGCCTCTTCAGCAGAGCAGACACCTACTGACACCTTCTTCCTCATCCAAGAGCAGGAGTCCAGGCGTGTCTCCACCACCAACTTTTGCAGGCCAGCCTTGACAAACTCTACCATGCCTGAAGGTGGACTCTACCATGGTTAAATCTCTTCTGTGTTTCACAGCCAAAGGGACATCTTTCTACTGCATTGTAACTGGAAAACAAAACAAATACCTTGTCAGTAGAAATAGAAAGCAACCAGAATTTGTCTTATGTTAATGATGCTTTATGTAAACTACACAACAAATGTAGTTCTTCATAACCTCATGCGTTTGACAGCTTGAAAATGGTGAGTCCCCACGGTGTTCTCTGCTCTAGCCGTTGCATCAGAAAGGCTGTGCTTTCAACTAAACTGCCTCAGAGTGAGTCTCACAGGAGAGCTGTCCCCCTGCATTTGCCTAAGAACAAAGTTTAGAATGAAACTGTGATCAAGAAGGTTTCATTTATGCCAGAAGCTCAGCAAAGGTTTCATTTACGCGATAAGCTCAGCACAAACTTTTCACAGGAAAAGCCTTTCAGTACATATTTATTGATTGCTGCAGCAAAGCCTTTCTTCTTGTTACTAGATGTCAATTTCATAAACCAAGAATGTATTGATTGCCCAGACTTACAATATTTTCAGATGTTCTACAATGCTGTAGGCCCTACAAAACATTACTAGCATATTGGAACAACTCCAACAGAAAGCAAGTGTCAATGCAGATAGACATGTACACATTTATTTAGGTACTAGCATAAGAAATTGAAAATAGACCAAGAATTCTAGACATGCTACTTTCAGAGAGAGTGCATTCCTTAAAAAGTAAAACAAAAAAATGGATTAAAATGCCCACCAATCCCCTTTACTCTATTATACCACTTTCATCTTTGTAAATATTCATAAATCCTAAAGGAAAGATTTTTTTTAATTTTTTTTCTAAATTGAATAACATTCCTAACCATAATTATAAAATTCCTGTATTTCACATAATACAGAAAGGAAAGTACAAAATGTGAAAAATTTGCAATTTAGAAAACAACTGTAAATCAGCATTTTTTATCAATTAAGTTATATAATCATTTTCTACCTCAGAGTATAAATGAGGATGAGTCAAATTAAGGCTGTGTTTTGTTCCCACCTCATAAAGATAACATTTTTAATACAGTAGATGATAGCAATTTTTTGCTGAAATGTTTTAAATCTTTTGACAAGTTTAAAATTCATGAAGCAGAACACAATCTCAGTGCAAGATGGAGAACTGTGACAAACTGTTGTTATTGTGCATCAGTCTCCTGCCGCTAAGAACAATAATGAAAACACAAGCCTTTTGTGAAGGTGGGAACACATACCCTGGAAGCCTCAGTATGCAAACTAATCCTTCCCATATCAATCCATTAGAACATTTTAAAGTAACCTAACAAAAAAAGACAATGCTGTGTTGGCACTGATTCACTGTATTTTAAAAGAAACCAAAGTTTTCAACATTTTCACTACTTTCATAGAATCATAGAACCATTAAGGTTGGAAAAGACCTCTAAGATCATCAAGTCCAGTCGTCACCCCAACACCACAATGGTTGCTAAACCATGTCCTGAAGTGCCATATCTACACATTTTTTGAACACCTCCAGGGATGGTGACACCACCACTTCCCTGGGAAGCCTATTCCAATGCCTGACAACTCTTTCAGTAAATAGATTTTTTCTAATCTCCAATCTAAACCCTCCCTGACGTTTAGACTCCACCACCTCCTAGGGCGGCCTGCTCCAATGCCTGACCACTCTTTCAGTAAAGAAATTTTTCCTAATATCTAATCTAATCCTAATATCTAATCTATCCAACCTAACCCTCCCCTGACGCAACTTGAAGCCATTGCCTCTCGTCCTATTGCTAGTTACTTGGGAGAAGAGGCCAACACCTGCCTCTCTACAACCTCCTTTCAGGTAGCTGTAGAGAGCAATAAGGTCCCCCCTCAGCCTCCTCTTCTCCAGACTAAACAATCCCAGTTCTCTCAGCTGCTCCTCATCAGACTTGTTCTCTACACCCCTCACCAGCCTCATTGCCCTTCTCTGGACATGGTCCAGCAACTCAATGTCCTTCTTGTAGCGAGGGGCCCAAAAATGAACACAGTATTCCAGGTGCGGCCTCACCAGTGCCTAGGGGCACGGTCACCTCCCTACTCCTGCTGGCCACACTATTCCTGATACAAACCAGGATTCCGATGGCCTTCTTGGCCACCTGGGCACTCTGCTGGCTCATGTTCAGCCGGCTGTCAGTCAACACCCTCAGGTCTTTTTCTGCTGGGCAGCTTTCCAGACACTCTTCCCCACTCCTGTAGCATTGCATGGGGTTGTTGTGACCCAAGTGCAGGACCCGGCACTTGGCCTTGTTGAACCTCACACAGTTGGCCTCGGCCCATCAATCCAGCCTGTCCAGACGCCTCTGCAGAGCCTTCCTACCCTCAAGCAGATCAACACTCCTGTCCAATTTGGTGTCATCTGCAAACTTACTGAGTGAGCACTCAATCCCGTCATTCAGATCATTGATAAAGATGTTAAACAAGACCTGACCCAAAACTGAGCCCTGGGGAACACAACTTATGACCAGCTGCCAGCTGGGTTCTACTCCATTCACTATCACTCTCTGTGCTCAGCCGTTCAGCCAGTTCTTTATCCAGCGAAGATACACCCATCCAAACCATGGGCAGCTGGTTTCTCCAAGAGGATGCTGTGGGGAACAGTGTCAAAGGCCTATGTCATATTTTTATGAAGTTATTAGTGTTCAGCTAATGCATTTTTCCATCACAGTCTACATATGCTTAATTTACTATGATAGTCTCAAACCCTTACAAATTTTGATTATTTGCTACTATACTGAGTTATTCTACCTCTATCAGACAAAAAACAAACTCATCTCACCAACCCACTCACCTCCTTCCCACAAAATTTCTCACAAAATGTAATTAAGTACCATCCTACACTGAGGGTGAATCACCACTGAAGACAGAACTGTGGGATTAAGTCTGGTCTATTTCCTAGATAACTTGTATTTATGAAACTGCCAATTAACTGATTTAACAAGATTGCTAATGACTGCTTCTCTATATGCAACTGAAGTTTCAAAATCAGTTTTCAAATTCAAAACATATCATTCTGCACTTTCTTATCTTATCTGATGAAGAAAAACACTTTGGCAGATAAAATAGTCCAAAATCCAAGGTTTAATTTAACCTGAAACTCTGTAGAATGAGAGATGGAAATTGGGATGGTGCAGTTTAATAAAATTGATTTTAATTAAGGTTGCATACTGAACAGCCTGTCTTTGGTCAGTGTATGCAGTGATTTGTTTAAATCTGACACTTCATTTCTTAAAAAATATTAAATAAAAAATTAAATCTAAACCAATTATCCAAGTTCTAGATGTACTGCTGAAGAACAAGGCCATAGAAATTTGTGTGGTGGGTTTTTTTTCAAGTTTAAAACCTGGTGAAATTTTGAATTAAGGAATGATATTCCTGATTCATCTGTTCTGAACTCAGATACATCTTCTGTGAAAAGACTTACTGATTACACATTGTTAAGCAATGGTTAACAAATACACGAGCTTTCAAAAAAACTCTATTATCAACTTTTGTATAGATTCTGTCTATTTAGTTGAACATCACTATTTGATTTATAGGAGTGGGGTGTACATTTTCCTTTCCTCATGGAATTCCTGAAATATGAAGTTACGTAAACAATTTTGCATTTGAGATCTTTCTAAATTAGTGCTGACACACCAAGGTAATAAAAAGGGACTCGGAAATATACGCAATGGTGATACTGCACCTCTAGTATCTATCAGTCAATTACATCTACAATTTTGAGACAGCAATTTTAGAATGCTATTATTCTATCCACGCAAAGTCCCTCTTGCTTGCTTTAATGAGTCAAAGGTCTTAGGGAGTACTGCAAGCAGCTTATTAAATTAAAACATTTTCTCAAAGACATGCCTCAAGGCAAAAAAATGTGATTGATTACAAAACAAAGAGGATTTAAATCGCAGTTTTTCTCTTTACAAGCTATGAAGTAGGAGGAGGACACTGCTGATTCAAGCTTCAGTACAGGAGCAAAAATCTTTTCCAGGATCAATAATAATGCAAACTCTTCCTTCTTAATAAGTGATTGTATAATCACTTAGTCAAAACAGAAGCTCTCTCAGCATACTTTACTCAAGATTTCGAGAATCACTGTAGTGCACCAGGAGATCTGAAGAACTCCAGCAGTCACTGAATAACAATATGCTTACTTACCTTCCATCACAGTGTCATAGGTCTCTGGTGCTTTGATCATATAGGCTGCAAAACAGATTATCTTCTTAGTAGAGAGAATGGGGTTGTACTAAAATTTTCTCAGCACTTCAAGTAGAAAACAAGACTGATAAACACTGGATGACTGAAAAGCATCTAAATTATCATCTCATTAATACAAGACATTCTGCTATTCTGGTTGCTAACTCTGTCCAAATTCTTAAAAATAAGGCAGTGGCATTTTTCCACAGCAATACTATTTTCAAATACAGCCTTTTAAAATCAGCAGCCTGAATCAGCTTTGTTATCCACTTGAATTTTGTTTTTGTTCTTGGCAAATGTCTGAAAGCTCAAATAGACTTTTTAGTTCCAATGTTAGGTCTTCACTGGTCTACAGCTGATGTTTGAACTGCTGAAGGTTGCAGAAAAAAAATAACCACAGAAGGACAGATTACTAATCAACATGTGGCCAAGAGATCCAAATTCCAAAACCCATTTCCCATTGCTTTCTTAAGGGCCCATAGGAAGGGCAGTGATTTGTGAGGAGTCATGGACCTATAGAACTACATTTAAACAGAATTTAAGGTATAGTAGGGAAACACAGATGGTGAAGTAACCTGAAGAGGGACATACTGGTATCACCTGTCCCTAAATCTCCACACAAAAACCCAAATAAAGCTGATGGAAAGGATCATCAAAAAGATTATCATAGGCAGGATGATCAGCCAGTTGTAACAAGGATATTCCAGTTCCACCACAATCTTTTCAGGACAAAGACTAACACATATTAATCTTAGATTTGTTCCAAGAAGCTTTAAATTAAACCACCAGACATTCACCTAACCGATAAAGCAGATATTAGGTTTAGCAGCATCTGAGGAGACTATATCTTTTGGGAATTTGCCACAATGCATAAAATCTCCCTAGAGAGTGAAAATCTAATTGCATGTTTAACAGTAACCGCCTTGTAAACTTGATTAAAATCAGGTCATGAAAGAGAATCTTTCTTCTTGACTACAAAAAGGTACACTTGCCTGTAACCTATGTGTTCAGACTGGAAAAAAAACACATCATCTTCATGTTCATATATATGATCTCTATATAAAGTATCCATACTTTACATAAGCTGCATTCTCATTCTCTACTATACTAACATTCCCAAAGGGGTGGTCATAAAACAGGTAATTTCATGAACTCATTATTTCTGGGGTTTATTTTAAAATTATGAAATAATCATAACACTCAGAAAAGCCACTTAGATGATACAGCTACAAAACAGCCCTTGATAGTTAAATCTACAGTAGCAGCTTTCTGCAGCACTAAACTGAAACTGTGCCATGTGATTTGTCTGATGTGATTGTTAAACAAGCCATGAGGCTTAGAATGGAACAAGGGTAGAAAAATGCTAGTCATTACTTTCTTCCACATTTCTATCAAAAAATGTTTTTTCCACATGGATAAAATGTGGGGACGTTTAGGAATACTGATGATATTTTTTATATGAAAGCATCAAAACTAATAATTCTAAATTTTTCTTTGAAAAATACTTGACTTCAACTGCATATTCAAGTAATGATCTTAAACAAAATTTATCTCATTACGATGTTTTCACATACATCACTTTCTGAACTGACCAATTTTTTCCTCACACATAACTTCAGTAAATAGAAATTAAAGACATTTTATAGCCAGAGGAGAAAAAGCATGCATAGTGGCATATATACTTTGACATAGGTGTAGATGCACATAAAAATATGGCACTGTCTTACAGAATGACCCACATGCTAGAAATTATCCTCTCTGCCCTGGAAAGCAGACGATCATTTATAGTTCCACTTTGTTTCTTCTGTATTTTAAATGGAAAAATAAAAGTACGCAGGATTTCTTCTTTTCCTTGACAAATAGAAAAAGCTGAAACATTTTCCCATATTTATTCATATATTTATGATGCATGGGACAGATAGAGCTATGAATGCAGCTGAGCAGTAAAGTTTCCCATAGTGGATAATTCTCTCTTTTTTCCTCAAAGATGTGAAAGACTGTCTCTTAAAGAGATACCTGTCAGCTCCTTGTGCAGCTATAAAACCTCACTGATGATTCTTGTTCAGGCTTTCTTACCTGTTAGACCAGAATCTCACAGAGAGTTAGAAGGAGAGGATCTTTCCCTTCAGGTCCAGCTCTACTATAAACTGATGGCAATCATGGTTTACAATGTGATATAATGAAAGAAAAATGATTTTTTTATTTCAATTAAACTTGGAGAATTATTATCTCCTAGTTCGTTGGTCTCTTTTTATTTAAAATGTCATTCATCTTTCATAAACACCCTAGTAAAAAATATTGTGCAACTTAACAGTGCACATTGATAGAAAATAAAAATCTACATAGTGATCATGAATATTACAAATCCACAAGCTCTCATTTTAAGAGTTAAGAATTGTCAATTTCAGATGTTGATACTACAAGATAAGTATTTTCCTGAACCATTCTAACTGCAGAACTGCTACATCTGCACATATTATGTTAGTTAGATTTTGAAACACTTCTGTTTTGTTTTTTCTGCACTGAAAATTGGTATTTTACAGGCATTATGTAAATGAGATGTGGTAGAAATACCCAAATTTTTTTCTTCCAAAGAAATTTATAAAACTTTGAAAAACTCAATGAACTGCTGATTATATATATTTCAGCAACTTACAGCAAGAAAATATTTAAGATACTGTTTTTCTTCTTTCCACGTTAGAAGAGAAAGACTGTCATAGTTAATAAACATTCACATTCATAATCATTTTTGTCAAGGCCAAAGACTGAATCCAGAGTTACAGGGAGCAATCATGCTTATAAGGTAATTTCTTCTCGAAAGAATGATAACAAAATTCTCCTAAACAGCTGCATGCTTTATAATCCAAACATCAGCTTATGGACTTGCAGTGCTCCAACTGAAGTCACAACCATTTTAGCTTCTCTGTAATTGCTACCCACTCTAACAGGATTAAAGCAAAAGGGAAATGCTCGCTTCTAACAGTAAAATAAAGATCTGTTGATATACTGAATTCTTGATATGTATGACTCCGTGTACATAAGCATGATATTAATAACTGAAATGATTGCTTTTGCAGTCATCATAAACTCATAGAATATCTTAAAAAACTGATCTCTGGAATTTGCTATATCTCTCCAGTAATTGTTGAGAGACAGTCTGGACAAGTAACATGTATTTAAATTTGATTGGTTAAAGGCAGGTAAAATAACTCCACCTCTTGGAAAGCATGTTTGCAGATACCTCTCAAATTCAAACAGAAGCTTTTTTAACAAGTAACATGTTCATAACTAAGATAAGCACAATATATGATTTCACTAGTCAGCAAATAAACTATGAAGAACAGAGAAAGCTTTCAAGGGAGGTGTGTGTGGGGAAACTAGATATGTCAAAATTTCAGGGTCTTGTCTGATTTACTCCAAAGTTTGTCTGCTTATGCCTGTAGTGACTTGTCAAACAGATGTGTTAGGCTTCTGTGTTTAAGAGAGTAGCTTTATAACACATCTAGTAATTAGAGAATTACCAATGTATAACATGCATTTTGTTCCTTTTCACAGACTTTTCTTCAAAGAAAAATATTCACAAAAACATGAAACAGAATTTTAAGGTAGCATGATTCAAACGCCCAAAGCAGATATTTCTGTTTGCAAAAGGTGGATATGGAAGGACAAAACAATTTAGAAAGTGAAGCAATCCTAATTTCCACAAGTTTTCCCACCAAAACAAAAGATACTTCCTTAAAAGATTCTTAATACTTCTTTAAGAGATTCTTAATTAAAGATGGACTATTGGGTTTAACACAGGAATGACTGAATGCAAGTCAAAGGCTTCTTTTGTACATTTAAACCAAACTGACCTCATAGCACTAGTTTATCCATTTGTAATTATATTTTCAGAGAGTGCTTTTATGGAACAAGTTGCAGAATACTTTTCCTTAATTGAATTACCTTACTCTATGTATGCACAGAAAGCACATCATTATTCTCTTCTACTAAATTTGGAAGAGAACAGATATACAGAGATCTACTATGCATTTTTTAGCTGGTTTTAGCATCTCATTTTCATTTTTTTTAAGTATCTTTGACAAGTGTCTACAGACAGCCCTATTTAAAACATTGGAGTTAAAGTAGGAATTCCTGGATAAATGGATTGGTTTGTTAAGCAAATACTAGAGCAACAAGTTCTTTCTTTCTGGCATGAATGCATGGACGTATATAAATCAATGGAGCTTATGCTGTTAAAGGTATAACCCTTCTGAGAGGACATCTCTCACAGTACTGCCAACTACAGTAAGATTGCATGAAATTTTACTTTTATATATAATGGACTGTTTAATAAGTAATCCATTGAGGAAAAAAGACCATTAAGACAGATCATAAAGTAGCATTCCTTCCCTTAGAAATTCTGAAATTTTGAAATTTGGTATGACACCAAGCTGAGGAAAAGTTCAGAACTTCTGAACACAAATGAAAAGGACCATTTAGGAATATAAAACTAATTTTAGCAAAATATTTCATGTTCTATAATATCAAAAGAGATATAAAATACTGTCTCCATTCAAGAACAAAGCAATAAAGTTAAAATTAATAGCACCAGTGTAGGTCTAATTGCTTTGAATTTTCGCTGCTAAAAATCTATCACAATCAGCACACCATCACTGTTTAGATTTCAGAAAAAGGCACAGTTTCACTGGGAAACCATTTTCATGTAGGCTTTCACAGCCTTTGCTGTAAGCCATACCACCTGTGGCAATGTTAAATAAAGCATTACATTTGGGAAATCAAATCTCTCCAGCTCAGAATCCTTTCTAAGAACAGTCAAAATAAAACAAAAAGGCTTGTAACATAACTTGTTTCATTGTCAGCTACTATCACTGGAGGTAAAAGGTCAAGATGATCCATGGTATTGCATATCTTAACCTCTCATACTGTAAAAAAGAAATTTGAATAATTATTCAACATTGGTTATTGCTACTCTGTTTCAAATCCAGCTTTGTTGAAACCCATCTGCTCTTTATTAAGTTATCAAGGAGCTTATTGTTTTATCTGAGTCTTAACTTGTCTCAAAGGAAAATACTCTAAGGCCTTCTGACAGCTTTGATTTAATTATTGAGAAGACAGTGGTGTTATATCCTCCTATTTAAAAACCCAAGAATAATTTAACAGTAAAAACAGCAAGCACGTTAATTCTTGGTGTGACTTAGGAACAGAAGAACAGCTATTGTACACGCCACCAAAGGTCCATCCAGCCCCGAGTTCTGTTTCCAACACCAGATTGGTTTTGGGAAACACCACTGATGGCTAGAGAAGGGTAAGGGCAGGAATAGGCACAGATGACAACTTTGTTTAGTGCTCTTCCTGCCTCAGAGCATTTTTAGTTCTGGGGCTGCCTTAATGGAATATGATTTCTACCTGGTAAGTAACTTCCTAGAAATTTCTCTTCTATTAGTTTTCTCAGTGTGAAGTTTAGTCAAATAAAGAAATCTCAGAAAATATTTCAACAGTGTTTGCTTGTTTCCCAAATTAAATTTTTTTTTTTCGAACTTGCTGCACATGTAAACCTGCACACATTAGGTTTAGCAATCTTAACCGAATATCTGCAGCTATACCATGGGCCTAGGGATTATAGATCTATACAGAAACCACAGAGTTTAACAAAAAAAATCCCTACAACTCTTGGTAGAAATGCTACTACTATCTACTATTCCAGCCAGATTCTTTTGACAAGTTAAATGCCCTCAATTCTCTTAAACTTCCTGATTCCAAGAAGCTGCCTGTCATCAGAAATAGGGCTTATTTAAGCAGAGAAGTAAGATGTATTTGGGACCTAACACAAAGCCAATTGAAATCAATGGCATTTGTTCCATTGACTTCAGTATGGTTTGGCTTAAATCCTTAGGCTTTGTTCCAACTGTCCATTCCTTTCCAGAAAGTGAATTTAAGCATGTGCCTTAGTGATTTAGTTTCCTGAAGAGGGATATATTTAAGTATATGCTTAAACAATGTATTGAATTGGGGTTTTAAAAGCTGAAAGGGAGTCCAGGTTTAATTTTCAGTGAATTTCCTAACATGCTATAATAAATTCTAAAGGAATTGTATTTGTACATGTAAATTTAGACAAGTGATATAACAATGAGTGAGGATAATGATGCTCTTATGATATACTGAGTAATTTGACACATGCTTTTCTCTTTTTAGAACTTATTTTTACAAGAACAGCAATATAAAGCTTAATGGTCAAGAACAACACACTGACAGTTACAATATAAAGAATGCTATTGTTTTTAAGCAATTAATGCAACAAGGCTAACCATTATAATAAAATATCTTTAATTGTAATAGTGGGTGATAATCCATAGCTAATTAACTTCAACTATATAAACCTGCTATCATTATTAACTTTGGATGGAAAGCATAAATGCTAAAGTGTTTTCACATGTCTTTGAAGGACTCAAATTCCCCAAACAAAAGTATCCGTATGATCTTGCATCTGATCCATTTACTTCCAACCATTCCTGGCTGCAAATTCACAGATTTAAAAAGAACTTTTGGGGTATAAGAAGAAAGAGCAGTGGTTGCTACCACACAATTTAAAAAATACACCTGTTAGCAAACCTCCAAATTTAAAAAAAAAAGGTCTGTGAAGCACTGTGTAGCCTTATTTGCAATATGTTTTTAATATTAAATAGAGGCAGATGTTTTAATTTGTGGTTTAATCTAATGTGTCTAAACCTGAGCCATTAAATTGCATGTTAAATGAATATTGATTCATTATTTTTGTGCTCTGACAATATTTAGCTCTTTCAGGCCTGGATTAAGACAGCTGTGTTCCATAAAACAAAGAAATGTACCTATTCCAAATTACTAAATGTTACACCTTCACTACTCGTTACTGCCTAAGAGTGCAATCATTTGGTTTTTGGGAGAACTAAATAAAGGACATAATCAAGCCTGCAGAACTGCACCTTCTATCCTTCCTCGAGGATACATTTTGACCTAGTCCCAGATTACATATGGGGAAAAATGTTATGAGTATACAATTCATAGTTATTCCTATTGACTGATACTGAGGACAACAATCTAAAACATCCTTTAAGTTACCAGTATATGATTTAGATTTTGAAATTATTTTTAACTGCTCATTGTGACTGTGCCTTTGATGGACAGTTTATTCTTTCTGGATCAAATTCTGCTTTTGATTACCATAGTGTTAGAATCATAGAATCACAGAATGGTTTGGGTTGGAAGGGATCTTAAAGATCATCTGGTTCCAGCCCTCATGCCAAGAGCAGGGACATCTTCCACTAGACCAGGTTGCTCAGAGCTCCATGCAACCTGGCCTTGAACACTTCCAAGGAGGATGCAGCCACAGCTTCTCTGGGAAGCCTGTTCCAGTGTTTCACCACTCTCATGGTGAAGAATTTCTCCCTAATATCTAATCTAAATCTGCCCTCTTTTAGTTTACAGCCGTTCCCCCTTGTCCTATCACTACATATCCTTATGAAAAGTCCCTCTCCATCCTTCCTGCAGGCCCCCTTCCGGTACTGGAAGGCTGCTATAAGGTCACCCCGAAGCCTTCTCTTCTCCAGGCTGAATAGCCCCAAATCCCTCAGCCTTTCCTTATAGAAGAGGTACTCCAGCCCTCTGATCATCTTTATGGCCCTCCTCTGGACCCACTACAACACATCCATGTCCTTCTTTTGTTGGGGACTCCAGAGCTGGACACAGTGTTAATGAATCATTTTCATTGCCTTTCAGACATTCCTCTGAAAGGTGGGCACAAGGTCAGAATTTGGTTTTATATTACCTGAAAAATACAATCCTGCAGAAATGATCAAGGTCTTCAAAACTGAGGTATGTGTGATGGAAATTAATATTCAAGTTCTTGGAATACAGGGGTAAACATGGAGCAATTTAATGTGTGTTTTTCACTATTAGTCCATCCAGAGAGACTTTACAAGTTAAAGCCAAGCTGAGAATAAAAAAAGTAGAAAAAATTACAACAAACTTTCCAAAATATATTTACTGTAGCTATATTTCCATTATAATAAATATATTCCCCCATTATTTCTTCTTCACATTGCATTTTAGATCTATTGTGTTACTAATAGATTCTACAGAAATTACATGCATTGAAAGTAGAAAGATTGAGATGTTTTACTCATTTTTCAGAGAAGCTATTTATGACCGAATGTCATGCACTGTTAATCATATTGCAATTACCCATCTCACACCCTTCTCCTGGAGAATGTCTGATTACAAAAGACTATGCTCATCTACACCAAAAGACTCATATGGACTTTAATGTTACTAAGACTGTATTTGCCATAGCAGATTTTGATTGGTACTGAGCATGTTGGGCCCTCTTAAGAAAAGCAGACACAGTATCATTATTTCTGCCTTTATTTCTGCTTAATCACCTCATACCTTCAGCTGCAAAGAGTTAAAATTAAGCACACGTGCAAGCTGTGTCACCTAATATCATCTGTCTTTTAGGATTCCTCAAGTTGAGTGAAATATCTATCTGCATGTATCATGGACTCTCTTTTCTTCTAATAGAAAGCGTAGGAACCTCATAAACCTGCATATTGATGTAGGCTGAGTTTTGAAACATTTAAGACACCTTTGTTGGGCAATAAAGCCCCTAGCATCTTCAAACCAGCAATGGAAAAGGCCTACAGAACCCTTCAGCAGCAAATAAACTATGGGAAACACCAGGACTCTGACCGAGATGGTAACTGAATGGATCAAAATGCGATTTTGACTGTCCTAACATAGCCATTGAATAACAGCACTCAAATGTTACATAAAGGTCAAAATGATTTTGTAAGTTGGATCTTCAGGGATCTGTTGCCCCCTCGAATCAAGGAGCATATTTTTTCCTCTCAACACCTTGATTAGGTATGTGCAAAAACAGATGTTGCTATTTAGAAATGTGTTTATTCTCTTCAAATGATTCTGTAAGCACTCTCTGCAAGCGTGTTTCAACCTATGGAGGTCGGTTATTGCCTAGAATAATTTTTCAGACTAACAGAGTCCAGGCTGGACTACCAGCCCCTGCTTACTAAGTTCTCCATCTCGTCAGGTCTTAAGCAGAAAAAAGTGTTTCTCCATTTCAAAGAAATAACACCTCTATGACCATTTCCACAGCCTGGTCTTGTCTTCACATACATCCCTCACAATATCCTGTCTTTTTTAATGCTGCAGTTTCTCCTGAGTCTCACCCCTGCATACACATGCACACTTGCACTTTCACATGCACCACTTTTCTATCATGCAACTGGTGAATGCCGTTGCCTTTGCTGTCAATGATACTGCTCCTTTTTTCATATTCCCCCTATGAGGTCCCTTCCATGATCACACTGAACACTTATCTCTCTCATCACCATTGCTATTTAAATCTTCATTAAAAGTCAACTCCAGCACTATTTTTCCTTGCTCTTCCCCATTCTTTCTTGTGATATTCCCACACTTGCCTGGTTCAGTTTGTGACTTGCTAAACTGTAATGTGACTCTAAGCAAGTTCAATTATGAGGCTCCACACGTCCCTATTTAAGACTTTCTTGAACACAGACTTTTGCCATGCTGCTTACCAATCCTTTTGACCTGTACAAAAACCTGATGTTTTCCATGTGCCCTTAGACTGTTGACTCTGAGGTCAGGAACCATTCCTTTGAAAATACATACCTGCCACAAACTGAGTGCTGCTGAAAATAAACAGCTTCCAAAAAGTACAATTTTCACAGAATCGCTCAAACAGACATCTACCCATAAAAGAAATTTCACAGATATGCTTGTAAACAGCCACAAGTAGATGTCTGATTTACAGTTACCTAAATGATTGATTTAACACTAGGGATATTTTAGCTTTTCATGAGAGATTTAAAAATCCATCGTAGACAATAAGAGATGATAAACTATAAAAGAGTTCAAAAGCATCTCATATCTTTCTTTCCTCTTTTGTAAATCAGCATAGACAGGTATCTAAGTATTTAAGTTTCGTACACCATCCATAGGACCAGTGAAGGTATGGTCAAAGTGTTTTGTTCAATCAGAAACATTTCTCTGTAAAAGATCTTTCAAAATTAAAAAGTCTTAATTATACACTAAAAAAGAAATACTGGGTCCAGTAGCTCACTTGGCTTGGCCCTTCACTATCTTTCATCATAAGTAAATAAGCACCTAAGGGACTCTTAACTCCTTCTACCGCAGTGTGGGTGGTTTATTAATAACACCAAATGTCTTTCAACAGCCCAACAATAGAAGTGCAGTATTAACATCTTATTAACGGCTTTCCTACGTAAGGGAGCTTTTAGGGCACAGCTTAATGTCATAGGAGGCTTATTCTTGAAGTTTGTGCTCATTCTGTAAATTTCATATTTTACTGAAATAATGAGTATATTCATAGTAGTTTCAACCAGAGCATGGCCCGTGTTCATTTCGCTGTTTTTCACACACTCAGCTTTGTTCTTGTTTTGCTGTAGTGAAGAATGACTTATCATAGGACTGTTTGGGTTGGAAGGGACCTTAAAGATCATCTACTTCCAACACCCCTGGCATGGGCAGGGAAGCCTTCCACTAGACCAGGTTGCTCAGAGCCTCACCCAACCCAGCTTTGAACACTTCCAGGTAGGGGGCATCCACAACTTCTCTGGGCAACCTGTTCGAGTGCCTCACCACCCTAATAATAAACAATCTTTCTTGTCTCTAATATTCTTTCTTATATCTAATCTAAACCTACCCTCTTTTAGTTTCAAGCCATTACCTCTTGTACTATCACTACAAGCCTTTGCAAAAAATCCCTCTCCATCTTTCTTGTAGGCCACCTTTAATACTGGAAGGCTGCAATAAGGTCTTCTCTTCTGCAGGCTGAACAATCCCAACTCTCTCAGCCTTTCCTCATAGGAGAGGGGCTACAGCCCTCTGATCATTTTTGTGGTCTTCCCCTGGACTTGCTCCAACAGGTCCATGTCCTTCTTATGTTGGGGGACCCAGGGCTGAATACAGTACCCTAGGTGGTGTCTCACCAGAGTAGAGGGACAAAATCACCTGCCTTGATATGCTGGCCACACTTCTTTTGACGCAGTACAGGATATGACTGGCTTTCTGGGCTGCAAGTGCACACTGCTGGGTTGGGTTAAGCTTCTCATCAACCGGCACCCCCAAGTCCTTCTCATGGCTGCTCTCAGTCCATCCTCCACCCAGACTGTATTTGTGCTTAGGATTGCCCCAACCCATGTGCAGGACCTTGCACTTGGGCTTGTTGAACTTCATGAGGTTTGCACAGGCCCAGCTCTCAAGCCTGTAAATGCTAACTTCCAGGAAAACCACAGAGACAAAGAAACTACTCAAAAGTTAAATGAGACTTCCCTGCCTTGAGGACACTTTAAAAATATCCCATCCTTTCATCCATTTTTACTATACCATGGCATCTGTTGCTGATCACACTCCTCCCAGCACCTATAATTCTGGGCCTGAATATTGTCAATGGACATGTTGCCCCTCCTGGGGATTGCTCTTGTTGCAGAAAGGACTTTTAACTGCCCCTGTGAAAAATAATCAGTCAGTGTTAGAAAGAATCATGGCTGTTCCCTACACCTCACACTGAAGGAAATACACTTGGGATAAAATCAGTCAAAACCCTATTCTATGCCAAGATGTTTTTAAAGATGTTTTTCCTATCACAAGAAAGATTTTCTTATGAGAAAATTCTTTCTCTAAAGCTTAGAATTAAACTTTTCATCAGTTTCTGACAAAATTGTCAGTCCATACAGAAACCTGTGCCAAATTTTGCTGTGTAAATAAGGGATGGACTCTTAAATGTCCAGTTGGCACGAAGTGGGGCATAGTTCTTCCACAAAGATATATAGCCTGTGAAAGAACAGATAGTGCCAACGATTTTCTTGCAAATTCAATGCCCATCAGGAGAAATTTGGACAAGGCAATAAATGAATCTGATGGCACCCATGAATTTAATCAGGCACCTGCCTAGAAAAGCAGACAGGTTCTGAGGTCTGTAAAATGACACTTGTCCAGAACACTTCCATCTGTACTGAAATGTGTACATAGTGATATCGTAAAAGATTGCATTAGTGAAAAAATCAATAAAATAAAGATTAAAAAGAAAAATTAGGTCAATTTTTGTACAGTGATATTAGGAGGAAACAGGATGCTAAATTAAACAGGAGTTAGAATCATAGAATCATAGAATTCTTTGGGTTAGAAGGGTCCTTTAGAGGTCATCTAGCCCAACACCCCTGCAACGAGCAGGGATATCTTCAACTAGACTGGGTTGCTCAGAGCCCCGTCCATCCCGACCTTGAAAGTTTCCAGGGATGGGGCCTCCACTACCTCTCTGGGCAACTTGTTCCAGTGCTTCACACTGTAATTGTAAAAAATTCTTCCTTATATCCAGTCTAAATCTATCATCCCTTGGTTTAAAACCACTACTCCTTGTCCTGTCACAACAGGCCTTGCTGAAAATATTGTCCCCATCTTTCCTATAGGCCCCCTTTAAGTACTGAAAGGCTGATATAAGGTCTCCCTGCAGCCTTCTCTTCTCCGGGCTCAACAACCGCATCTCTCTCAGTCTGTCCTCGTAGGAGAGATGTTCCATTCCTCTGATCATTTTTGCAGCCCACCTCTTGACACACTACAACAGGTCCACGTCTTTCCTGTGCTGAGGGCTCCAGAGCTGGATGCAGGACTCCAGGTGAGATCTCACTAGAGCAGAGTAGAGGGGAAGAACCACCTCCCTTGACCTGCTGCCCACGCTGCTTTTGATTTTGCCCAGGATATGGTTGGCCTTCTGGGCTGAAGCGCACATTGCCGGCTCGTGTCCAGCTTTTTATCCACCAGTATCCCCAAGTCCTTCTCAGCAGGCCTACTCTCAATCCCTTCATTCCCCAGCCTGTATTGATAGCGGGGG
>Ga0065711_1037205_pt1 | contig 20077 bp, 18 predicted proteins | sample Hoacrofraction12_FD_59098 | JGI IMG/M metagenome (GOLD analysis project Ga0065711, IMG submission 59098) | Hoatzin crop microbial communities from Cojedes, Venezuela - Epithelial fraction 12 v2 (version 2) | ecosystem: Host-associated > Birds > Digestive system > Esophagus > Crop | place... | reverse complement strand
GCTGCCCTGAGGCCAGGCCGGGGCCGGGGTCCCCTCAGGGGAACGGGGGGCTGTGACCGGGGTGGGGGCCTCCGCGCTGACCGGGCCCCGCCGGCTTGGGGAGCGGGGGCTGAGGCGGGCGGCCCGGGCTGCCCCTTCGCTGAGGGCTCCCTGGCAAGGTCACGCCGGGGGAGGGCAGGGGAGCTCGCCGCCTTCCCCGCCGGCCTTCTCCGGCCTGTGTCGCGTCGCTGTCGCGATAACCGGCTTTTCAGCAGCCGTGAAGCGCCCGGTGCCGTGCGGGCCGGGACCTGCCGCACGCCCCGGACCCTTCCAGGGCGAACAGAGGTGTAGGGGTGCCCAAAGGGGCCTTCACGAGCTTGCGGGAGAGTTCAGGGCTCGGAAGGGATTTTAAGGGGGTTTTTGCGTTTCCGAAACGCTTTCTATCCAGGGTTCTGAAACGCTTCAGCTGTCTCCCCCCTCATTGCTTCTCCAAATCCTCCTCTTCCTCCTCGTCTTGTCTCGTGGCTCTGTCTGCCTCCTTCTGGTAGCCCAGCTCCTGTCTCAAGTTTGTTTTTTCGAAAAAAAAAAAGAGAAAAAAGTAATTTTTTTCTCTAATTCTACATTCACGAGCCTTTTTCTCTTCTAGGCTGCTAACCTATGCTAGTTTAGAAACCTCTTCATTCTTTTTTTTTCCCGTTACATTATGGAAAAAGCTCTTCGAGGCCTGGTTACTAGCTCTCCTCTACCAGTAGAAGACTTGCTTTTGTAACCTCCTGAAAGGAGGGTGTAGTGAGGCAGGGGCTGGTCTCTTCTCCCAACTAACTAGCGATAGGACGAGAGGCAATGGCCTCAAGCTGTGTCAGGGGACGTTTAGATGGGACATTAGGAAAAATTTCTTTACTGAAAGACTGGTCAGGTATTGGACCAGGCTGCTCAGGGCAGTGGTGGAGTCCCCATCCCTGGAGGGGTTCAAAAACCATGTGGATGTGGCACTTCAGGACATGGTTTAGCAGGCGTGGGGGTGTTGTGTGGATGGTTGGCCTTCATGATCTTAGAGGTCTTTTCCAACCTATGATGCTGTGTATTGTAGTATTTGTCTTAATAACGGTATAACCTCTTGCTCCCCCTCCCACCCCATGCCTGCGAGTCTCCGGCTGCCTTCCCTCGTTACGAGGTTGTGCTTGTCCTGCCTCAGTCACCTTCCTGCACGTCTGGAATCTTCCTTAGCTTTCTGTATTCTGCTGCGCCAAGCTGAGACCCTCCTGGCCTGCAAGCGTGCGGGCAGTAATCACCCTTTTCCCCTAGCTTTTTCCTCCCAACACCATAGCTGGTGGTCCTGGGCCTTTATTGCTTTTCTCTGGGTGCCTTGTTTGCCTTGTCCCTAATACAACAGGACTGAAGCATCTGGGCACAAATGTATTACAAGTAATGATGCCTGTCTTTGTCGCCAGGAGCATTATCTCCTTAAAAAAAAACCCTGAACAGGCCATTCCCCCTCCCAGACTTTTCAAGCACTTTGTAGTTGATCATCTTCACCTTCTCCCTCTAAAGAACATTTGGGTTCCTTCCCCTGTGGAGAAGGTGAGCTTGAGGAAGGTTTCCTTAAAAGCTGCGAAATGCTTTTTACGTCCACAGACTGTATATTTAAATTGTTTCATTTGCATAGGGCAGAAATTGAGCTGGGGATTACTGCAGCCCAAGCTCATAAAGAGAACTGGGAGCAGAGCCTCAAACTCTCAGAGCCAGTTCTGTTAGTCCTTTGCCTTAAGGAGGAGGGCATCCTCCTCCTTACTGTAGCATTACAAGCTCAGTCTGAGTGTAATGATGAAGGAACGAAAAGACATAAGTCTAATGATATGAAAGGGCAACTTGACAAAACATTGTGCTAAAATGAAGATATGGAGCAATTAGTCTCTGCTAGTTTCATCATCTTAGAAGTAAGGAGCGACAGAAAAGTTTTTGTGAGGAATCTTTCTCTGTGTATTTGAAGTTTAGACAGAAGAGAGCTGGATTTCTAAGGTGACCACGTAATGGTTGAATAACTAGTGAAATAATGACTCTGCAAGAATCGAGACGCTGAAAAAATGAGCAGGGAAAAAAGGACTTTTAGCTGGACTGCCTTAACTCCTGCACTACCAGTCTCTTGCTTTCTGTGTAAATGCATGTGGATCGATTGTTTTAAAATGCTGTCTTTAAAAGACTGTGCCCCTTCAGTCGAAGTGTGAGAACTGAGAAACGCCTGAGACTCCCACAGCTGTCTTCCAGAAAGAGCAAAGAAGGTCAGACTTCATGTACCGCGTAAGAAAGCGTTGGGGTTCTTGCTTTCCCAGTCTTGTTATCCTTTCCAAGGTCACCTTTCAGGAGTATTAGAGTGTATTCTGTCCCATCGAGTTTGCCCGATGCTTCTCTTGGGTCATTGTTTGACTCGCTCCTCAAAGATCTGTGTTAGCTCTGGTGAGGTGAGTAGAGCTTTCAGAAAGTTCTTTGAAAGACCTCTTAGGAAAAAGAGGCACGGTTTATGTCTCTCCCTTCAGGTGAACGCGTTTGGTCTGGCTAAAAACTTGTATCCGTATCATTTGTGCTGCTTTGGGAATCTACAGGTACTCCCCATAAATCAGATTAATCTCATGGGGCAGTCGTCTTACAGTAAATATTTCATATATCCTGCTAGGTACAGAAGATGATGCTTTTAAGCAAAGTGTTGCTACCAAAGAAGATTTCTAACATAGTATCACAGAAACCTCAGAGCTAATCCTTTTTATTAGACAAGTATTGAGTTTAAATCCACCCAGTCCACTTCTGTCCGCTTTAAGGGAATGATCTTCATTGCCAATTTTATATGTTAATGTTCAAAATGTAGTTAACTTGGATTCAAAAGTTGAGCATTTGCCTGAGATATGACTGTTTCAATTGCATTTCACAAAGATGTGAACTCTAGGTACTAGTTGAGGGTGGCACTGCTCTGGTACATTGTGGCTTTTAGCACTCTGTAAACAGGGAATAAAAAGCGCTTGAATTACAGGGCTTGAACACAGCTTAGAAATTCTAGTGCTGACAAACCAGTAGGTAGTTTCCTGTAGTCTTATGATGAGGCTGTAACCAACTTCATTAAAGGTTTGACTGCTTTAATAATTTAAATTGTGGCTCTCTTTTCAAAGACTCGTCAGTAGCTCCATTAACTTCTCCATCTGCCGTGTCTCTTCGTGGTTGCTCCTTTGCCGTCTGCCAGCCCGTGATGCACCTCTTGCAATCTTTCTTCACTCTTAGGGGAGGAGGGTACGGTGGAGGTAATTCAGTGCAGCAGTCTGTGCGCGTGAGCGTGTTCTGGTACCCATTCCTGCTCAGGATGGTGTAGAGGTGATGTTTGTCAGTGCTGGAAAGGCACAAACCAGAATGCTGTTTGAAACCCAGAATGAATCTCAGCAGGGCAGGCAGAGCAAGTTATTTAATTATCTTGAGGGTATATGGAGGAATAAGTTAGTAAATGCAACTTTGTTGTTAACGGAGGATCTTGTAGTGCGTGCAACAGGGTGCTGCCTGGAGTTCATAGGGTCACAAGCTAACCTGGGCTGGAGGGGACCTCAGGAGGTCCCTTTCCAACCTCCTGCTCAAAGCAGGGGCGGCTCTGGGATCACACCAGGTAGCTCAGGGCTTAATCCACCCAGGTCTTGAAAACCTCCAGGGATGGAGACAGCTCAGCCTTTTGGGGCAGCCTGTGCTACTCCTTGACTGTCCCCGTAGTGGAAAAGCTTTTCTCTACATCCAGTCTGAACCTCTTGTGTTTTAACTTGTGCCCGTTGTCTCATCCTCCTACCACATGCTGCTGTGGAGAGCCTGGCTCCATCGTCTCAACCCCCTGCCTGCAGGCGTGCGGCTGCCGTGGGTGCCCTGAAGCCATCCCTGCCCCGGGCTGACCAAGGCTCCAGCCCCGACCACCCTGGGGGCCTCCGCTGACCTCCTTCCGCTTCATCCACGTCTGTCTTGATTTGTCTTGATATCTGAACAAGACCAGTCAGTCTTGGAAAGTATTCCCTCCAGGTTTTTTATGTTCTGAAATGATTAATGCTGCTTTCATACATTGCTTCCCCTTGAATTTTAAACAGGGGAGGAGTAGTGGAGAGATCAAGTACTGCGTTGGCCTTTCAGGAGGCACCTCGTACTACAGTGTTTTCTTTGGGGGAAAGTAAAGGGACAACATTCCTCCTTCTTTTAGCTCTTTTTTTTTTTTCTTTTTCCCTCCATACAATGTGTTTCTAGTGTTTGATAATTAGAATTGCTGCCAGTATTTAGTGTGAGCAATGCTCTTATCCTTCTTCATGGGTGAGGGTAATGGTTTAAAAAGGCCAATAGGATTGGTGATGGTTACTACTTACTACCGATCAACAATGCTTTGTGGTAGCCTATGAAGTAAAAAGAATTACAATAAAAAAAGTTAAGCAATTCACCTCTGAGCCTTCTGCTGAAGGAGATTCATGTTGTGGAGAGCCCCAAGACACAGGTCTGTGGGCAGCTGTGACTTCCTCCCTTCTGCCTGTCGTGGGGATTTGGGTTATGGAGCATCCCATAGCCACCCGAGGACAGCTTGTGCTGAAGTCACAAGTTGGCTGGGTGTGCTGTCATAGCTCTGATACTTTTTGGTTTTTTTCCCAAGGCTAGATTCCTAAGGGAACAAGGCTTGTGCGAATGTAGTGCTTACACTTTTTTTCTCTTCTCTTTCTCAAATGGCTTCAACAAATTTTGGCAGTCTTCTACAGAGGGATAGAAGTTTCCAAGTTGATTGTTGCCATCAACTTTATGAAAGTTAGCTGGTTGGAAGAGTGATCCTAGCGAGCGTGCCTGTTGAGAGAAGCAGGCAGAGCTCAGCCGGTGTAAATCGGCACACGCAGAGCTTCACGTCAGCCGTGGCGTGTGCTTTTCCGTGTGTGCAGTCTGAGGTTGCTCGTCTGCATGGAGTTACTAGCGAGGATTTGAGTGCACGTGCGGTTTAGCAGGTGGTGGGCACGTTTTTCTGCTGGAGGGACTGGCAGGAAGGTGACTGCTTGAATGTGTGCTAGAGGGAAGAGGGCTGCAGTAATAGGAGAACATGACCTGTTTTACTTAGTGCTTGGCCGTATAGACAAAGAGTGTGTTTTAAACTTGAGCTGCTCCTGACAGACGTGTCCCGCTGTTCATTTCACCCTTCCCTGCTCAGCCCTGGTTTGATGGTGTAAGCTTATGGCGAGGTCTTCAGTGAACTGGACTGGGGAACTACGCTAGCTTAAAACTGCTTTGTTCTGCTTTATACCCACAAAGTTTAGCCCAAATTGGTTTCCTGATCCTGTTCATCATGTTACCACACCTGCTGACAAAAGGGGTGAGGGTGTGTGCGACAGGAAGGAGACATTCACAGCAAGGGCAAGGTGGATCTGCTGCTGCTAGGGATGGTGCTTATTATCGTTAAAGGGCTCGCTGACCCAGAACACTAGTAAGTAATGCCCCATTTCCTATAATATATCTGTGGCTCTATACATGGAATATATACATTTTATATATATCTAATGTAGCTGGTATCACTGGCACGAATAGTGCCTCTGTTTTCAGTCTGGGCTGAGAGTCTCCCCCCTTTTTTTTCTTCCTGCTGCAGAACACAGCTTATTGTGGATGCTCTTACCGCACGTGCTTTGTGCTGTGCTTGGGGTTGCTTGCCAAACAGTGTGCCAGTGACCTGAAGTGCAGGTTGGTGTAAGTAAAGTTACAGCTGTATTTATTTTTGGTGGCAGGGATGATTCTTTTAGCAATTAGTTCTCATGCTAACCTGCATATTCCAATGTAGTTTGATTTTTATTGAAAAGGAGGAGGTTGTGTTGTGGCAGTGGAACCAGCTGGTGCTTATCTGAAGTTTTGATGCACCAAAGCATTTTGAGAAGGCTGCCCTTTCCCTCAGTACAGGATTTTGGAGGTTTTTTTCCTGAGCTGCTTCATTTGGGTGCATGGTAAAAAGATACATTTGCTTGGTGAATATTTAGCTATTTTATTGAAGTACTCAGTATAAAGTATACCGTGATATTCAAGCTACTTGTAAAATCTTTCTTCTGTCCTAAGGGTGCATCTTCCATACAGCAGTTTCATAACAAGTAACCCTAGCCTGCTCCAGGGAGATGTTTTTTGCCTCCAAATAAGCTGATCTGGGCGCTCAGTCGTAATGCTAACTTTTACGTCAAGCAATGTGAAGCTTTATTTAAGTCAATCTGCGTGGAATGTGGAGCTGCCCTGCCTCTCACTTTGCCCCGTTGGCTATTGCATGCATTTTCAGATGTCTTGGTGCTTCCCACTTGAGAGGAAAAGCTGGCTGCAGTCACTGCTCGGGATTGCTTGGGTTGATGGGAGAAGGCAGTGACTTGATGGATAGATGCTTTGGCATCTTCCCTGCTTCGCCAGCAAAGATCAGTGTGGAAGAGGAGTAATTGCAGTTTAGGTGCATGGTGGCTGGGGAGGGAGGAGAGGATAGTTTGCTGTAGTGTCTGATCTTGTTGGATGCGGAGCTGCTGGGGGCTGTAGAGTTTGAAGGGTCCTGCATCACTGCTGCTGGATCTGCATGAGTGGGAGCAGACTCCTCAGAGCAAGGAATGGTGGAAGAGCAGCTAAGAAATGCAGCTGGAATGTTTCAGGTGTACACCTGGGAGGACAGTTACTGCTTTTGTTACTTTGGACTGGAGGCTTGTCCTCATCTCGCTTAAAAACTGCGCAGCTGCTGTCAAGCAGGAGGGGAATAAAACCGCAGATCTGCTTCCTTAAAATCCTTAGCAGAGTTGCCTACTTTGGTCCTGTACTTTTTAACGTGTTACTAGGGAGGTGATAGCTTTCAGTGGTGTTTGGTAAAACACCAGTTTTCCTGTGCTCAGGGAGGCGTATGGCACCTTTACTCTCTTTTTCCAACTTATTGTGGTGAAAAGAAGAGAGGACTAACTGAATGTTTACTGTGGGGTGACGGGAGCAATCGTGGCGCTGACTGGCGGGCCATAGTTTCTCACCGTTTGGCACAGGGAGGAGGGCTGCTGGCTGTTTCTGTACGTGCCTCTTGAGCACTCGTGCTGTTGCGTGCAGTGTCTTGTTGAACGCAGCTTTGCAGTTGTACTGGTTGCATCACCAGCTTCCACTTGTGCAGCCATGCTTCAAGTCCTGCCTTTAGGCCACATTTCTAGACTTGTCTGGCCACGGCTTTTCTTCCCATTTGAATTAAGAAGAACTTCTGATCGTAAGCCTGGGGACTTCCTAGGCAACCCAGCGAGGGGGAAATGGCTTAAGCAGTGTTCTAATATTGTGTATTTCAATTCCTCTGAGTTAAATCAGCAGCTTCCTGTTCAGATCAATGAAATACTGTGAGTTGGGGTGGAATAAGAGCTTTTTGAGTAACATTAGGCCTGCTTTCTCTTCTTTCTGTATTCCAGTAGGACTTTTCTTGGATTATTCACACTGGCTTCTGCACCCAAGGGATTATCATAAGGAACCAGAAGGCTGAGGAGTCTCTTGGGATTGTTACACAGCCGTGGGCGACAGACTGAATTTCACTGATGGGACTCAAATCAGAGATACCTTTGAGGTACTTAGGAGTCCTGCTAGAGTTAATTTTCTCTTCCAGCTTTAGGGAAAAGAAATGCAATTTTTCTGAAAGTACTCATGATGTCTCTAATACATCAGCAGTCCATTTCTCATAGTTTAATTTCATTGTCTTTGGTGTTGAAAGTATCTTCTAGTGCTTGGCCGTATTGAACAGTTTACTGCTTCATCTAATATTGGTATGTGTAACCTGATTTTTATATAATTGCCTTCACACACCCCCCCCCGCCCCGAAGCATTGTCTGTTTTGAGTGTGCGGGCCCCACGTGTTGTATGGCTGAATTATCTCAGAGAGCTGCTCTCTAACTGTTTGGAAGTGAGAAATTAATTCTGAAAGTATTCCAGTAAAACCTTTAAGATTGATTCTGACAAATGAACTTGGGGAAAATCTCTTGAATTACTTTAAAGAACCTTAGGCAGAGATTAGTCTTTTTGTTTGGACGCAGTAAAACAGACCTTTTGGGCACCAAGAGTCTTTATTCAAGGCTGACTTTGGTGTTTCTTGGTGCCTTGATTTAAGGAGGCCTTGATAGTTGTTCCAGTTTGATCAGGGTACAGCAGAGGGCCTGTTGTTTGGAGCCAAGCTGTTCTAGGGCCTCCTGGACTACCTGGGGGTCCGTGCTACGTTCTTTATCAGTTTGACTTCCCTACAGGTGTTGTCAGGAATAGAAAGAAATTAATTTTTGATAAATCTGTTGGGAAGACCATTTTTTTTCCTCTTTGTTTTATGATAAACCTGTAAATTCTGCTGCTGTACTTTCTGTTGTGATGAAAGTCTCGTGGTATTTGCTGTGCTGTGTCCTGTCTTGGTCTCACCGTGATTTGAAGAAAGCACATGGATATTGCTGTGTGTCAAACAGCTGTGACTGTGTGATAATCTTTTTTTAAACCAAGAGTTTCCAGTAGCCAGCAAGGAACCTTTGACAGACTCCAGCTTAGGTTCCTTCTGCGGTCAGGACTGGTTTTGGCAGTGCCTTTGAGCATTCTTGCTCCTAATCTGAGGTATACTTGAGCCACTGAGAGGGGTCTTTAGGGTAGTTTTTCCAGGCTAGCCTAATAATAACTGAAAATAGAAATGCTAATTATCTGTAGCTATGAAGAAGGGGAGAAGGAGGGATGGGACAAAAACTTTTGTCTGTTGAGTAGATGCTAGTTGTCTGTCTTCAAGTAGTGTAAATACGTGTCAAGGACAATGCTGTGGCAAAACTTCAGAACATAGAGGCTTGATCTAGCCAGATATTCCACAGAAAAGACCAATCTACTAGTGGGTCTGTTTTTTGTGAATGGCAATAAGAACAGTGACCAAAGGATGTAAGCCACATTTTTTTAATATTAAAGAAAAACCCAAAATCACCAAGAGTGTATAAAAACATGAAAACTGTAACAGCTCCTAGAGCTCCAACAGCCAGCTGCGGTTACTAGTAAAATAGAGGAAATGTTGTTTCAATATGAAGAAAAAGGTATGATTTCTACATGGCTCAGTGAATATAAATTGAATTAATAGAAGATGGAAGAGTAAACATGCAATAAAACTCTAGAAGGTGTTTCAGTTTGTGATAATACCATCAATGTGTGTGAAGTTCAACACATATGTGAAATCCTTAACTGGAAAAGAAGTGATAAACTGCCTAATATGCATTGTCAATTAATACAGAAGGCCTTAATTTAGGAGCATGTTGCTTAGATTATGTTAGGGCATGAACTTCTGGCAGTTTCTCCACCCAGTCTGAACATACCCGAACTATTTAATTTTAGAGATTTATTTTGTTCTGAGATAAACTGTAGGAGTTACGGGGCTTGGGGCAAAGACATTTGTAGGGGATTGTGACTTGCTGGGTGTGCAGTTCAGCTTCAGCTGAAGTACTCGTCTTTTCCTGGTTTTAATATCAAAGACTAAAATAACCTCCAAAGCTTGAAACTGTCCAGAAAGATATTTCCAGTATCTTTCTCATGAAGATGTCAAATGCTTGCTGATGCTGCTTGTACAACTACAGACTGGCTTCCATCATAGACAGCTAGGCAGAATTCAACACTAAAAAAAGTGATGTGTATACCTGCAACATTACGTTAGGTAGTCAGATTTTTGGGATACTCTTTCAAAATGAGGTAAAATTCTGTGCATTAAAGATGATTATAAAAAAAATATATTTCCTATCATGTATAACCGATTGTATTATTCTCTTAATTCCTGAAATAATTCTTTGAGGACTGCAAAACTGGAGACTGCTATGCTGGAGTGTTAAGTGATGTGGCGCATGAGTATCTTGTCTTCAGGACTGGCAGATCAGCAAGACATGAAGAGCTTTGGGCCTCAAAGGACTCAGCTGCAGGAAATTTTATTTGTGTGGTTGAAAATGCTGTTGAACATATGGATTTCAGATTTGGGGTTTAGAGCAGCATGGTTCGCGTAGTTTCTGTGCTTTAATTTCAAATGCTGAAATACAGTGCCAAAATGATTCTATTTTAAAATCTGTTTTGGACATGCTGGTATCCGATACAAAACACTTGATGACGAGATCCAAGCTATTGTGATTGCAAAGTGAAATGCCAGGGCTGAGTTGGCTTGTGCAACGTGAGTAACGCGCAAGTGTTGAGTTAATAACCGGTAATTGTGTAGTCACACGCTGAAGCTTCTCCCGACATCATCCCTTCTTGCTTAATGTGCGGCAAAGATTCAGAAAATGTCTTCTTGGTCTAGCCAGGTGAGGACAGTCCCTGCCTCTTTGCCACCTTACGGAGGTAGCGGTGGGTTGAGTGAGGCTGGTGCACTTTGCTGAGGGATCTGTTGGGAGGAAGGATCCAGAGCAGGTGAACCCAAGGCGTACCGTGCTTCTTTCAGGCAAGACGTAGTGCCATGCCGAAATGGTTTAGGAAGGTGGCTGGGACAGGCTCCTTTGGGGTGTGGAGGTGTCTGCCTCTGGAGGACCTCGAAAACGAGTAACGCGGATGTTTGTCAGGAGGGGCATCAGGGTGAGGGCATGGGCTGCGCCGCCTTTTGAGGTCCTTTCCAGCTTCAGGATTTGATCTTCAGGCTGGATGTGTTAGCGCATTGCTATGGAGCCTGTTCCTCGGCTGGTGCAGAGGGTGGAAGGACTGCAATGAGCAAGTCTGGTCTGGCTGTTGAAAGGGAGGTTGCGGTCTGGAAATCTGCGTTTGGGTTTATGTCCAGTAAAGATGGGCTAAACCCAAAAAATTTTCTGTACGTGATTACCAAAGCAGAGACTGTAGTTGGCTGCACATCATGTGAACTTCTATTAAGACAGAGTCCTTTTTAGTTCTGCAGGTAAGGTATTGAGATTTAAATCTGAAATAAAAATATTTGTATAAAAACACTTAATCCCCAAAAGTGGGATTAACCTTGGAAGTTATAAATTTGCTCAGATGCTTGCCCCTAACCAATTCGTCAGGTTTTTAAACGGGCAAGGTAGGTTACTGGTTAACTGGCAGTCCCTGGGAGCGCTCGGCAGGGCGGTGGCTCGGGGGCAGTTTGGACCTGCTGCGAGCAGAGCTGCGGATGTCGGCTGGACTCAGCTGAGTGGGCTGCACCACCGCAGCCAGGTTGGTTTTCCTCAGGACCTGGTTGTGTTCGGCAGGGCTTGGCGGCTTCAAGCTGCAGCCTTCCTAGAGAGGGGTAGTTCTCACAGTAGTGTGTCCAAGCTGCTTCACTCCTCGGCTCGTAAAATTTGCTGCATCTGAGCTGGTTGGATGGGTTATAGGTTTCTCCTTCAGCTGAACACAGACAAGAGGGTAACTTGTACGTATTCCAGGAGTAGGTGTGTTTTGGTGGTGGACTCTACTTTGGTTTTGTAGCAGACAGCCTATCTGGATGAGCTGCTTGCAGACTGCGGAGGGCCAGGAGCAGAGGACTGTGGGAGAGCCGTGCCTTGCTGAACCAGGAGTCGAATCTGAGGTTCAGCAGCAAACGTGCCTTCCCGTAGCTCTATGCAGCTCAGATGGGTATGCTTGGTACCTCGAGTCGTGTTTATGCCTTTGCTGAAGTACGTGGTGAATATTGCTGGTTGTGTGGTTTGAGGTGGGAACTTAATAACTGTGTATCCTTTTTTTCATTAGAAATGACTGTATTTGATAGAGCTGCATTAAACCTACGGTGGCAGAGGATTCTGCCTCTTTTTTTGGGGAAAATAATTTTCAACTATTCTCTAGATAGGGAGCAGCTAATGTGACTCCTATAAACAACTGGCAGTGATGCACTGAGTACCCATTTAATTGTCATAAATGGCCGATATAATTCTCCCTGGCTGGTGTTCAGCCTCCACACTGTTGCTGTGATTTCAGAGTGTGGCTTGCACTGAGATTCAAGGTGGAGAATTGAAAATCATTGCGAAGATGCAGCTTGCAATTAGGATCGTACTCGGATGTAATCTGAGTGATATTTGTCATAGCTTGTCTAAACCATGCAGTGTCCTTTCACACTGAAAAATCTCTTGATTATGAAAAGTTGTTTTAAAACTTCTGGGTATGTCACGTTCGTGCATAGATACCTGTTTTGTGTGATGTTTACATAATTGTGAGTTTATAAAATGAATGGGGTTGGACAAAAACCAGCTTTGTTGGATGACCACAATGAATAATTTAAATATCAGTATTTTTGCGTTAGGCCTTATGTTTTTGAAGGTCTTGGCCATCTGGGCATAGGTCTCGGTGTTAGTGCTTGGAGAGCACACATTCAGAACGCTGAACTCCACCGTATCTGTCGTGGTTCACTTGCTACAAGCACAGTATGGGGGGTTACTCATGCTTTATTTTTGCCACTTCTGATGGTGACATCTAATGCGTTTTTGTTCTTTCTCCATCTGCTGCTTAGCAAGAAAGACAGTGTCTTGAATTCCCGATAACTGACTGCTCCTGAATGGTAATTACCTCCTGTGTCAGAGTGAGTCACTGAGCGTTACCGAGTGTGAGGATCCGCGGTTGCCCCTGGACGAGGGGTGGTTTCAGAGGCAGGGACTGAGGGGAAGGGGGTCCATAGAAAACACCAAAAATCAGCAAGATACCTCAGTTTTGTATCCCGACCTGTTAATAGAGGCTATGGGCAGTGGGAGACTGCTAGAGCTGAAAGTCAGGACTGAGAGGGCTGCAGGAATTGTCCCCTTCATGCAGCGTAGGGTGGGCTTTCCAGGGGGAAACTGTCTCCCCTTTGGAACGAGCTCTGAGCTGTTGGCACCCTGCTCTCCAGCTCCACGGGCTGGCGAGAGGGCTGTTTTCTCCGTGTGGCAGGAGCGTGGCACTAGATTGACTACGTAGTTACTAGGCTTTGAATTGGGTACTGCGTACTTGCCTGGGAGAGCTCATACCATGTCCAAGGAGGGTTGGCGTCTGCTGCCTGACCTCAGCTGACCTGGCTGCTGCAAGGCTGACCTAAACAGCGTAACTTTCTGAAACTGATGGGATGATAACTGTCCGAAGCTGCTCTTGATGCTTCGATTTCTACATTTTCCATAATTCTGGACATGGTTTTCATAATGCAAAAGCTGTTAAAAAGTTAAATATTAGGCTCACTTATTTTAACATCTGGTGTCTGCAGTTTCCAGCTGTTAACACAGGTGAAGATTTTACCGAGTCAGGAACTGTAATATAACAAATGAGTACTGGTGCTGCTATATATTTATCACAACTGAAGCCTGATATTGTGTGCACTCTAATCAGGGTGGATTTGAAAGAGGAAAAGATAGTAATATTACAAGGGCATAATTTGTTGGGTTTTTTGTTTGTTTGTTTTGTTCAGAAAGTAATTCTGCTGCTTTTCCTTGCTCGGTCTCAAAACCTGTTGGAAATTACTGTGGGAAACAAGGTAGTTCAGATGCAAACCTCTCCCATCCTGTTTAGCACTGTAGTCATGAGAACTAATAAAGCTCCCCTGTGCTTACCAGAAGTTCCTCGTTGTGGGTAGTGAGAGAGCAGTACTTCATGGTTTTTCTCTCCCAAATCTGTATTTTTTTAAGGGAGTGGGTCATCAGTGGTTGAGCGGATCGCAAGGCAATCTTGAAGTTTTGGTGCCTTCACACCTTGAAGATTGCTTTAGTTTTTAAAACTGGCTTGACCAGTGGATGGTGTAAAGGTTAAGGCAATACATAGACAGATTATGTATTTTATGTTAAACATTTTGCCATTGACTTGTTCCCAGGTCAACTGCAAAGCTGATGTGTTGTCAGTCAATGCAGTAAATGTGTTAATGTATGGATGCTGACAAGGACACAGAGTATTCCATAAGTGTATTCATTTGTTGGCTGTTTCCTATCAGAAACTTTCATTTAAAGGTATTCTTTAAAATATGAAAAGATATCCATGCCTCGAAGTGCCACACACTTTAAGTATCTGTTTGTTCTTTCCTGAGCATGCCTTTTTATAGTTCTTAATTTGTTTTTAATGCTTTGGTAATTTGCTTTTAATTTTTCTGTGCTGAAGACACCATCAGGGTTACCTGCAGAGCTGTGCTGTCAGCTCCTGGGAGGTAAACAGAGAGAAGGTGACTGGAGTTCTTCCGCTTTTGTTTTCTGGGCAACATTCATTTAGAGGTTAGTTTTGTCCCTTATGGCTCCAGTCAAATTCCAGGTAACTACTAGGTCAAGATGGAAAGTTAAAGAACAGCATAGTCAGTATTTTAAAAATACCTTTACCGAACCAGTGACTTAGGAATACATATCTGAGCTTTCCTGATCTAGTCTTAATACCATAAATTTGTTCCAAACTCTCTTTGAGTTGAAAAATGCAGGTGGTTGGGTATTTAGTTTGCAGGTTACCTGACTTAAGTTTCAGAGTTCTGTGGAATAGACATTGCCATGTTGGTGATCCTGAATGACTGCTGCAGAGCGGATCCCATTTCTGAGGCTCAGGTTTGCAGCACTGCTCTTCTCACAAGGCTCAGGCTCACTCCTGTGCCTGACATGAGCTCTAGGCTGTAACGAGAGGGAGAGTGGATACTTTGGTGGAGACAGCCCAGTGCGAGAAGCTTGAGCAGGGTAGGAGACTTGTTTCCCTCCCTGTAGGTTAATTGAAGAGTAAGCACGTAAAACCTTCGCTTAGGGTAGCTTTTACCTGTTGGGCACATCTCTTTCAAATCTTGAGACAAAGGAACTGACTTCCATGAAACTGGAGGGAAATAAAATGAGTTTGAATGAAGCTGACTGCGAGGGTACTTTTACCCTTTGCCAGGGAGGAGGATTGTCAGTTCTGATCAAACTTGGGAAGACTTGCTTTTGGTGGTTGCTTTTTGAGGATGATTATTATGCCTTGTTCTAATAGAGCGTGGACTAGGAGAAAGGGGGAAGATGGGATTTTAAAAAATCCTGTTCTGTGTCCCTATTTCTTACCATCCCTCTCAGCTGAAGTGGGAACAAGAAGGTAATGGAGCAGGATTCCCTGCGGATAGGGTTTGGATTCAGGTGGTGATTTCATTGCTTTAGCATCTGCTTGCAGAGGTGTGTTGTTTTTTTTTTTTCTTGCACAGTTACACTGGTGCTGAATTAATTGTTTGTGTGGCTTTGACCTACAGCTATAACCCGATAAAGCCACTGGTCAAAGAAATTAGCTGTACCCTGACTTTAGCTGCCTCTAAAACAGGAATAATAAGCTTTAAACTGGTTAGCACAGAAGATTAACAAGAAAGTGATACTGTTGAAGGTGTTTTTCATTGCCGTATCTGTGAGGACTGTCCTGTCAGTGTAAAAGGCACACGGAGCATTTAGCTTGATGACTCGCAGCCTGAAGATCCCTTGCTATGTCAGTAAGAGTTGGCATCACCAAAACGTGCCTGTTCCCAAAGCAAGTGATTCCAGCATGGTATGAAAACTGCGGTCATTTAAACTAGGTGGCAACACTTGCAAATTTGGAACATTAAGACTTGTGTGTTAAATATAAAGCTGCTTTAAGAAAAGCTGTTAATCAGTACATATCTGATGCACAAGTGAGTGGGTAAAGTCCATACACAAATACATAAGTAAAATCTATATTGGTCTCCCCATACCGCAGCAAAATCCTGACTCCATCCAGTTATCCTTTTGGGAAAAGATGTGTCAGGCTGTTAGCTGAAGCCTGTTGTATTCAGGTGATGTTAAATTAGTAGGTGAAGGAAACATCAAAGATGAATTTTATCCACAAGTTCCTGGCTACTGTTACTAGGGTATAAAAAAAAAAAAATCTGGATTTGCACACAATTCTATGATTGCTATAAAAATATTTCCCTTTGTCAGGTCACAGTTAGAGATACAGTTGCTGTCTACAAAATAGTTCAGGGAAGTCAGAGTTATTTATATATCTTTCAAAATCCAACCTTCAGCAAAGCATACTGCCTGTAAAGGATTAGTGCCCAGTGAGTCTCTAAAAACTGCTAATAAAGCTTTATATTTTAGCGAATGTTAGTGGTTACTTTTAGGAGTGGAAGGAAGAATGCTTATTTCCCATATAACTGCCAACCACTTAGTAATTTTTGCTCAGTGCTGAACTCCAGATGTGAATGCTGTCTTGGGTACAGTGTTTAGGGGCTTCTGAGCAACCCGCCTCTCCCCTAAATCTTCTGTCGAATATTCAGTGCCCGTGCTATGAGTGTTTTCTACTGCGTTCTCCTGCCCTGAATCAGCATGGGTATACTTAAATACAAACAACCAAACAAAAATCCCACTCAGGTATTGAGCCATTATAAAGTTTTGTTGAAGTTAACTACTGTTTTGAGGAAAATCTAAAACAGTAGCTGCTGGGTGTTGCTTTGGAGTTCCTTCTGCGTGTGAGCCTTGCCACAGACTGGAGTGATTAAAACAGAATAATAATTTGGTTTAAGTGTTAAGTGTATTTGACTTTCTTTTTGGCATGCTAGCATAGAAAATTTACCTTCCCTACCCAAAATGAAAGATTTCCTACATTTATTTTGTATGTGTTCTGTATTTTCTTCCTCTGTTTCAGAAGGAAAACTTTCTGGCAGTGCCCTTGCTGAGCCTTTCAATTGGTCACCTCCTGCTAAGGCTTGCTGGGCTGCGGGCCCTTTTCGTTGTGGTACAATTTCTGCCTGTACCTCTGGGAGAAGAAGTGCAGGGCTGTAAATTCCCACTTGGTGGGAAGCTCCCCAAACCCTTTCATATGGTTTTTGGTTTGTAGAGTATTCACAGAACGAGTGATTGGATTCTGATTGTTTTTATATGCCCAGCTGCCTGGGCTAATTACCTGATGTAGTCCTGAAACTCCTCCATGCCTTCTCGGGGGGTTTGTGTTGCTGCGATTTGGTAAGGGAACTGGTACAGCTGCTGATGCTGCGGGGCTGCCAGGGGAAAACCGAGTGGAGTTCCCCTTTGGGCCTGCTGGAAAGCAGAGCCGTGCCTTCCCTGAGGTTTTTTGTGAGGTCGGGGTTTTTCCACATATTTTTGTAGGACTTGTGGTGCCCTAGCAGATTGTGCCTGGCTCATCCTCACTGTGTAAATGAGGGGAGTGGAGTGTAGGTGAAGCTTGGTTTTGACCAGTTGGGCTTTCAGAAATAGTGGGCATTAGCTGGGTAACACAAGACTGCTGCTTTCAAAACTTGGGTTTAATCCTATTTGCTTTTCTGTGCTTGCCAATGAAGCTCGTTAGCAAAACTGTGCTTCCAGAAAATTGCTGTTGCCCGCTTACAGATGCAGCGTGGTGTGTGCAGAACGGAAAATTTGTTATCACTGAGCAATAGAGTAGTTAACCAGGGAGGTTGTGTGGTCATCTTTTTAGCAGTATTTTGAGAGCAAATTAAGCAAACTTGTGCTAGTGTAAAAGTGTAAGTGGGACTGCATGATCTTTCCATGTGCCTTTCAGCCTCGCAGTGTGGTGGGTTTAGCGTTTAAAAATGTGTGTGGGAGAATCATCCCTGTGGTGTTTGTCAGCTGAAGGGGAACGACTTGTTTTCTTTGTCTGCTTAGGGAAAACTTAATTGATCAAGAATGTGAAAAACTTGCCAATAGAAAAATGAAGTGTGTCTGTCTTGTCGTCTTCTGCTAAATCTGGTGGTTCGTTCCAGGCTAAAAGTTGTGTCTGAGTTACAGCAAAACAGGACTTAAGATACTGCCAGGTTCTTAAGAGGAGAAAAGTTTCTCTTGCCATCTGTGGGTAGTTACATTTTAAGATATGTTATACCTTTAGAACTTCAAAAAAAGTCCGGACTGCTGTCTTTTAAAGCTTTGAGGCTTTTCAAGTATTTGAATAAAATGAAAATTCCTTTAGCTGTCAAACTGCCTTACTGAGTGGAGGGCTTTTGCATTTGAACTTCGAGTTGAACTAAAGCATGGGCTGAATTTATATTTGGTTAGGAAATGGTGCAGAATAGCTATCACAGTATATCAAGATGATATATCATCTAACGGAGATGCGTGAAAGATAATTTTTCGAACTGTGGTTTGTGCTGATTTGGCTTTGGACCAACAAACTCAGGGAAACTTGACTTGACTGAACTGCCAAGTCCAGCTGGTCAAGGAGGTACTTGAGAACATTCTTGAAGTGAGAAAATGTGTAAGCAAGTTGTACCAAGTTTGCTGGCAGGCAACGTATTTTTGCACCAGGATGAGTCATTCTAATGCAAATTCAGCATGAGGCAGTGAAAGAAAATACATGGACAAAAAAGCTTGTTAAAAGATGCTTGCCAATATGAAGAGCCGTTTGCACCGTCGGAACCTCTTGCCGTCCTCGGGGACCTCAGACCTGTGCCCACTAGGAGTCTCTGGTCCCCAGCAAAGGCTCTGCAGTAGGGTCTGGTCGAGGAACAGGCGATGCTGCTTTGCTCTCCAGTTGCTGTGGTTTGCCACTGATGCAGGACCAGTATGGTAGCCAGGCTGCCCTCTCTTATCCTGGCTTAGCCATGGTAGATGCAGCTGTGTTACATAGAAGTTCTTTTTTAGGTGGAAATGAGAAACAGAGCATGCTAATGTTAGACCTACTTTACTAATTCCCGTGGCCTCTAGGAAGCATTGAAATAACTTCTATACATTTTATTAAAGATTATAGTGATAATCACTTTAGTGTAGCTTGTTGCAAGCTTATGAAATATAAAAGGCAGTTTGCTTTATGGCTACTGAAGAGATTGGCGCTAAAGGCTCTCATTCTGTAAGCCTGTGAGTATTGCCTTCCAAAAAATGTGTGCTGGAAAAAAAAATAATCTTTCTGGTAGAAGTTGAGGTCCAGCTGTATTGTCACAGGGCTGTGCATTTATACAGCACCTGCCAGCAGTTGCCCTGAGGCAGGGGGTTGAGGCTCTCTTCATCGAAGTTCTCCAGGCAACACCTGGTCAGAACTTTATGGAAAGAAAGCCTTTCCAGTGGTGCTATTTGTCTTTTCCCCTTTAAAGCTTAGTACTGAACACAGTGGAAGGCAGTTCTGCACAAGTCATTTTCAGAGGAGCAGTCTTGGCTTTGAAAGGGCAGAGCCTTTTTGCCTGGAGGAGGATTTTGGGCTGGTGTTTGCTGGAGCAGTACTGCGTGAGCCGCTCAGTAGGATTCACGGCTTTGGCAACGCAGGTCGTGTTCTCAGCTCAAAGAAAAAGTTTGCACAACTGGCAGTTGTTTAAAGCGCCAGCCAAACTGCATTAGCTTGGCTGGCCATTCAAAAAAGAGACTTCTGCACCTGAGCGCGTCAGCTTTTCCTCCGGAGCAGTGGCATTTCTCGCTGCCAAGTCACAGCATTGCAGCGTTGGCTCCGCTTTGTGCTTGACGAGACTTGCAGGTCAGCGTCGCAGTGGCTCCCGAGGCGCAGCGCGCAGAAGGGGTTGCTGTCCTGCCTCGGCACTCCTTAGCTGCTTGTTCTCATCGTGCTTGCTGCGGCAGTGGGGAGGGCATCGCTGAGGCCCGTCCTTACCTCTGTGTGGGCGAGGCAGACGTGGTTCTGGGGCTTTCAGCTTTCTCATGACATATCTAAAATTTTGCTTGCTTGTCTGTCGGTAATAATAGGTTGTCTCTTCTTCCAGTGTTCCCTGTTAGGGGAAAAAAAAGTAGTAACACCTTCTTGAAAGAAATCAACTAAAAGAAGTTATCTTAAATAGATTAAATTTGTGAAGCAGGTGAGGAAAGTACGGCTGTACTTCTGGCACCGGTTAAGATAATCTTAACTGAATGAAAGCCCTTGGAGCATCCCATTGCTTCTTGGATGGAACACTGTGGGGACTATGGTGAGTTGCTTTAGATAATTCTTGCATTTAATAAATAGGAATTTTGTGAAAGAGCTTACCGATGTACATCTTCCTAGTGAAGCGCTGGCACTGTTAATGGTATCTTTTTAATCCTGATGTGGATCTCAAAACCCTCCCTATAATTTGAGGCCAGTAGGCAGAACCCAGAACAACCTGAAAAACTGTTTTTACAGTCCCCACAGCTTCACGTTGGCAAGGAGGAGTATGTGCTTGTGTCTGAAGCCTCTTTAGGGATTAGGTGGTGCTTTCTCCTGGCTCTCCATTCTTTCCCAAGCTAGCATCTGACTTTCATGTGAGTCACAATGTGACTTTCGTCTAGGTTTTTCTTTTCTTTTTTTTTTTTTTTTTTTTTTT
>Ga0065711_1006284_pt1 | contig 20077 bp, 17 predicted proteins | sample Hoacrofraction12_FD_59098 | JGI IMG/M metagenome (GOLD analysis project Ga0065711, IMG submission 59098) | Hoatzin crop microbial communities from Cojedes, Venezuela - Epithelial fraction 12 v2 (version 2) | ecosystem: Host-associated > Birds > Digestive system > Esophagus > Crop | place... | reverse complement strand
ACAGGGCGAGGGAGGGGATTCTGCCCCTCTGCCCCGCTCTGCTGAGACCCCCCGGGAGTCCTGCGTCCAGCTCTGGAGCCCTCAGCACAGGACAGAGCTGGAGCTGTGGTAGCGGGGACCAGAGGAGTCCCCAGCAATGATGCGAGGGCTGGAACCTCTCTGCTGGGAGGAAAGGCTGGGAGAGCTGGGGCTGCTCAGCCTGGAGAACTCACCAGTGAGACCTTAGAGCAGCATTTCAGTATTTAAAGGGGACGTATAAGAAAGTTGGGGAAAATGTTTTTATCAAGGCCTGTTGTGACAGGACAAGGAGTAATGGCTTTAAACTAAAGGAGGGTAGATTTAGACTAGGTAGAAGGAAGAAATTTTTTGCAGTGAGGGTGGTGAAACCTAACGCTAATCCCTCTTCCGAGGAGGAGCCAAGAGAAAACCTTACCTGATGGACAGGTTGACGGGCCTGAACCTCTCTTCTTCCCCAAGAAGGGACCCCTTTTTGGTAAGAGTCACGCCTCGGACTTCATCAGACGTATCCCAGGGAACATAGTTAACTGAAGGCTGAAATTATTCCCTTGAGCTCAACTTCTGTAGACAGTGCGTTTAGCAACGGCAATCCGATTCTGAGATACCTGTGGCTTGAATAAACTCTATATTGTTTCAGCTTTGCCAAACTGTTTCGGTGAAAGTCCCTGGGAGGGTTCTGACAGGCAAACGTTGAATCTGAGAAGTGGCTGCAGACTTCACCCCTTAGACATGGACCGGTGACCAAGTGTGGGACTAGGAGGGAATCCAGCCGCACCCAGGCTCCTCTCGGAGAGGAGTTTAGAAAGCAAGGGGATTCATCTCTGAACCTCCTGACTCAACGAGAGGGCTTTCCCCTTGCCGCTTGTCAGACTCCTTTAACCCTTTGAAGATGACAGCAGTCCATAGACCATTTCATGGTATGTGCTACACAGTTCTCTGAAAGAGAAAATAAACAGACTCTTCTCTGTTTATGTTATGCTCCACTGACACACTACCTGTAAGTGCTGTTAAGTTCATATTTCATAGCCGTTATTTTAGGGAAGTGTGTTTTTCTAACCTCTACAATCATAGAATCGTTGAACAGTTTGCGTTGGATAGGACCTTTAAAGATCATGTAGTCTAACCTTCCCTGTCATGGGCAGGGACCCCTTCCACCAGCCCAGGGTGCTCCAAGCCCCGTCCAACCTGGCCTTGAACGCTGCCAGGGAGAGGTCAGCCAGAGCTTCTCTGGGCAACCTGGGCCAGGGCCTCACCACCGTCATTGTAAAAAAATCTGTTCCTTCTATCCTATCTAAATCCCTCTTTCAGTTTAAAACTGTTGCCCCTTGTCCTTTCACTACAGACCTTGATAAAAAGTCTCCCTTTATCTATTGAAAGGCTGCATTAAGGTCTCCTTGGAGCGTTCTCTTCTTCATACTTAACATTCTCAACTCTCTCAGCCTTTCTTCATAGGAGAGGTGTTCCTGCCCTCAGATCTTTTTCACAGCCCTCTTCTGGACCCTTTCTAACAGGTCGGCATCATTCTTATACTGTAAGAACAATAGTTTTTTTTTCAAATGTGGTCATGGACTTTACTATGTGTGATTTTCTTTTTCATTAGTCACAGTATTCCCTAAGCAGCAGCTGATGAGTGCTACTTTGCAACTAGAAACTTGATTCAGGAAATAATATATCTAGTTTTGGAGAGTACTTCCAAAGCTCTACTACACCGCTCTGAAAGTACAAAGGGTTTTAAAGTTCAGGGACACAGAATAACCCAGAGGAATTAATGACCTTAGGGTAATCACAAATAAAGCTCTCTGTGTTGTTAATGTTGTGGGTTTGGGGGTTCTTTTTACTTAAGACATCTTTAAAGCTGCCACCAGTAACCTTTTGGCCTTCTGCTCCTTCTAACAGCGTTCATAACATTAATCGAGCCATTTTAATTCTCACTTTTTGCGAGGCAGCTTGACTCACACCACTCTGGGTCTGCAGGTCTTGCAAGACACAGGTGTGGAAAGCATTTTCCAAAAATAAAGCAAAAAGTGGCAGCAATCAACACTCCAAAATGTGTCCTGGCAGAATGACATCAGTGAGAAACAGGAAACTGTTTCTCAGATAGACCATGGTCAAAAGGGCCCTATGCTGCAGAGATGATTTCCCCAAACCAGATTAGTCCTTGGGAATTTAAGCCATTCCCTTCTTTTTTTAGAGCTGTTTCAGGGCAGTGGATTTGAGCCCAGTTCCCAAAGGATTGTCAGAAACAACCTCCACCTCACACTCCAAGTGATGGGTCAACAGTTGACCCCCTGCCCAGTCCAAAGCAGGAAAAAGTCGGTGGCAGCAGGCTGACACTGATCATGGTGTCTCACGACTCGGTTTGTGCAGAGTTTCCTTCTCTGTGCTGTCAGTTTTATGTCTTCATTGTGATTTTGGGACTTAAGCTCTTAAGTCAAACCCATATTCACGTCTCGTGTTGAGGCTTTTGAATTGCATTATGTTTGTCTAAAGAAGCTCACTCTGAATGAAGTGGGTTGTTTCACTACTTTATGTCTCCTGTATCCCAGCCAACCAGTCGGTTTATAAAATATTCATAGCATAAATGATGAGCCAGAAAATCAGCTCACGTTGGCATTTTCACATCTCAGCCTACAAGTGCCAAGAGGCTTCCTGGGTTCATAAAAGTTGGGTCCCGGGAGAGGCAATCAGGATGGGCGTCTCTGATCAGCTGCTGGTGGAGAAATTACTGCGGTGACCACTACGGGCTGCTCTGCTGTGCGTCTGGGGTCGAGCGCAGCTCTGGAGAGCTTTCTGGGCTTGGTTTGGAGGCTATGAAGATTTGGTTACATCCCTTCCTGACCTATTCCAAAATGCTCATTCAAAAAAAGAAAACAGAAAAAAAAAATGGAATAACTAGTACCTTTTCTACCAGTGCAGCTCTACTGGCTTTTATTTATACTTATTGGATTCAGAGTCCTGAATTAAAGAGTTGCTCAGGAAGAGGAATGCTTTTGCCCTTTCATGGTTCCTTTATACACTGCGTTCAAGCTAACTCCTAACTTTCTTTTTTTTAAGCAACTGAATGCATTTAGTGTCTCTCTGTAAAGAACCCTCTCATAGCAGCTCTGTGCAGACATTTCAATTTATCAATCTCCTTTTAGAGCTCAGATGCCAAAACTGGACCCGCTATTACAGTAATGGCCTCAGTAATGCTATATACAGAGTGAATATTGTTTCCCGCATTCCTGTTCCCCTAGTCATGCCCAGTGAAGACCGTGCTGCCCCTTCTTCTTTCTCCCCTCCTTGCACAGCATATTTGTTTTTATAGAAGCAGTGTTTCCTATGGCCATTGAATACAGCGCTTGGGGTGAGAAGGAAGGACTATCACGCACAACTATAGACTTTCACTTTAGCTGTCTGATCTCTGCATTTAACTGCTTTAAAATATTGCTTAATAATTGACAGCTTTTCCAGGAAATCCAAATCACTTTTCTTTAGTGGTCCATGTCTCACATTGAGAAGGTGGTTGTAGCTCTCTGAAATGGGAGGGTTTCCTCTACCCAACCAGCACTTCTTCATAGGAATGGAAAAAGCTAGTGCAATTACCTAGAAGGTGCAATCTTAAAAGATGCTCATTAGGATTTGCAGTGCTACTAGAAACATAATTAAGTGGTTATGTTTTTGGGTTTTTTTTTAAATTAGTATTATTGATGCAACTCTTACAGGTACCTTCTGCACAGCTTTCGGGGAAAGCGTAGGTCTGGCTTCCATATCTTTCAAAATAGTCATTATTTTTGCCCTTTTCAGCATCACCTCATAAAAATAAATTATAGGATTTAAAACTGGGAAGGTGATGGTTTAATTTCTCAAAAGCAAAATAATCACTCAGGTTTATAGAAATTGGGTTGTCCGAAAGGAAATGGGGAATATAAAATGCGAATGTCAGGTGGTTGGAAGGAGGTCATGGTGCCCGCAGGTTCGGTGTAGTCCTGGGAGCTTCCCCCCACAGCACAGTGCCCACCGAGCCTAAACTCAGCGCTGGTGATGGGTGTCACATCTCCATCATGACATGCTGCTGAACCATGTGCATCAAGAAAAGGACTGCAAAAGCCATGCGTACTGGGTCTGTGTGGCAAGGTTTTAGTAGCGGGGGGCTACAGGGGTGGCTTCTGTGAGAAGCTGCCAGAAGCCTCCCCCATGTCCTTTAGAGCCAGTGCCACCTGGCTCCAAGGTGGACCCGCCGTTGGCCAAGGCTGAGCCCATCAACGATGGTGGGAGCACCTCTGGGATAACATATTTAGGAAGGGGAAAAAACCTGCGTAGTTGTAATTGTAGTGGGCGAGAGTAGTGAGACTATGCGAGAGAAAGAGTTCTGCAGACACCAAGGTCAGTGCAGAAGGTGGGCAGGAGGTGCTCCAGGCACCAGAGCAGAGGTTCCCCTGCAGCCATGGAGCAGATCACGGCGAGACAGGCTGTGCCCTGCAGCCATTGAGGTCCATGGTGGAGCAGATCCCAACCCACAGCCCAGAAGGGACCCCACACGGGAGCAGGGGGATGCCCGAAGGAGGCTGTGACCATTTGCGAAGCCCGTGCCAGAGCAGGCTGCTGGCAGGATCTGTGGACCTATGGAGAGAGAGGAGCTCATGCTGGAAGAGGTTCACTGGCAGGGCTTGTGACCCCGTGGGGGACCCATGCTGGAGCAGCCTGTTCCTGAGGGACTGCAGCCCGTGAGAAGGACCCACGTTGGAGAAGTTTGTGGAGAACTGTGTCCCATGGGAGGGACCCCGCTAGAGAGCAAGGAGGTGGGAGTGGCAGAGACAACGTGGGATGGACTGACCGCAACCCCTGTTGCCTGTTCCCCTGTGCTGCTCAGGGAGGGAGGTGGAGAAATTGGGAGTGAAGTCGAGCCCGGGAAGAAGGGAGGGGTGGGGGGAAAGTGTTTAGAAATTTGGTTTTATTTCTTGTTATCCTACTCCAGTTTGATTGGCAATAAATTAAACTATTTTCCCCAAGTTAAGGCTGTTTTTACCATTACAATAATTGGTGAGTGATCTCTCCCTGTCCTTATCTTGACCCGTGAGCCCTTTGTCATATTTTTTCTTCTCTGTCCAGTTGAGGAGGTGGAGTGATAGAGCGGCTTTGGTGGGCGCCTGTAAACCATGACACCATGGCAAAGAAAAACCATCTGGCCTCAAGGAGGATCCGTGGTGTGCCCGGGTCTTCTCCTGGGGTGTCAAGTGGCTTTGCACTGCAGGGGCAGATTCTCTGAGGGTGAAAAATCAGAGTATGCAGCTGTTCACAAAGGACATTCACATCCTTATCTTGTTTTGCCTGTTCCTGAATTGAATTGGCTTGATTATTCATGAAACAAAAGCCGTCGGTAATGGATGAGATTTATGCACCACACATTTTATTGCTTAATAATAATAATGGCTTAAAAAATTAAAATTGACTTAGCTTGTGAAGGACGTTGTGCTGTCACTGGGATGCTTTTCCTTGCAAAATTCCCACTTTGATACTGAATGTGAAATCTCATATTAGATGGAAACATATGAGATGCTCACGGCAGACTCTTTGTCATCCTTGTCAGGAGCGGAGGGTTGAACTCTGGGTTCTCAGACCTCAGGGTGCTTTGAAATGTGCAGCTCCTTTTCTTCACCAAGACTTTCAGTATTCAAAACTAAGTTTGACAAAAATGTGCCAAGAAATATTATGTCGAGGTGTTTTCAAGGGAAAAAGAAAGAGGTAAAAAAATCCATATTGTGAGGTAGCTGGTTACTAGAATACAAAATACCGCATCATTAAGTGAAGAGCACAGCCTATCTCCCCTGCTTTCTTTTAGGTCCCAATTCATCAGACAATTCCTCTTGAGTAAAGCTTGTGCCAAACTTTATGCATGTGCTTATGTGCCTGGCTGAATACAGATGGACTTAATCATGCGTTTGTACGCTTTGCTCAGCAGGTTTCTTAATTAGAGAAGTTGTTTAAAAAAAAGTCCTACGGTGATGGCTTTCCCATTCTTTCTTTGGGAACCAATGTCTTCAAAACTAGTGATAGGCAATTGCATCTCAGCATGTTACAAAATATTAATTAAGCCACACTCGTGCAAACAATCCCTCTTTACCAATGAGCCTAAGGGGGAAGAAATCCAGGCAGCATCAAAACACTTGTTTATCTGAGCACAAGTTCTTTTGTAAAACTTCCAAGAACCAGTGGCGTGATCATGAAATAAATGCCACGATAAATTAACTGGCCTATAACCTTTTTCCTATGGCACTGATGAACACTAGCTCCACGAAGTATGCCTGCCTTTCCTAGCTGAAACAGCAGGAAAAATAGGCTGAAACCAGCTGATCTCCACCCACCAGGGGAAAACCATGAAGAAAATGCCACCCTGCATCCACTGCGGCTCAGACAGAAAATACTGGCAGAAACAACCTGATCCTGCAACCTCTTTGCACCTGTTTTTTTTTACATCTTTTGGAAGCTTGACGTGTACACCATGTTTTGAGCCTTGATGTTGCACGCTCAGAAACTGCCAATGCTGCAAAGGCAGCAGGTTCAAAGGGATCAGTGTGCCTGAGGCTGCCTGGGTGGGTATTTTGGTTTTACAAATGATTAAAGATGCCATTCAGCCAAGTGCCTGATGCTAAGAAAAGACAGGAATTCATCATCACACATAAGCATACGATATACTTATTATACTGATTTTTTAAAAAACAGGTTTATATTTAAGTGTTTGTTTTCTTTTTATTGATAGGACTTTCTGTGCATATGCATGCACATGCACATATTTTGGTAGCAACCAAACTCAGGCTATGGATTTATTGAAACTAATGGCTTTACTGACTCCAGTCTATGCTTAAATTAAGGGAATTTCTTTAAAATTACTCTCTAAATTAAACCTAAAGACTATCATCTTTCTTCGCCCTTGTTACCACTGACAACCCTTCAGCTCCCTCTCCAAAGACAAGAGAAAAGCTAGGTACCACTGAGGGACCATTGAAGCTCAAAATCAGACCACTTTCCCAGATAGATGGCAAACAGCAGGGCATTTGCTACAAAACAGTGAATGAGAATTACTTCTAAAATCTGAATATAGGGGGAAAAATAATAGAATTTTATTTAACATATTTTTAGAACAGCAGCTGCTTAGTTCTGATTCATTTACTGAAAAAATTGCTACTGGCTTTGCTGAGTCTGTATAGATACATAGTCAGGTCCTTGTTATAGCAGCCAGGAGGTAAAGAAAGGAAGATAGCATCCATTTTAATAATCTATTGAGCTTTTTTCAGATGAAATTTTGGAGACAAGAAATGACTGATCCTATGCACATGTGTCGGACAATGTCTGCTATGCAGAGAAGGAGAGGAGGGAAGGGAAGAGAAGGGAAGGAGCATAAATAGGGTCTGGACTACCTTGTGGACAAGGTTGAAGTAGGCACTGCTGTTCCTGCCAAGCCTCAGAGGAGTGCAGACTGAGTTTCCACTCACGTCGAGGCCTGCTCTGTGGCCACACCAGCTCTGGGTGAGCTACTCTTCCATGCAGATGATGAGGCTGCAGTCCTACCCTCGGCAAGGAGATGGAGCATTTTGAGAGCCCCCCGCATCAGGAGCAACACAGCTAGAGCAAAAAGGCTCATGAAGATCTCAACCTAGAGGATAGGATTTCTTTTGCCAGTTAAATACATGGACAGTACCGTTTCATTTTCTTGCAGTCATCATGAATTAACACTGCTAACCCGCATATACCTGTTCTGTATTGACCATACTGAGCTTCAGTCTACAGAAAGTCTGAATTTCTTGACTGATCAGTACGCTTGGCTCCTGCTCACTACGTGGTATGAACTCTGGGACACTGGAGGATTCATTGTCAGCAAAAGGGAGCACACAGTAAATTACTGCGAAACCCTTTGTTTTGTTTTTAGGGAATTCTGATCTACATTTGGGTTTCTCGAGTGATCTGTGGAATTCACCAGTGTGAGGATAAGAGTGAAGAGCATGTTGGAAGTTGGTAAAAACAAACAGGCAAAAGGCATGCAAGAATAATATCTGCATTTATCCTTGCTAGAAGAGTCAAAACATTTTTAGTTTTATCCAAAGGAGTGTTTTGGAGATTATCAAAACATTTCACTATTATTGACACATTTTAGCTTTATCAAAACGAGGGAGCTGAAATGATTCATTTCAACTCCTTTCAATAGAAAATGGTGTCAGAACTGACATGTTCCCACAAAACATTTTGATCTTTACCGAATAATACAGTTTAGCTGTGAAAGCTCTCAGAGGAAAACAGTTTGTCCCACTTTCTCTGAAATGCAAACACCTGGGTTTCCCCCTCTGCACTCACCTGCTGGGGGGTTTCTGCCAAACCCACTGCAAGGGGGGGGGATCTGGCAGCAAAGGGATATTGGCTGTATGTCCCGTACGTAGCGTAAAGCACTGTCTGGGTGTACTCTGTCTCCTTCTGCCTCCAAAACAGCTCAGTTTCCTGAAACCAGTGGCTTGCCTGGGTCAATACCACAGTTGTCTTCTCATCCAGGCTAACCAACGTGGTGATAACACACTTGTGTTGCTCTTGGCACCAACCCTCTGTGGCACCAATGAGAGCAAGGATCAACGTAGTCTCCAGCCTCAAGTCTTCAGCATGCACAGGCTCTGCCCCGTGAGGTTTCAGTGCTGGAGGCGATGCGGATAATCCCAATGATGACATGGACAATCCCAAATGACACTTGTTTCCCCGAAAGGCATGGCCATCCTGATGGTTGTTTTAGATGTGGCGACTGATTTGATGCCTCTGGTCACCAGATTTTTCTCACACCTTGATGGTTTCTTGCAGTAATAGATGGACTTGCAGTGGTGGGTTTTTTTCTAAAGGACCCCTCCAGCTAAGCCAGGTGATGGGCCACGGGACAGTGCAGGGTCCGTGTGCAGGCACCTGCACCCATGTCCGTGTCGCACAAGTGTTTGGACTGCCCATGGGGATGTGCTGGTGTTTGCATTGCTCTGAGTGTGCAGTCACATTCCAGACAGCCCTGAGGTGCCACAGCTGCTGCTCTTCTCTTTGCAGAAACGGCCAGGTTCCTCCCAAAGGAAGATCTTCAACAGGAGCAACATTTTGAGGAGCAAAGTGAATTTCCTCCTCAAGGGGGAACTGTTAAGCTGTTTCAGAGAGCAAACCCCAAGGCAGGATCAGCTATGCTTGTCTCTGTCTGGGGGACTGTGGGGGGGCACGTTTACCAAAAAAAAGTAGTTCTAAAGATGCTGGAAATTAAAAAAAAAAAAAAAAAAGACTGCAAAGCATCTTGTTCCAGGGATGTAATTGTGAGAGATGTTCACTGCTTTTTTCCATGCTACCTCCACTACTGCAGCTTGAGAAGGATCCTCTCCTCCTGGACATGAGCAGCATCTGCATAACTCTTGTGCCACAGCAACATGAATACAAAAGATGTACAAAAGATTAGTGGGGACTTGAAACACAACCTTTTTGTCACATTCCCATTCCTACCCCTTATTTTTCCTTGGTGTCTGGTGGCAGAAAGATGTAATTTTTTCCATTTTGCATGAATGACACCAATGGGGACAGGGGAAAGTATATGTAGCAGAAAATAATAAGACTTCTCCTTTGTTCTCAAAAATAGCAAAGGTCTAACATGGTCGCGTCAAAAACCCTGTGCAATTTCTCAGATGTCAGACAGAGAAACCCATCATCTGATGAATCTCTTTGCATGCCTGACCTGAATTCCGTGTGAAAGTGCTGGATGTGCTTTCTTTTGAAGCTGTTCCCTATAAAACAAGGAAAGAAACAAATTCATTCATCAATTTGCCTTCTCTTCCAGGGCATGGGTTAAAAAGGTGCTTCCAGACATTAAAGAACATCCATCCTATGTGAGCAAGAAACAACTGCACATCCCTCGGGACCAAAAAAAACCAACCCACCCCAGCAAAACCCTCCCCCTCTCTTTTGTGTCACTTCGGCTATCATAAACGACACATCAGGATGATCAGGGATGTGCAGCTCTAAAAAACCTCTGCAGAACTGAGGTGGAAGTTAAGAATTTTTTATTACTACTTTTTGGCCAGCTGTTTCCTAGCCTCCGTCTGACCCTGAATTCGTAAGAGGATTATCTTTGAGGGTCTAGGACGGGTTAGGGAAGAAGAGTCTATTGATATAATATACAATTTTATATACTTGAAATAAGGTTGAAACTTAAACTATCCTGGATGCCGTGTTCTAAAATAGTCTATGTGCATCCTGAAGTCAAAGGTAATGTTGTCTGTGAGAAGTGCAGAGAAATCGTCACCATCACTGTCTTGAGGGGGTAGGAGGAGTGGGGAGGAAACAAGGTTTTCCGGCTGTGAGGAGTTCAATCTTACAAAACCTTTCCTGCTCTTCAGCAAGACGACCAGAGGAGATGATAAAGCCTGCTTACAGGGTGCTTGGTCTCCCTGTGACGAGAGCAAGTCAAGTCCAAGTTTTCAGTATGAATCAGGTCAAGCAGAAACTCGAAAATGCGTTTCCCGTCTATCGGCGAATGTGTCAGCTGCCAGCCTAACACCTGTCCTCGCCTCACACCTGGAACTTGTCAAAACTCATCTGTTCCTGGAAAAGGCTCTGCTTTTGGCAGCTACTATCCACTGAAAAAGATGCTTTTGAAAACTCCCGTTGAGCCCTATTTATAATCCCCACCTGATGCGTGAGGGTTGAGCTCCACAGATAATGCACAGATTCAAATGAAAAATCACCAGGTTAGCATTTAGGGCTGTAATTTTTTTATTTCTTACAAAGCGCTGCTTCTCCAGTTCTGCAGCTCCTTTTTGTCAGGTTCAAAGAGGAGGAGAACTTTATCATTTAGTAAAGGCCAGCAAAATCTAGGCCTCTTTCTTCTCTGAATGTTAATAACCGTATACTTTCCCCTCTACCAATTACAACACAACTGATGTCAATTAGTGCATGTCCATTGACTAAAATCTGTCTCATTATCTGCTGTTTTCAACAGAAAGCATAAGGACATGCCAAAAGGCTCAGCAGCCACCCAGCTTTTGCAGCAGTGTGTTGCAGAGCGAGCTAGCTTCCAGCACCCCAGCACACTTGTGTCAGGAATTACATGAGTTACATTTTCCCCCTTTGGAAGAGCAAGGAGAGGGCATGGCCCGTGCGTCGTTACTGGCGTTATGCGTGTAGAAAACCAGCTGGCTTCGGAGTTCCAATATGCAGGTCCTGGGTAGACCCAGGTCTGCCCTGCACCCAAGGGTCTGCCTCAGCCAAGGAGCAGAGCAATGAGGTGGGCAGCAGCAGGACGTGTGAGTGACTGCTCAGAGCTGTCCTCACCCACCAGAAATGGTGCTCAGGAGAGGCAGATGAGTGTGAGGGAGGGGGAGGAGGGAGACAATAGCTCTGCATGTCCTTCAGTTTGGAATATTTTAATTTGAGCTCATTACTTTGCCAACAAAACTCATGTTAGAATGAGAAGTTGACTCTGATAAAGGATTTGAGACTTAAACCAAGAACTCAGGGGCTCCACACTGTGAACAATCAAACCCAAACACAAAGATTTTTTTTACTATGAATTTTTAAGAAGAAATATAATTTGCATGCTTGTACAGCTAACGCCAAGAACTTTTGGGGAGGTTTTTTCAGTGACTTCAAAGTAACCAGTGCCTGCAACAAGGAAGATGAGATTCACAATCAAAGCCTGCATGGTATCTCACTGGTTGCCTTGGTTTCTTTTTTTTCCCTCCAGATAAATGCCCTGCAGAGATCAGTGTCTAGTTTTACGGCCAGGTATAAGCAATCTCTCAAGGAAAATTGCCAGGTTCAGAATCAGAAAGTTTTCTGTGGCTACCTATTTCCTGTGGCTACTTATTTCCACAGGGCTGTGAAAAGGCATGCTGAGATTGTGCTTCAATAGGAAAGAAGCCAATAACAACAGGCCAAAGTCACTCTTCCATAAAAAATAATCTAATAAAGTCCAACAGTGATATTCCTCTACTTGTTTCTATAGTGATACGCAGTCCACTTCCTACAACAAACCCAATCCCCTTGTTTGAAATTAAAGATGACTTGCAGCTGCTGAGACAGAATAGTCAGAGCTAGATGCTTGCATGAGTCATGAAATGGGAGTGGGATTCCTTGGAAAGACTCACCTGGCCCATGAGTTGATGGACAGCCTTGAAGATCCAGGTCTAAACATCTTCATGCCAGATGCGTGGACAGTGTCATGCAGAAAAGCTTATTTCATGGAGGTCCTTGGACTTCATGCTGCTGGGAGGACAATGACTGTAGGAACACAGCAATGAAGGAAACTGGGGACCTGATGCTTAATGCTTTTTCCCATCCCTGCCTTGGGTACATGGCCCAGATATGGGGACATTCATTTTCTTTTGTACTGAAGGAAACATACACATTTTAAAGTGCATATTTGGGCAGACAATAATTACAGGACCCAAGGTATTTTGCAAAACAAGGTCCTAATCACTGCCAGCAACACTGCCTGTTTTCAGGAGAACACTATTCTAATACCTTGTGAGATAGTATCATCTTTCCTCTTTTTAAACTAATTTCACAAGGAGAGTTATGAAAGTCTTTTGCTGCTGGGGAACAGAGATGTAGAGAGCTTCAGTGACCCCAATGGCCGTAGAGTTCAGGGAAATGGTGGAGTTACATCTCATGTGCAGCATGTATAATGTACAGCTTGAAAAGACTTGACTCGTATTGACCAGAAGCTGCAGGACTCCCTTTCTATTGTGGGCAAAGCCAAAAGGTCTGAACAGTAAATGATGCTGAACTCCTCTGCACGAGCAGGTATCCTGTGGGTACTTCAGCTGTGCTTTAACATTTGTCTTCAAGTAGACATACGCCTTGCAACCTGCTCTCCAATGTTTATTTGTCCTAACGCCTTATAGATGCTTCAGGTCACAACAGAGAGTCCTTCAGTGAAAAGGGTAGACAGGAAAGAAAAAGGAAGAAACTCCAATTAGGTTTTCAGCTGGAATTTTATCCAGTCCTGCTTCAGCTGTGAGCCCTTCGTGTGGGGCCCGATGCACTACAAACGCATCGGCCTCCATACTGTTTCAGTAGGTTTGCAGAATCACGGGTACCACTGCAAACTCAAGGCAGCCACAGGCATGAGGTGTCCTGAGCATGGCAGATGAGAATCAGATTTGTTGCTTGCTTTACATGCTGATTTGAGAGCTGATTTTTTTGGAAAGGGAGGGCCGGTTTGGAAATGGTTATTTCCTCTCCTTGAATCTTCCCCAAAGCACGGCAGAGAGATGGGGCTGGGAGGTGCATTTTGTAGACAGATATAACTAAGAGAGAAAACGCTCCTTACATTCAAGACAAAAGAAACAGAGTGAATATCCTTATTGCTTGCACACTGGAGGAAATCTGTTGCTGTCCCATGTGCTGCATTCACATATTCTTTTCCTTCTTTGCCCTGCGGCTTTGCCGTGCTGGCGGCAGGTCCCGTCCTCGAGGAGCGAGGTCTCTCATGTCCCACCTCGGACGCTCTCAAACAGCAGTGGCAGCGAGCCTGATAGCCAAGAGATTAGTACCTGTGGGAGGTAAAAACCCTCATGAAGAGCATGCTTGATATATTAAACACTATCCACTCCCTGTTTTGAATAACAATTTGATTATTCTTAGCTGCATTCAGAAGAGAAGAATGCTTCTAATCCTGTTTAACCCTCTTTGGCTTCTGAATCAGGTTCCTAAGCTTTTAGGATAATGAAAAAGCATTACTGTCATCTGGCGCCGTTTCTTCCCTGCCACCTCACAGCCCCCCAGCGCTGGTGGCCTCTGATGCTGCTGAGCATCCCCCACGATGCTGGAGACCCCAGGAACCTGCACGATGGTCGGTGCTGCTTGCACAGCACGACGAGGCAATCCCTCCCACAACCATCGTGCACTTCAAGCTGTAATTTACTTGAACTTTGTGACCATTTGTGACCTACAGTTAAATCCAATTAAAAAAAAATTAAACAAGAAAACCCCCAAAAACCAAACCCAAAAATCCAGCACTGGAGTTTGGAAGATTCCTTCCCCCTTCCAATTTTTCCTAGGATTTTCCTAGTTCTTTGGTCCTTGTGAGCTGCTCTTCTGTGTCTGTTTTGCTTCAGCAGGTTGGAAAATATGTGTCTGCATGTGTAGATGTGTGTTTGTGTCCAGATGGGCATACTTCTCTGGGAATTTTTATTGATGAAATAGCCTGGTCTTTCTCTCTTGGCTGGGGACAACATCTGTGCTTGGCTTGACAGCACTCCCCGCTTCCCAGCCTGCGAGGGTGTCATGGGACTGCTTTGCCAAAATTATGGGTTTCAAGCTGAGCTCTTGGTGATTTCTTATTTGTTTGTCGGGAAGGTAAGTGGCTCATCACTGGGACCTGCCATTATGCTCTTTCCTTCCCCCTGAGACTGCCCAGTAGCGTTGTGCTTTCCCTCTCCCCCAAGGAAAATTAAAAACCAGTTGAAATCGAACGGGCTGCATGAGCTTTCTTCTAGACGCTGTGGCCGAGTAAATAATTTACTTTGTCAGCAGGAGACACCATTGTGCCCCCAATCAATAAGGCTGGCATAGGCGAGCGTCCCTTCTTATTAAATGCTCCTCATCTGCTAAATTTGAGTCACAACTCTCTTTTACAAACACACATCATATACATGGATACATTAACAGTCAATACCTTTCCCCTGTTGTTTGTTAGGTAGATTGGGAGACACTGGGGAGTTTTAAATTTTATTCCCAGCCAGGGAGGGATTTTAATGTCATTATTCACACTGAGATCTTCTCCGCTCTACAAATAGGCCATTGATTTTAATGGGGCAACTTGTAGCGCAAGGCATTATTTAGTGTGATTAAGAGTATTATAATTTGATGACTTCTGTTCGTCACCATAATGGGAAGTGCAGATAGCGACGGGATAACTGGTCGTTGGTTTCCCACTGAAACGAAGAAAGTGTGTGTGATATGGGAAGTGTAATCTGTTCTCCAGCTCTGGGAGGTATAATTGAAACGGAGGGGAAGGTGGCGAGGGCGGCGTTTGCCTGTATTGTGTGGCTGTTTCTGGCTGTGGGTCAGCATTTGCAGTTTCAAGAGTTTTGGAAATTTCTCAGTTTTATCCATAGGAAAATGTTCCTGTAGGAGGTTTCAGACAAAATGGAAGCTTGCTCTTTCCTGGTTCAGTCATAGTCCTCAGGGTTTTGAGGCTCTTGAGGTACAATAAATCTCTCCCACCTTTAAATGACTAAAATGAGCAGGTCCTCAGGGGTCCCTTGGTGGGGACCTCTCACACAGTTGTGCCCATCACCCGGAGGCTGTGGGGAGCCCTGTCACCCTGAAAGCCTCTTCCTACCCCAGACAGCATGGAGTGTAGGGGAAATGGTGTCCCCGTCCTGGATGGAGAGCAATCTCTTGCCCAGGGATGTCGCGTTTCACATGTTTGGATGCCTCTTCAAGTTGCCCAAGCTCAGGGGAGCGACAGAGGCACTCAGACCTCCTCCTCTGCACCACGCTGCTCCCAACAACCTGGTGCCTCCAGAACGTCTGGGGACATCACGAAACACATATTTTATTTTGGTAGGATAGAAAGAATTTTTGGGCCAGGTTTGTTTCATCCGCAGCATCATCATTCCCTGCACCAAGGAAAGCTGGCTGCGTGGGTGAGCAGGGAAAGGTACAAATACCATTTCAGCGGCAGTTTTCGATGCAATTGCTCTGTGCTTACGGGTCAAAACCCACGGAGAGGATTAGCACTGTGGCAGCAGGTGCCCTATTTCATTAGAAGAAGCTTGTCTTATAATAAGGAGAATGGGCAAATCTATCTTTCTACATAAATCTGAGAGATTTACACAGTAGCTTGACAAGTTCAATTCATTTGTCTATGCCTTTACCAACTGTTCAAAATACAGGAATTGATGGTAACATATATGGGCATCTTCATCTGTTTTTTCTCAAAGTGAGTTTTATTTTGAAATTTTTCCCCCGCTTCTCCTGCCTTTTATTGCCTTTGTACTGGCTAAAGTTTCTGATTTTGGGGAGAGCACCCACAGTGAATATCTTTACAGAAAGCGCTAAGATGAGTCATTTACTCCATCCACACAAATGATGGCAAAAAAATTGAACTTTCAGGGACTAATTACATAGAGATTTTTAAATCAAGGCTTCCAAATAGTATATAATAACTCATGCGGCTGCTAATATGACAAAGAAAGCTGCTAGACAGAGAACAAAATAGAAGGACTGGGAATATTTAGGATATCTTAATGATGGATTAAGGAATTATCATTGTTCTTCCTGGGGATTTTAATTTGAAGCGAAGAACATTAAATGCCCCTGTTTCTTGCCTCATTTAACGCTACCAGGGGTAGTGTGCTCACTTATTTTCTGGACGTGTTCCCTGCAGATCAACCTATCAAGTTAATTACATTCTCACATTTTTATTACATTCCTTCCCCCTTCTCCGGGACAAAAAAGTGGCTCCTTTGGAGAGCTCAGATGCTTTCCCCTGAGACATGTTCTCCCCAGCAAGGCTCTCATCGCAGAATGGCCCTCACTTGGCTGCTGGGCTCCCCCAGGGCAGCGTCTCCAGAGAAGACACAAAGGGAAAAAATAACCACCAGTGAAAATTCTTTCCCTGAAAGCAAAATGTCAGCAGCCAGTGCTACCTGTCTGTGTCTGTCCAGAGGCATATATGTTCTAACTCGATTTATGGTCTGTAGATAAAGCAAGAGAGGGCCAGCCTGGCACACACCCCCGTCCTCTCCGGGCAGCAGCATTCGCACCAGCTGCTGGGTTGGGCACTGCAGATGCTTCATTTCATCCCATGCCTATTACCAGCCCAGCAGTGTCCACCCCGGTGTTGCACCGATGGGACGGCGTTTTGGCACCTGTGGGACCGGCTCCTTGTATGCTGGCACACATCCTCCAGCCAGTGCCCAGACGGCGTCTGAAGGACTGTGAGACAACGGGGCCATTTCCATGCAGTCACTAATAAGCAGTAAAATCCTGCGGTGTCCTTCATGCCTCCCCAGGTTTGCTTTCAGATTTGGAAGGTGTTACTAATTTTGCTGCTAGCCTATACATCAGCCTGTGTTCCCTCAAACACTTCTTGATGGGTTTGGCTTGAATTTCAAATCCATAATGAAGTCTGGAGCTGAGCTAATTAAACACGAGCTGTGGTTTCATTTCAAATCTGTGCACAGGTTGTCCTCAGATGAACCAAGGTGAAGGCCCAGATTCAATAAAACACTCAAACACATGCCTTGAAGGACCAGACTTGGTGTGCAACAAACGTAGCCACAGAGGCTCTAGCTCTGCAGGGCAGAAGGACTGATCATTGCAAGCATCAGCTATTTATGCAACAGCATTTTCTATGGGCCCACGTTATTTGGTCTGACCCTGCATAACTTGCTGGGATTTTCCAGGTTTCTTCTTTGAAAAAAGGGCAGCAAGATCAAAAGAGCTCCTCAGAGCCTTCCTGCATCCTGGCTGCTTCTTGCGAGTGAAGAGCAGGATTTCACTCACTAATTAAAGTGATAAGAGCATGCTCTTTCTCTCCTCCGAGGAAGCAGGCTCTGTGCAGGCTGCAAGAGGGTTAGCAGCTTGCTGGAGGACACGTGGTGGGTGTGGAGCAGTGCACAGCACTCAATTCCTGCTTGGAGATCCCTCACTCACTGCCCTCCTCTCTGGGTGGGAGACACCATTTCTGTTGGGTGTTTCACCTCCCAGGATGCCCAACGGAGGGATGTGGCCGGTGGATACCGAGACAACTGTGGACCCTCTCCCCAGAGCCACGATTTGTGCAGCCAGGGCCCCAGGGCTGAACGCAATGAACCCAACCCCAGCAGGCAATGCTTGCAATGAACCCAACCCCAGCAGGCAATTGCATCTCAATGCAATTACAGAGAAATACAGCACTTTTAGGCTTAGAGAAAGTTGTTGCAGACATCAGCAGTGCAAAGGGAAAAGTGCTGTTCTCTGACTTCGTGTTCTCATTTCTGAAGCTTCAGTCTGACTTGATTTATTCTGGCTACTTTGTGGCTCTTCTACATTTAGAGAAACAGACTCCTTTTTAAAGCACTCTTTTAAAAGATGCTTTCATCTTTCTTCTCTGGTTTATCACAGTTGGTTTGTCCCTGATATTGGTAAACAAACAAATACTTTCTTCTGTTGATAAATATTAAACGAGTACCAAGTACAAAACAGATGATTAATGACTTGGGTTCTTCCACCTGGCAAACCAAACTACTGACAATATTGGACAGCACAAACCATAATAGATTGGTCATTCCATCCCTGCTTAAATGTAGGGTGGAAGGAGAACAAAACCAGATGACTGCTGAATGGACCATTGCTGCACAGGCTCAGACCCTGAAACTTCCCTTAGATCATCTTACTGACCTGTTTGTGCAGCTCTAAGTATTTCCTCAGTGCCAAAGGTTGGAGGCAGGAATGGTCAGCGCGTAGTCGAGCCCCGATGAAGGCAGACCCTGCAACAGACTGGACGAGCCTCTTCCCTACTTGAAGCCAGGAGTGAAATTCCCGTTTATTCCAGTAAGACCAGGATCTGATTTTGATTCTTCCTCTGCGAGCACCTAACTGGACCCTTGTCTTCCACTGGTCCCATTATGCACATATAAATCCCATATTTTGACTGAAAGCAAAGCTCTACCCCTTGTTAAAGCTGAGGGATAGACTTTTTACAAACTATTTTTTTGAAGTGTTGACGAAACACCACCAGGACAGTTTGCAAACAGCTCACAGTCAGATTTATTTTGTCATTTTGGAATGGAGCTGCGACCTTTCTGGGCAAGTCAAAGCAAACCCTGAGCGTGCACACGTTCAGCCTGATGCACACTCGGTTTTGTACGAGCTTCTGCTGTTTCTAAATGCTGAATGCTGAGATGACACCTACCGAGGGAATACCAGGTTTCCCCCACACACGTCTGACTTGCAAAACCTCCAGAAACATTTTTTTTTTTTCATTTCAAAATAAAATGAGTCAGAAATAAATTTCACAATGGCTCTTTTTCGTTTGCTGTTCAGCATCCTGCCCACACAGATGCACTCTTCTCCCTGGCAAAAAAAAGAAAAATGCTTCCCATCGTTGTTTGACTTCTGTTCACCAGATGCAAAAAGTGCTGGAGAGGACAAACTTCAGCCCTGTCCGCGTCTGACGGTGGGGCTGCTGGGCACCGCACACATAAATCCAGGTGTGACAGGCAAGAAACTGTTGTGTCGCTTTTCCAGAGCTTCTCCTGAGAGTCCCTTCCCCAAGTACCTGGTAGCCTCAGTGCCTGGTGTGATCGCCCTACAACCAAGGGGGGTTTTCCAGGAACACAGCTCTTCTGGCTGCTTTCTTCTTCCAAGAGAAGAGGCAGATTTGAAATAGTAAGACATGCAAAGAAGTGGTGAATCCCAATTATACAGGTTCTTAGTTTTAAGTAGATGAGTCATTTGCATGTTTTGGCAATTAGTTATTCCACAGTAACAGCAGACTTAGCTGCCTGCAACCAACCTACCCCTAGCAAGGGAGATCTAATGCCTCGTATGAAGCTCTGAATGAGTGAAGGAGAAAAACAACCAATATTTTCTGTTCTGTTTAAAGGAAAGATTGTTCAGAAAAAGAAAAAAAATGTGAAAGGCTTTCAAAAAATAGTATTTCTCTTTTCCTCCCTTTCAAAACCAAGTTTTTATTGTTTTTTGTGGTCAAGCCTAAGGCAGATTTTGCTATGTAAAAACAAACTGCATCGGCCTCCAGCAAAGATAAGTTGCAATCTCCGATTTCTTAAAGCCAGCTATGATTTTTTGCCTTCGTAAATATTTATTTCCCCTAACCAAGCAAGAAATCCAGTAGGATTAATTTGTTTAACCACACATTTCTGCACAAAGCACTGTGGAAAGTCAAGGGGAATTTGTAACCAGACACAGGGCAGAAGAGGGGCTCAGATCGTTCAGAGACTTTTCCAGACTCTTTCCAGTGGTGCCCAGCGACAGGACAAGGGCCAACGGGCACAAACTGAAGCAGAGGAAGCTCCAGCTGAAGATGAGGAAGAACTTCTTCCCTCTGAGGGTGACGGAGCCC
>Ga0065711_1037203_pt1 | contig 20078 bp, 7 predicted proteins | sample Hoacrofraction12_FD_59098 | JGI IMG/M metagenome (GOLD analysis project Ga0065711, IMG submission 59098) | Hoatzin crop microbial communities from Cojedes, Venezuela - Epithelial fraction 12 v2 (version 2) | ecosystem: Host-associated > Birds > Digestive system > Esophagus > Crop | place... | reverse complement strand
CCTGCTTCCACTGCCTGTGCAGTTCCCTCTTCTTCCTTAGTTTGACCAGCATCTCTTGCCTCAGCCATGCCGGTCTCCTCCCTTCTCTGCCCGACTTCTTACACTTGGGGATCGAGAGCTCTTGCGCTCTGTGGAATACAATTCTCTTCATTGTATTTGTCCTTTTAAATTAGAAGTTATAGAACGTATTGATAGAAATAGTGTGCATTATAAAATTCTAGATGCTTTGCAATGAAAGCACAGATTGTTTTTTAAGTAGGAGCCTCTTCAGTGTTTTGCCTGAATGATGTGATTTGTAGGACTTTTAAATAGCATTCGAAGTCTCTGCCCACTTTTTTTTTTATATTGTACTTCTTGCTTTCTCTTGTTTTGCAAAGAAGCTAAATGATAACTAAAGTTTTTTATGCAGGTTAACTTAAGAACTGATAATGTTTAAACGGTAAAAATTTGACGGGAATAGCTAGGTTGGTTATTTTAGCCATACTTTAACTTTCTTCACCTGATCCGTAAGTGTGGCCAAACAGTTATTTGAACAAAAATGCTGGCAGCGTGTTACTGCATGTTTTGGTTATTTGGTCTAATTAGCGTAAACTTAAGAAATTCCATCTGAACAAATTGAAAGCAATTTTTGTTTGTTATGTCAGAAATAATATAAACTTTGTGTGCCAGTATATTGACTGTGGCACTTGGTCAATGTTGTTATTTTGACTCAAGGAAGGTAAAGATTTAAAACATGTTTATAGACTCATGTCTAGTAGGCTTGCGCCTACTAATATGAAATTAGACAAGTCAAAAGGAAGTATAGTTGGGTACCCAATATTCTAATTCAATGCACACAGCAGAATGACGAAGTTGAGGATAGGATTGTTGGAGGTCCAAGAGACAGGGGGTGACTGGGAGTTGCACAGGCAGTAAAGCGCCAGAGGCAGATCAAATGAGGGATGTACTATGATAAGGTGGCCGAAAGACAAGGAGTGAGCGCGAGACAGAAAGGCAAAGCAAATAGACCGAGGATGAAAGCAATAAATGCTGGGAGAAAGGAGGTGGGGGTGTGCAACCCCAGCGGGTGGTCAAGGAGATGTAGGAGGCAGAGCTCTTGGCACAGATGTGGGGGGAGGAAAGTAAAAGTTTTCAGACAGATCACACGGGCATGGTGAAAGGAGGAGGGCTGAGGAGAGTAGAGCATGATGTTGCTGGAATGCGGTGTTGAACAGGGGATATGGAAAGGTGTTATAGGAAATAAGTGACACTAGGGAAGAGTGGAGTTGATTGTTAATGTTAGCAGTTAAAATTCTGTCCCCACTGGAAGACAGAGACTGCTTATCCTTCTGAAATCTTGTTTCAGGTTCTCTTTAGATTCCAGCATGTACCACTGACTGACTTGCACTATGTCTATGGGGTTTTATGGTTTTCTGTGAATGCAAAAAAAGTGGAAAATTCAGTGCTGTGCCAGAGAGAAGCTGTAAGAAAAATCTTACTCTCAGGGTCCAGATCAAATGCTTTTTTCTTTTGTCCTTTTATTTCCTTTGAAAACTTTCCCTTCTGTTATACAAAATGCAATGGGATGCTTCTGTCTTCAACAATATATTATCCATGGATTCTGTTAATCACTCATGATTGTAATTTTGAATTGTATTGTGAGTACTGATGCTTAGTCTCTGATGTTGAAGATGTTGCAGATGTCTTTAAAAGAAAACCTCCTGCTGAAAACATGCCCTTTTCCTGATCATCAACAGTTATCTTGGTTCTGCGTTATAATAAAATATGCTTTTCAGTTCTCCTTTTTTTGTTTTCCATTTGCCAGTGACTTCACCTAATCCAGTTTTAATAAAAATGGAAAATATGAAAGAAAATACTTTTCCTTAATATTTATCTAGGAAAATCTCTTCTTGACACTGATTAACTTTCAGCCTTCACTCTATTCATATGATCTCTTCAGATACCCTTGGATAGATGGTAGTCTGTGAGTGCAAAGGATTTTAACCTCTTCTCAGTCCATAAATAATTGCAACTTCTTGCAGGTCTTGGTGAATGCTGATGAATACCCAGATTTTTGATGCTCAGACGCCCTTCACACAACAGTGCACTGCAGACACAGCAGCATTTCGTTGCTACTTTTGTAATTTTTGTCTGACTTTGCAGAGTGTCTGTAAGTTTTCTGGTGTTGCTAATAATTTCTCCTCTTTTTCCCTTCTTTGTTCTTTTCTGGAACCTCTAGTAGGAAGATAGAAGATGGCATGGATGCTTCATGGACTGCACACAGGATTTGGTCTCAGTTTTATCTAGAAGTATGCAAATACTTAGCTGTATCATAATCACAGATACGGAAAAAAAGCCCCTAACACAATATACACTTAATGAAACAGAGAGTTGTGCAATTGGCGGTAGCCTAGACAGCCACCGTAAAATTACCTAAATGCAACAGAAGTACATAATCAGTCCTGTACATCAGCTGGCAAGGGCGTGAAACAGGTTCAGGTTTTAAATACGGAAGGAATTCAGATGACTCCTGTCACTTTTGAACGTACTGTAGAATCTCTGAGATGAAAGATGAGCTGAACTGTCTCATCAACTGACAGCTTGTTATTCCCAGAGCAGGGGAGTTTTTCTGTCCTCACTGTATGTATCTACTTATTCTGGGAACAGACTATAGAACAGTGCCTGCGGCAGGGACATGGGTTTTGGAGCTGGGTAAACTTTGAGGAGGTTTGTAGCTAGAGATTCGTCAGATCTGCTAATTCCATTCTGCTCCTCTTCCTTTCCTCTGTATTTTCAGATGATGAAAGACCATTTAACTTCATATAACTGACTGTGAACATCAGCTGATCACAAACAGGATTGAAAAAACGACCCCTCAAACCTAGATGATGTGGCATAGATATTGTATGTGTATCTCAATGTAGTGGACATAAAGGGATTGAGGAAGACTGGAATGTTCGTGCAGTGTGTTGAGGAGAACCAAGTTGTTGTGTAAGATGTTTCCCTTCTTAGAAGAGAGATGAGGTTCTTCCTGTCCCACAAATGAAGCAATCCTTAAGGGGGAAAAAAAAAATCCAGTTAATTCCTGAGGGTTCTTTTGCATCTGTGAGCATCCTGGACAAGACTATTGTTTGCCAGGATCCTTGTTTGGTCAGCCAGAATTTGTTCTTCCTTCTCACAGCAGCTGGTCATTCAAACTGTACAGTGATTTTTGTTTGTAAATAAAAGTATGTCTCTACTGTATCGTAACAACAGAGGCAGACATTTACTTTGGGAACCAGTGTGGTTTTTTGGTTTAGTTGGACATTTTGATGTAAGCCAAAGAAAAGAGTTTACTTAAAGTTAGGCAGAAGAGAAAACATTTATTTAAGAGCCAGGAAAGATGTCCTAGTGATGAAGTTGAAAGCAGGAATATTTCCACTGCATTGTAATAAGACAGTGGCTTTCTTTCCTTCCGTACATATTTGTGAGAAACAAGAGTTCTGGAGACCATGTGGAGCACAAGATGAATGCAGCAGGATTTGCTCTATGGTGTGCTGAGGCTAAGCAAATAAGCAGACAATTTTATTTTGCTGACAGCCTTGCTGTTGAGGCATGCAGTTTTAAAGAGACTTTCTGTAAAATAGATGAGCCACAGTGTTCAGTCTTTCACAATTACATGGGAAAACCAGAAGTCATCCAGAAGGCTTCCAAACCAGAAGTAGTATCCGATATGTACAGAAAAAGAGGATCTGTGGCAGAAGACTCTTGTATCACGCTCTCTGCAAGCTAGTAGTTCTAGGAGTGAGTAGCTCTGACATGTTTTTTATATGAAAATAAGTTTCCCCTTCAAAGATAAAGACACAGAGTGAAGTTACGATGGCCGTACAAAATTCAAATGAAGGTTTACTGAACCGGCTCTGGAGCTCGGTGCACAGCCAGCTCCTGGAGTCAACAGGAGGGTCACCTCTCTCTCTGATACTAGCCTGCAGGCTCTAGCAAAGTTGGCAGTGTTGACACCAACAAAACAAAAGACACCCTGCCCCTCTTCCCCTAACATTTATCTCTGTCTCTTTTTGTCCACCTAATACTGCTTTCCCTTGCCTTGCCCTAGAGCTTTGACCCTTCCATCCTGTTGGTTTCCATGTTGCAGCTTGCATGTATGATAGCTATACCTCAATGTAAAGCAACGTTGATAGGAAATAAAAGCATTCTCTTTCAATCTACTGAGAAATATATGCTTGGTTTGAACAGCTGAGCTAGTGGGCTGGTGTTTTGCTGAAATGCAGTGGAGGAGGGAAACTCGTAGGAGGCTGAGAGGGTGCAGGGCTCCAGAACTGAAGCTGTTTCTCTTCTTCAGCCGAGGCGCTTGAACTTGAACCTTTTCTTTCAACTGCCTGGGATTATTTCTGTTGTTAAACTGGTGTCTTGTGGACTCAGGCTGTGCAATAACTGGGACGAAGGCCTAATCCCTCTCCAAGGCAACCAGATGGGTCAGAAATTAAGGAATTCTGGCAGTTGGATACTTATTGTGTGACATAGACCATTAATGGTAGTTTATGTGATGGTGCCGGTATGTAATGCCAGTCTGTTTGGAGGGGTTTTGGAAAATGTAGGAAGTAAAATATACAAGTTTGCATGTTACAAGATGGAATACACCTGTGTCATCTAGAGGATTGTGCTGTGACACATGGTCACAGTGATATTGCAGTTTCTTTGACTACATCCAACCTCTTCAGAAAAGAAACTGTAGTGAAAACATGAATGACAGAACTAATGGTTAGGTAATATGTCTGAAAATCTTTTTCAAATACCGAATTTCTTTGAAGCTTGCCCAGAATTACTCAGAAAATGCTTCTGCCTTATATGCTAGACAGTGCACGACATGTCAGGTTTCTATGTAAATGTCGAACAAATTAAGATGACTTTGGAAGAATTTGAATATGAAAGGGCAGGATATTTAACTGTAAATAGACAGACTAGGGAAATGTCTTCATGGGCAATAAAATGAATCTGTATTTGTGTTGCAGCTTCATGTCAAATTCAGCAATTCAATGTAATTCTTGGGCTTAATTACAAATAGAAAAGTTATATGGCAATTGTTGTCTTGTAGATACTGAAGAAATCTAAGTAAGTTTGGTTTAATCTTTGTGTTTACCTTTAATGCATTTTGATGTTTTAAAAACTCCAAACTTCTAACATCCCTCAACACCAGTGGCAGTGGTGTTCTTTTCTGTACTTCTTCATGATTTTCCCTTATTTCATTCCTGTATTTGAATTTTGAGGATATAGCATATTAATTCCCTTGCAGTACAAGCTATATAAACATCTGAACTGGGCAAAAATCTCAGTTTTGATATTATAAAATTGTTTATTGCTGCTGACAATGGAGAAGGCTGCATGTGAGGTTTCAGTCTTATGTGTGTGAGAGGACTATTGATTATTTTTTTTCTTTCATTTTGTGTCGGCATTGCCAACTTTGCTAGAGCCTGAAACCCTCTGGCATCACAGATACCAGGGTGTCGTGGTTTAACCTGGCAGCAGGCAACTAGGCCTAGACAGCCGCTTGCTCACCCCTCCCCTTCCCCTGCAGTGGGATGGGGAGGAGAAAGTACAAAAGGGGAAACTCATGGGCTGAGATAAAGACAGTTTAAGACAACAAGGGAACATAGTACCACTACTGCTAATGAATATGCAAAACAAACAATACATGGTACAATTTTTTTCTCACTGCCCAATGACCAATTGTGTAGCCAGTCCCTGAGCAGCGATCGCAGAACATGAAACTCGTGGATTTCACGATTTTCGTGGAACTCCTGAAAAAAGACTGAACTCACAGAAAAGTTCAAACTCCTAGAAAAAGAGGAATAAAGAAGATATAGTTGAGACTCCTGGAAAAGAGGATTCCTCCCCCACTGGCCAGCCCCCGTTCATAAACTGAGCATGACGTCTGTGGTACGGAATATTTCCACTGGCCAGCTTGGGCTGGCTGCCTGGCTGTACTCCTTCCCAGCTCCTGGACACCTGCTCGTTAGTTGAACGTGGGAGACTGAAGAAAGTCCTTGATTTCTTAGCAACAACTAAAGACATCAGTGTTATCATCTTTCTTCTCAAACTAAATCCAAAACGCAGCAGCTACTGGGAGGGAAATGAACTCTATCCTAGCAGAAACCAGGGCACGGGGACTTTTTAGTTCACTCCGGGAGGTGGCCATGCACTGCAGAAGGTTCTCGGGCTGCGCTGTGCCATGTGGGCAGGTTGTACCACTGTAAATGAGTTAAATGTCACCGTTCTGTGCTGGCACATGAGATGTCAGTGCAGATCCTTTTTTTCTTCACTATGTTAACTGTTAATAGGCATAGGAACACCATACTGGATTTTTTTATTCAGTAAATTTTTTAGATTGATACACACAGGACAGGTGTATTTATGTAGAGGGGGCATCTTCTTAATAGTAACCTTTTCTGACTAAAGCTGTGCAAAGTGTGGGATTTTCAGTATTGTCAGGATGGCCCTGGCGCTGTTTCTCCTGTTTCCAGTTGCAGCTAGGTAGTCTGACAGACAGCACTTTCTCCAGTCTGATGTCTGATTTTAGACCTATTCTATCAAGTGTAATATGATTGTGTATTTGTATTTGGTGCTATTTGAGGTTTCCAAACTACCTAATTCTTTTTCCAAATATATTTAATACAGTTTATTTGTGTTAATTACTTTTCACAATGGTAGTGCAAAGCATGTATAATTTGCAAGACTGTTAGTATTTTGATGTAAGGAAATACTTATCAAATAGCTATAATTGGCAAAGATGACTGGCAATCTGCAAAATATCGTAGCATTTTTTTAAGTTGCTTAAAGCTTGCATCCCATGTGTAGAACAATTTATAGTTTTCAGAAAAGCTTGTGTCCTTATTTCTCTCTATTTAAATATGAATATATGTGATATCTAGAAAAGCCGTTTTGTAATTTGGAATCAAAATAAAGGAGAACTATGTTTTCATTTCACGTCTGAATTTACCTTGTGATACCTTTTGCCTAGCTGATGTTTTTCAGCTTCAGAATCACTTCATGGTCTGGAGCAGATGTATCATCATCTATTTGTCACTTCACTGAGTTGTATTCTCGTTTCAGGAATGCAACTGTTTCAATTTTGGGAAGAGATGAATGGAGTTATTTCAGATTCTGAATTGGTGTCCAGTATTCGCTGCTCATCTGCAGTGCCAGGACTGATACAGTATCTCCAGAGCGTCACCAAACTTGTGATATCAGTGCTGTCAGTGACGGCAGGTCCTGACATCCAGAGCAGCAGTTCACCTGTTGCAAAGAAAATAGCCAAGCCATCATTGTCAATAGTTTGTCTGCTTCACTGTGAGTTTCATGAAGTACGTCTGCTTGCCTTGGAAGCAGTACTGCTCTGGTTGAAGCAAACAAATTCCAAGCAGATTGCAGAAGAAAGAGGAAGTGCATTGTGTTTACTCATTGGTTTGGAAGGCACTCTTCTCACAATGGCTCTGGAGGAAAAGAATCTCCAGTGTTTTTCCAAGGTAGGAGGGTGCTATTTTATTGATGTTTGATATGTTTTCAGTAAATGATATTCTTAATTTTTAAAAAATATATTTCAAACTTGTGTGATATTTTTTAAAGAGTACATGAGTGGGGTTGTTTTTTTTTAAATTGAATAGGAGACGTGCTATAATTCTATAACAGATGTTGTGTAAAAGCAAGAATTTCCTCTTTCCTTTCTTAGCACTTTCAGGAGAGAACCTTTGTGCTCTTGGAGTGGTGTTTAAGTCAGTGTTTTACTGATCTCGCATTCATATTGAGATTGCTTGTAAATTCTTTGTTTGTGGATTGTGTATGCAGGTGCTGGAAATTCTTTATAATATGGATCTCAGAAACGTGCTTCCGAAGACTGAATGCTCTATAAAAATGAATCCAAATGAGCTCTTAACCTGGAGTTTGAACATTGTAGATATCTCCAATAGGTATGGTCTGTCATGCATGTTAAAATACTTATATTTTTAAACTTTAAATGGTGAAGCGTTAAATTATTGGTTTTGGACTCTCTCATTTAAACATCCATGTTTCAGAAAATTGAGTGTGGCTTATTTGAATAAAGTGAACCAATTTGAATAAAGAGAGTTCTTGATGAAGATTTTACAGAGAACTTAGACATGGATCTGAGTTATTAAAAAGGCTCACAAGTCATACTGGCAAGCATCCTGTAAATGTCCAGTAATAGAGTTCCTGAAAGAAGAAGTTACCCCAGCTGTTAGACAAGACTCGGTGAGCATAGCTCTTGCTGAATGGTGACTGGGAAACACCTTAACACATGGAATTGATGATCCAAGCATACACTCATTCGCTGAAAATCTGCCATCCTCCTATCCTGGTTTATCTGCAGACACTCTGCAGAAAGAGTGACAGATCTGATTTCACTTGTTGGATTGGCAGAAATGGTTAACCCTAATCCTTAGGGTTCGCACTCCTTAATCAGACTGTAAAGTCAGCAGAAAACGCTGAAAGTTTGGTGCCAGTTTGTAGTTTGTACTGAATTAGAAGCTGTGTCCATCCATTCAGAACAGAATGGACAGACAGGGTTAAAGCGTCCAGGCTCTAAGGACAAGACTGTCCTGTTTCTGATGGTTTCTTTTTAGAAGCCATATAAAGATTGCAACCCAGTGTTACCCATGTAGAATATTTAGGGTGTAGAGTGTAGAACAGCATTTTATAGCTGTACACATTTGCTGCTGATTTGCATTAAATTTTTCAATTTATATGATGATGTGGAATGTTTATTTCTGGAATTAAATAAGATAGTTTTGGTAAAGTAACACTGACTGGTGCTGTTATAGGAAATAGAAAGATGGGGACAGGCTTTTTAGCAGGGCTTGTTGCAATAGGACAAGGGGTAATGGTTTTCAACTAAAAGAGGGTAGATTTAGACTGGATGTAAGGGATAATTTTTTTACAATGTGGGTGGTTAAACACTGGAACGGGTTGCCCAGAGAGGTGGTAGATGCCCCATCCCTAGAAACATTCAACGTCAGGCTGGGTGGGGCTCTGAGCAGCCTGATCTAGGGGCAGATGTCCCTGCTCATTGCCAGGGGGTTGGACTACATGACCTTTAAGGGTCCCTTCAAACCCAGACTATTCTATGATTCTATGATCTGTAATGTAAGAGTTCCCGAGTGCTCAGCTTGCAAAATACCTGTTGACGATAATCAGAAATAATGAAGAACTGGCTGGTTTTGTTCTGGAGATGAAATGATGGCAGAAATAGCTGCTTTTTTTGATATGTCCTTTGCCTTGTTTTCTCAGCACTGAAGTTCAAAGCATAGCTCTCAAATTTGCCTCCAAGTTGATTATCCATCTTTTGCAGAACCGTCAGCAGGTAAGGGAAACGGAGCTGCTTAACAGTTTTGTAATTCTGGAGTTTTTGGTGACTGGAGTAACGTGGCTTCTTTTAGATAGAAGCCCCAGCCTTGTGTTTTCTTGTGTCATTGTTCTTTTTCTGGCATTATCTTTCTCTCTGATTACACTGCTGTGTTCTGAAATGAAACAGCCATGAATATCATCTCAGTGTATGCCTCTTAAACTATTTTCAAGTTAAATACGTAAGTAAATTTTTCTAATGGATTAATTTCAACTTCTGAGAGCATCCAAAATATTCACTATAATGTGGGAAGAGAAGTGCCCGTGGTGAGTAACACACGTACTGAATCCAGACCATTTACAAAAGTGCGAGTTTGTTGTGGTTTCTGCTCACTGGGGAGCCAGCAGGAGAGCAGACCCGAGGGGGAGGCCCAAAGCTGAAGGAGTGGTTGAGTGCAGTTCCCTTCCTCACTCTGTGCAGGGTGACCTTGCCAAGTCTCAGCCTGAAATCACTGTCCGACCATATCAGCCTGTTGTCTGCGTGGAGTTTCTCATTAAATTTCCTCTTAACATTTGTTTTTAAAGCACTAGAGTAAATATAATAACCCTTGTAAAATTCAAGGCTCTGTGCTCTCCATTCCTGTTTATAGACTATTTAATTTAGATTTATACCAGCACAAATTACTGGCTCGGATTTCTTTTAAGTTGTAATGTCACATATGTATGTGTAGAGCAGTGCTAAGGCAGCTTTTAGTGCTAGACAATTTTTTTTCTTACGTTTTCAAAGACACAAAAAATGCTTAATATTTCAAAACAGACAAGTTTCATGATCTGTTTTAAGATGAACTTTTTTTTTCCTTACATAGCTGTTATTTTTCATAGAATGTGCAGCAGAATCAATTCATATTGTATGCTAATAATCTTGTCTTATTATTAAAAAAATGGAATGCACATATCTGCACGCGACAGTTGGGAACATGAATTATGATGCTAAATCCTTTTCTTTAAGAAAGGCAAAATGCAAGGACTTCAAGTTATAAATATTAAAATAACCATATAAACCTGGTTTCACAAATAGACTTGGAACATGTTATTGCTCTGAAGTTTTGTATTAATTTACAAAGAGGAATTAATGAAAAATGCTGTAACAATCTTAACTGTAGTAATGCTGAAACAACTTTCTCTAATAAGCATGTAAATCAGGGGAGATCGAAGACATCTGTACAGAGACTGCTTTCTGCTTTGTAGAAGGCCAAGTTTTCCATCTAAACTCTTTCTTTGGGCTTGCATTCAGTATTTGTATCTGTAGAAGGGCTTGTTTCTCTTTCATGGGTAAAAGTTCTGTCTTTCTAGATAGTCCACACGTCTGTTCAAACTTTGAGTAGTTGTAACGCCTTGGGAGTTTTCTAGGGGTTTTTTTAACCTGTTACAGAATGTGTAGGACGTGCTCTGGCTCTGTCCCTTCGTGCAGTGCAGGTACATGGCCATGTACCACGCAGAATGAGGCAGAGTACAACCGAGGTTTCGCTTATCCTCAGTGAGTCGTCCTGCACTTCCCTGCACTTTAACTCGACTCACTTTTTCATTGGTTCTCTTCTTCATTTGGGTGTTCTGTTTTTCACTTCCTTTAATGAAAAGTAAGTAAAAAAGGAAAAAAAGAAGGAAAAAAAAAATTAGCTGCACGTACTTCAAGTGTCTCCAGATCAAGCTGGTGCTGCTTTTCCTGTTCTCCTGTGCGTGAGGTCCCAATCTGTTTGGGCTTTTTTTTGCTCTGGAGCTTCCTGCTAATTTCTCTGGTACATGCTTGTCGCTGTGCCTGGATGCCAGCTCGTGCAGTTTGCATGTTCTGTTGTCCAACCTGCACTTTGAGGTCCCTGCGCCTTGACGGACCCTGCCGCCCTCCTGAGTGTGGCATTTGCAGGGGATCTCAGCTCTTTCTTGGTCACTTATGGAAGCTAGGACTTTCTCTTCCCAGGTATGGCCCAGCTGTGCCCATAGAGGTCAGAGTTCACAAGTCTTGGAGTGGTGGGTAAAAGGCGCATTATTCCTTTCCACAAAAAATCTCACAGCCATCACTACACATCAGAAAGAGTCGAAGTTTTGTCCCATTATTACTTAGTAGCAGTTTTCCTAGCGTATATCTGAGGTCTAAATATTTTCGAAAAGATGGCAACTGGATTTTATTTGAATCAGGAAATTTCTCTTTCCTGTTCTTTCTTCTAATTGTTCATGTTTTAGGACAGCAAGCTTTACTGTGTGTCAGCCAACATGGAGATTCCTTCAGTGTTTTGAATGCACACATTATCAGAACCCAAGGTACCTCAGCAGCCTTATTAAAAAAATTTCCATCCCCAGTATCTGCAGAGGATACAGATGGAGCTGCATTCACCCCTTTACCAAGCATTGTAGCAAAGCCTAAGATTGATGCTACGGTTCATATGGTCTTAGTTGTTTTTCCAGATATGTGTATGTGTGTGCATGCAGGATACTTATAGTCCAGTATATTTGCCTTTGGCTTGCATATTTAGAAGAAATGAGGACACAAAGATATGCTTTAGCCTGTGTGGTCATTAGTGAGTCTGGTGTGAAGGGACAAAGTGAGAGAATTGTCTGTGCATACTGCTCTGACTAAAAAAAAAATCTCCAGTCTTAACAATCTGTAATACAGTAAGCCACCTTTTGAATGTACGTGTGGACCTTGAGAAAAACCCACATTTACTGATGAGTAGTATCCCTTCAGCAGTCTGTAGTTTAATGTGATGGTAAACAGTAACACCAGATTGTACGGCATACTTCTCATGTTCTGTGCCTTCAGGTTTCAGAAGAAGTCCTGAAAAAATGGATTCAGCTGATAGCCGATTTTTGTGGAGATGAGCAACAGACAGAGATGCTGTTAGCAGCTGCTGAAGTTCTTAAAAGTACAACATCGTTCCTTCTGATCAATGAGAAGCTTATTCTTGGTGAGTAGTACATAAGTTTTCTGGATCTTTTTAGATGAAACCCTTTAATACATAACTTAAAACGTGTATATATATATGTACACACAGTCAAAACACATAATTACATCAAACAAGTCTTGTAAAAAGTTTTAATAGGATTTAATTACTAAACAGATAAACTTATTTAAATTCTGGTACAGAAAGCACATGTGCAGAGGCTCTTGCAATAGCTACACAGAAGGGGGAGGTGAGGTGCTGTTATGTCTCCAGGCCATTATACATTGCTGTACTGGCTTGCAATTGCTCGCTGACTTGAATCTTTCTGAAATTTTCTATTGCTGATGTGGACATACATTTAGTTTAACACTGTGAGTGGAACAGAGCTGTCTGAATGTTGAAATTAAAGGGTTCAATCTAGAAATGAGGGACACAGTCTACTATGAGAATAATTAATAATTGGATCATATTATACCTCCCAGATATAATGATTTTTTTTAAGTTAACATTAGACTGTGTCTTTAGAAAACAAACAAACAAAATCCCCTACACACCCTTATTCAACAGTATGTTACTGACTGAGAGTAAGCTAAATTCAGCTAAGCAAAGCTAAGTGAAATTCTCTTGTCTGTTGTGCAGAAGACATTGGTTGTTTTTTTAGCTTCCTCCTCGGCCTTCTGAGGACAGAAAATAAGGAGATTTTGTGACTAAAGGGCCCCGTAGATAGGCAAAAATAGGTAGTGATAGATGATAAAAAAATGATTTTGCATCCTGAACAAGACAAGCAACTTTAAATACTTTTAGTTTCTGTGATATTTTATTCCAGCGTAGTTATCTGAATGTTTTTAGTTTGAGTAGCTTAAGTCCATGTATATGAACTGGATGCAAATTTTTATTAGATAAGAACGGTGCAGTTCTTAAACTGTACATAGTGGTGTTTTAAAAAAGTCAGCTATTTTTTTTGAGATGTGTCTTTTAAGAAGGACTGATAACATTTAACAGAGCTACATCTGTTATATGAGGTAGACATTCTACTATTAAATATTTGTAGTATCAGCTCTGAAAATCTTGACCACTACCATCTATTTAAAGCTCATAGTAGGACAGACATTACCTTACCTTTTTATATCAAATTAAGACATTGGAGGTATTGGAGTGAAGAACTCCCAAATACTGTGCCTCTCGTCTGTTGCCATTTGGATCTGGCCCATAGCTGATGAAGAACAGAGTTTCCTCTTTGATTTTGTCAGAATAGTTACTGGTTTCCATGCTTTCCAATTGACTGGATCATAGAATCATAGGTTGGAAAAGACCTCTGAGATCATCGAGTCCAACCATCCCCCCAACACCACCATGCCTACTAAACCATATCCTGCGGTGCCACATGTAAAGGTCTGAAATAAAAATAGTAGCAGTTTGTATCCTCCATAAAATCTGAACAAAACAAAGAAAACCAACCAACCAACCAAAACCCAAATCCCCCCTAAAAACTGCCCCAAAAAGAAAGCCCCAAGGCCTCAGCCATCTGAACTAGCGCTTTGCTCTGAAAATTGGGCCAGGGGAGGAAAGATGCAGAGCCAACCCTCCATACTACTTAGAACTGTCAATCTGGGGTTCTTCACAGCTGTGAAACTGTCAGTACTGCAGTGAGAAGTTTAGCAAATCAAGGGTATGATCTGATGTTGAGTTGTAGTGATAATAAACTCAGAATCATTCCCTTCAATTTAAAGGGGTTATGCACACATAAACAGTTTTGAGTTTTATGCCTTATTCTGCATCGGCTTGCTTGACCACATACAGTAGAAAGTAGAAGTTAAAGAAAATTGTACTTGTATGAAATGGAGCTGTAGTCATTGCCATAAGCTTCCATTAAGTACGTTCATAAGAGGAGGAGGTTTAATGCTAATCAGTGTGTTCTGTATGACCCTATAATCTCTCCATCATGTTGCTTGAGGGTTCAGAAAAAGTCTTTTTGGAAAACCCTCTGCAGACCTCCACCTCTTCTGGAGATACAGTAGAAACTTGTCTAGGTGGGAAAGCTGGCCATTGTATCTAGAAGGGAATAATTACTCTCCCCTAGCTGTGCCAGTATAACATGTTGGGTGTGTCATGCTAGAAGAAAAAGCGACTGCTTTCTGAAATAATTATACTCCTTGCTATTCCCACATGGGGAAGTTATATGAAATACAGGAATGCTGCTTCTGCCTATGTAGTAAAGCCTCAAGCAATTAATTTTGGCCAAGTAGTGAAACAGAATTAATCATCTGGCTAGCCTCGTAATATAAACCTCTGATAGGCCTGTTGATAACGCTTGAAGAAAACCAGCGCAGCAATGAAGCACCAACTCCGTTGTTCTCTGTGATCACCAGAAAGTAAGATGGAACAGCTGGCTGCTCTAAAAGAGACCTTCCAGTAGATTTCTTTCAATGAGAGCTGAGAAGTCAGCTGAAAAGTACTCCAGCAAACGTGAGTACAGTCTTGTGACTTCAACTAATCATCCTTAGTGTGACACCACTAAATGGCACAAGGGTTTACAAGTGGAGTATGGCTTGTGAAATGCTCTTTACATTGCTTTCTACAACTATCTGAGAGGAGGTTGTAGTGAGGTCAGTGTTGTTCTCTCTTCTGCCAAATAACTAGTGACAGGATGAGAGGAAATGGCCTCAGGTTGTGTCAGGGGAAGTTTAGATTGGATGTTAGGAAAAATTTCTTTACTGAAAGAGTAGTCAGGTATTGGAACAGACTGTCCAGGGAGGTGGTGGAGTCATCATCCCTGGAGGTGTTCAAAAAACATGTGGATGTGGCACTTCAGGACATGGTTTAGTAGGCATGGTGATGTTGCGTTGATGGTTGGACTTGATGATCTTGGAGGTATTTTCCAACCTTAATGATTCTGTGATTCTGTGTGAATTGCTACTGGGGTGGTATGTGGAGTCTGCCTGCTTGGGCTTTACTAGTTGGACATCTCCCTCATGGCAGTTGTCTCAGATTAATCTTAACTGTGTGCAGGTTATTACCCCGTGGATTAAACCTGCCTTGCTTCCAACAGATCGTGGGTATAAGGGTGGCAGGGCATGTTGGTGAGTGGTGGGGTGAGGTGGATATGGGAGAAGTAGGTGATGAGTAGAGCCCTGGGAAGTGGGATCATTTGCCCTTCCCTGCAGGTGACGGCACTCGTGGTCAGCGCTACTGGCAGTATCTGAGCAAAACTTGGTTTGGCAGCCCCTGCTCCGGGCAGCTTGCAACAGCAACTCCACAACGACAATGCGTTGGTCAATCTCCAGCAGCAAAACTTTTGCTGTTGCCAAACAGGATTTCTGCACTCCTAGAAACTGTGGAAAATTCAAAGCACCCATGACTTAAAGTTGAACCTGAATTAAGAGAGGTCCATTCTCTTATCAGTTGGACCACTGTTTAAACCAAGCTGAGTCAACAACACGGATAAAGTTCACACATGCAGAAAACATTTTGATCATATTGCCAGTTGTCTTCCCAGTGGTTTGCCAGTGCATTCCTCCTGCCTGTTTCAGTGTTTCACTGCATTTGTTGTGTTTAGGTGTGGAAACAGAACTCTGTAATTTCTCTGAATGCATGTAAGAAATATAATTCTAATTTTTTTCCATATGTAAATATAGGACTGTCTGATACCCTTGCTATGTGGAAATGTGTGGTTCTACTGCTGCAGAATGAAGATTTGGTAGTAAGGGATGCTGCTGCTGAGGTTATACAGGTGGCACAGTCTGAAAAAAAGAGCAGTAAAGGAACAGGTATGTTAACTTGCCTTTACATTTAAATATTATTGGATACTTGGGAGACAAAAGGATTTCTCTTCTCATCACAAACTTCTTGCTAACTGTAAAGTGATGAACGCATCTCTTATAACACATAACATGGAAGATAACAGCACGTTATGATGTGTGGCACCCACCATGCTTTATAATCTTTGCTTTTACTGTTCTTGGTATAATTTGCATACAGTTACACGGGTGTGTAAAAAAACAACAGCAATATTCAGCTTTATGGTTCTTGCTGTGATGAGTCAACTATCATAAAATTTCATGTTCTGAAAGTTCTTTAATACAAGCTTTGGTCTAATATAAAGCAGTGGAAGACAGTCTTTGAATCCCAGGTCATTATCATAGCCTGATCACAGAGAGATAGGGATCTAGGAAACAGTATTCAACTCATTGATTCATTATTAGACCTTGAAATCCATTTAGATCCAAATCAACAAAGACAATTCTCAGCACACCCACAATGCGCTTTTAAGGATGTGGGCCTTTTTGTCTGCATGCCCTAGTTTACTCAACCCTATTAATTTTAAAATAGCCACAAAACTTGAGTTAGCTTAACTAATTAATGTGTTTCACTTTGGGAGTTGTTGCCGACGCATTCTTCCATGTGTTGTGAATAAATTAGAATTTACTGCCGAGCTCATCTCTCTCTGGTGGTCCCTACAGGTCTACGCTACTCCGTAACGCCTGTACCAACTTGTCTGCAGTCTATTAGACTGTTGATAAAGCAGCTCTGTGATTTAAGAAAAAGGCAGTAAAAGTGTATGTTTGCCACTACTGTAAATAGAAGTAGTCAGGAATGTGTTCATGTGGCAGTTGTGTTTTTGAGCTGGCACTGTTCAGGGACAGTGCTATGGGGGAGGAGAAGGTAGAAGGAGGGATGTGTTGCAGATGGCTTCCGTCTTCCCTTTAAACCCCACAGCTCTGATTTGAGCACTTTCATCACAGCTCTGGCAATTTAGCTAGTCCCAGCTACAGCTCTCTTGAGTATCGAGAAGGTCTGCATATGTGTGCCTCAGGTCTCCAATGCTGGCTTTTGGGGGGGCATCCTCAAATGTCTCAAGATGGTACTTTCTCTGGAGGTAATACAACGCTGGACTTTCTTTCTGGCTCTCTGTATCTTCTCTTTTCTTCCTTGTTGTATGCCTGTGCCAAGGGATATTGCCCTGTAACTGGATGAGGGCTCTGTCCTACTAGTTAATACTAAGGTCACATCAGCGCTTGTTGTTATAACCTATCACTTTGTAAAGCAGAAGTGGGCATAATCGAGGAAATAACATCATAATTGTTTTTTGTTTGCTATGTTCCAAATCAGGATAGGGACCCCCTTCCCAAAATTGTGTTAACCCCTGAGTTACTCTTAGCTGTGCCTTCCTGTTCTTTCACTTGAATGACATCAGTGAAATGATGAAATCGGTGTCTTGCATCTGTGACTAGCAAAGAATGCTGCTTCTGAAATGACAGAAACATGATTATTCCTTCCTGTGATCTCTTTTTTTTTCCCACTAAACTCCTTTCACTTTTTGTGCTTTGCTTTTTAGCTTTTGGGGGAGCACGGCAAGGAGTTTTGCCCCTGTGGCTTTTGTTTACAACCAGATTAAAATAAGTTTATGTTTGAATGTTATTGTTAATAATAACAAAGTTATTTGCATAGATTGTTCATATAGTTGTTAGAGGACATTTTTCCTTTACATACGTGTTGCTGAATAGCAGTACAAATGTGTAGCAGTATGATAGTGTCAAATAATAGGTATTTTCAGGTTATTTATAGATGGTGAAACTGGAGGTAAATGATCCCATCTATTAGTGTGGTTTCACTTCCAGTAACAGCTTCTATCTTGTGTAATTCTTTGAAATGTTATGTGGGCTCCTGGAATAGAGTCTGAACTTAGTTTCTTGTTATTTCCTCATGGCTTTTAGTGAGGGCAAACCCCCCAATTTCCTCAAGTAACCAGTCCATGCAGCTCTGGATCACTCAGGTTGTGAGAGCAGTAACCTTGCAGAGTCTGAAGTGCAGGGTAACAAATGTGATGCAAGAACCCTGTGAAAATTGGAGCCCCCATTTTCATTTGGAAGGAGAAAAGCTCAGAAGACCAAACACTGATGCACAGCAGAGCTGCTATCCTCGCTCTACCCTACTCTTCACCACCTCTACAAAACCTACTATTTTTTAGGGAAGGCAAGGACTTCCGCTGTTACCAATAAAGTTCATTTTTAAAATTACTTTTATTCATAAAGTGAAGCTTGACTTATTTTGTAATAAGTGTAAAAGCTCATAATTAGGAGGGGAAGTTACTGAGGTTGGCTGACGGAAGTGATTTTCTGAGCAGAGCAGGTCAGACATCCTATCTTGCTAGAAAGGAGAAAACCTTTTGTTTTCCTTGCTAAAAATACCGACTTAGCAGGTAGTTAAGGTTTTTCTAATAACTCGAACAATATAAACCCCATCTGTAACTCAGGGTATTGTATGTACACTTTGTTGTTGTTTCCTCATGCATTGAGGTGTAAACTTCTGGGGGATTGCTTTATTCCTTTTAGTATGAGGGAGGGTACAGGAAGTATTGTATTCAGTGTAAATGTAGAATAGCTGCTTTGAAATCTAATTAAATTAGTGACCCATGGCTGTGTAAAGTCTAGACCTATTCACAGCAGCCTTTCTTACCCAAGAGGGTTACTCCTTACAAGAAAGAAGATCATTTAAGTCAGGGAAATAGGAGTTTTGTTTCTTCACTGATGATCGCCTTACTGAATAACCTGAAAAATTCAAGTAACTCAGTGCTAGAACACAAACTGTATTCATTGGTGTCATTTTTCTCTGTGGCTTTTTTTACCTAGAGAAGCGTTACCTCAAGTAAAGTTATGAGCTTGTCAGTATTAGAGAAGTTTGAATAAACTGGTTTTTACTATTATAGCTAAGCCAGTGCCATTCTATAAAATTCTATATAAAAAAATAGCTTTAGTCAGCTTAACCTTTCTGTTGGTAAATTGCCAAATTAACCTTAAATGGGTTTAAGAGCATTTTTAGTGTTGTCAGCATTAGCACCCATTTAGCTGATTTTAAAAATTGAGCTGAACCAGGCTGAGATGAGCAATTAGATTCACAGACTCGAGTAAATCTTTTGAAAGTGCCTGAATGATTTAGCAGCCTAAATATTCTTCTCGAGTGTCATTTAGGCCTTCGGGAACCTTCTGCTACGTTTATTGTGAAACAGCAGCAATAGCCCAGAGATGAGCGAGTTAGCTCACGGACGGGAAGCTGTGTGGCTGCAGCGCAGGCTGGGTGAATGCCCCACTCCTGAGCATCATCGTCGCTGGACGCGTCGTGAGCTTCTCTGAAAATCAGTCCAGTGTTGCTGTTGTCATTTCCCTTAGTTCTCGAGTGATTCTGAGAATAGGATTGGGGCTGTAAATGATGTAGTCAGTTTTGAACATACTGCTGATCTAATCCACTGGCCAAAAATTCAGATCTATTAATCTCGTTCCTTCTGTTGCCATGTCACAGGCTTAAGGAATAAGCAATGGGCGATTCTCCTGTGCCAGGAGTTTCTGAACAAACAGCAATGCATAGTGCTCTCCTCTTCATGGTTGTTCCCTGCCTGATAGAGTCTACTTTTTATCTTCAGAAAAAATAATCAGTGAAAATGACAAAGTGTCCTGGTTTTTGATTCACCAGCAAAAACCCACGATTAGCTGGCTGGTTTAAAGAAGCTGACTGCCCCTTCTGAAGGCCATCCTTTTGGGAAGGGCGCGGCACTGTTCCGCAGAGCAGACTGAGCTGAGGTTCTTGGGGAAGTCTTCACTGCTGGGTATTGATCTGTGTTGTAGTGGGCCTGTAGTATCTCAGTCCTATCTTACTGTATCAGACTGAATGCAGGTAGGAGCCTTTCAACAACTTTTATTTTGCTTATTGGCTAGAGAGTATAAACATGAGTAAAGGGAGAAGTTAAAATGTGCAGCTGGGGGGGGGGGGGGAGGGGAGGGGGGAAGTAAAAATATCATTCAGTTAGATTGAAGAACT
>Ga0065711_1037196_pt1 | contig 20078 bp, 26 predicted proteins | sample Hoacrofraction12_FD_59098 | JGI IMG/M metagenome (GOLD analysis project Ga0065711, IMG submission 59098) | Hoatzin crop microbial communities from Cojedes, Venezuela - Epithelial fraction 12 v2 (version 2) | ecosystem: Host-associated > Birds > Digestive system > Esophagus > Crop | place... | reverse complement strand
GGAGGTGCTGGGGGAGCAGTCTGGTGCTGCTGGAGTCCCTAAGGCAGGTGCTGCCCTTCTGCTGCTCTAAGGGGAATGAGAATACTGTGCCATGACTTCAGCATGGAGCATTGCTGGTGACCTTGGAAATAAAGCCAGCAGGCAAACACACTATCTGACAGTGAGTGATTCCCTTCTGCAGGATGTAGTGTATTTGTCCTCGCTACCTGATGCACATCTCAGTCCTGTTCTGACTTGCTGGCATTTTCTGAGTCTTGTGCGTTCCCCAGTGTGTTATGAGTGCAAGGTTTCTCATTAGTGGCCGCTAAGACGCTCTAATGCATGGTTTAATGTGATTTCAGCCTCCCGCACCTGTGTGAGGCTTGTGAAGGCTTCAGCATTTTTTTGTGTTCTCCTGGAGTTTTGTTAGACTGAGTTATTTCCTTCGGTTTGGCCTCCACCCCACGACAGAAGCCCCTGCAGGGCTCTCACACAGCGACACATAGCTGTGCTCCTGGCTACACACGTATGCGTGTGTGGCTGTACGCACACGGACGCTGCATGTGAGGCCTGGCTGCTCGGGTGGGCACTCACCACAGCTCAGTTGTGCTCCTGCGTCGAGGCAGCGCAGGCTGCAGAGTCAGGACAAAGGCGTTTCTTGGGGCTGTAAGAGATCATGGCGGGGCAGTGCATGGTCGGTCTGTCTGGGGGCGGCTCCAGCCAGGGTAAGGTGGGAATCCAGAGGCAGGAGGGGCTCTGCAAAGGACTTGCCCGTCTCAGTGCAGTGCAGCAGGGCACCAAGGGAAAAAAAGGAGACATGCAGTGGATGTACCACTGCCAGGTGAGAACATGTGCTCAGGTATGAGCAGGCACTAACACTAAACTTAGAAATGCTAGGAAAAACACCTGAAACCAAGCTTTCTAGCAACAGGAGGCCCAAGGCCAGAGCAGCCAGAAATCACTTGTCCTAGAGTTCATTTATTTCCCAGCCATTTTCAAAATTCCTCTGTCTGGGAAAACCGCAGTGATTCGGGTGTTTAATTCTGCCTGAGCAGGTAACGGCATTACCAGCCCTCTCTGTGCAATCCAGCCCCTTCCTTTCCAAAAGCTCAGGCTTTAAACTAATCTACGTAGCCAAAGGCACAGAGAAATTCTGGATAGTGCAGCTGCATCCTTAGTACCCACTTTTGGAATCGCCACACCATCCAAGTAATCTCCACTGATGTCTGTGCAATTATAAGACAGAAAATAAACATGCTGGCCATGCTAGGAAATGAGCCCTTGAGCGCCAGAACGATGGCTCAAACTAAGGCAGGACCATAAGGACCAACCAGTGCATTTGCCCTTAAAGCCACTGCTTTTAGCAAAAGGAGTAGAACCAGTAACTTGGACATCACAGTTATGAAAATGGAAAATGCGACAGTCCCAACAACCTACGGGTTCACATGAGCAGGGTTCATTAAAACCAGGCACTGGTCCCTCAGGCAACAAGGCTGTACCTGCATTCAGGCACAAAAGCAAGCTCAGCACAGCAGAGCTAACGCAAGTACGAGCGCCAGGCCATGTGCTGCCTCCTGCCCAGTCAGGTCCGCTCCTCTTTCTCCAGCACCGTGCCGGCGTTTTGGGGAAGGAGCACAGGACAACGCCTGCCTCGGGGCAGAGACGTTTGAGCATCAGTATTTTATTGCAAAGACTAATTACATTGCTGTGTACAAGTCACACCGGGCGGTGTGCTCCTTCATTGAAGTAGTACAAAATACGTATGGTACAGCCAGTGCCTCCGGTGATGTGGGGCTGCTGGGGGACACTGGTGGGAGGGGAGGGGGACGGTGGGAGGCACAGAGCAGAGGGGACCCTGGGGTGCTGGTGCCTGAGGGCAGGGGCTGGGCTCCAGGTGGGAGGCTGCCCCTGCGTCAGGAAGCTGGGGGCTCCCATCATGTGCGGCGTCGGGCGATGCCACCCGAGGGGACGCGGGGCTGGGCGAGCTCGGCGCCGGCCACCCTCGCACCCAAGCAGCCTCTTCCCTGCCTGCAGCCCAGCTCTGGCCGCCAGCCCCGCGGCGTTGCTGCATCCCCTGGCCCCTCTCCCGGAGCCAGGGAAGGCCCTGGACCTGCCCGGAAGCACAGACAGGCGGGAAACAGAAAAGATGTGCTGGAAGGAAGCGCTTAAAAAAAAAACAGATGGAGCCAGGAACAAAAAAACTGTCCCCCTTCGGTTAGTGTTTCCTACAGCGATTAAAACAAGCATCTCTGCCCCTGCTCGAGCGACGAGTGGTAGAGAAAGAAGGGAGGGGGTGGCTGGCGGGGTCTGCGCCCACCAGCACAGCAGAGATGACGCTGCCACTGTCCCTCCAGCAGCCTTAAATACCAGGGCGGGGAGAGGAGGGGTCTGGGCTGCAGGGCAGGGGGAGGCTGGATTAGTAAAATGTACAAGTTCGTCTCTTCTATTTACAACCAATAAATATCGTCAAAAAAAAAGAAAAAAAATCAGTAAACTTTGTTGTTTTATACAAAAAAAGTCTCATTGCTGCTTCTCCCATGGTCAGTGTTTGAAATCCGGTTAAAGCCCAAGGTGAGTGGCACTTTCTGCAGGTCAGGCGGTGGCAGCTGGGGGACACAGAGCACCCCGAGCTCTATGGCTCCTCGCCCGCCTGTGCAGACCCAAGGTCTCTATTTACACAAGTTCCGACACAAATTCGCTCTCCTCCTCCTCCTCGTCAGGCTGGCAGCGCTGGGGGCACAGCACAAAGCTTCCCCCGCCCGCAGAAGAGACACTGGCGTTTGATCTTTGGTGCAAGTTTGAACGCGGGCCGTCAACGCCCAGCTGGAAGATGCGCTGGACCGGGGAGACGAGCGAGACCACGCAGGCTTCCACTCGTCGAGAGCACGAGGCGCCCGCTCCATCGCTGCACGGGCACAGGGCTCCTCCACGGGGCTCCGAGCACCAGTGCAGCGCTGCATCCTTTCCAGCTCGCCCGCAGCCCTCCCAAGGGAAGGACAGGCAGAGATGTGCGGCGGTGGCGATGCCGGTTATCCCGGGAAGGAAGGATGTGGAGGTAAAACAACGCCAGGAAAGCCGGGAAGGAGAGCACCCCACCCTGTGGGAGGCTTTGCAGCCCCCGGGTGACGGCTTGTGCTCTGCTCCTTGCGAACAGCCCCTCTGCGAGTCTCCGCTCCCCGGCTCGCTCGGACACAAGGCACCTACGGCAGAGGCGGGCTCCAGCTCTGGGCTGGCCGGCGGCTGGACTAGCTGTCGCACCATGGAAGGTTAAAAAAAAAAAAGAATATAGAGCTATCCCCCACACTGCCTTCCTGTGTAGAAAAAAAGACCTGATTGAAACGGGAGCTTGTGCAGAGAGAGGCAGAGGCTGACAGCGGCTGCCAACGCGCCCCAGCTCTCGGTGCAGGAGGGAGATGCACGGCCGTCCCCCCCTGGGCGAGGGTCGCTCCTCTCGCCGTGCCCGGCAGCACAAGGACCGGCTGCAGCCGAGCTCGGAGCAGCCTGCCCCCAAGGCCCCGTCGGTGATGGGTGGCAGTGGGGCTGTGGCTAGAAGATGCCTTTGGCGATCTTCAGGCCTTTCTGCTTCATCCTGGGCAGGGTGGAGCTGGAGCCGTGCTTGATCTTCACTCCCTTGGAGAAGCCCCGCTTCTTCAGCATGAAGTCGTAGTTGGCGGCAGAGTTCATGGCGTAGAAGACATTGGCGTTGTCGGGGATCTTCAGCTCTGGAAGTGATCAGGGATGGGGGTCAGTCGGGCACCCTTTCCCTGAAAAGGGCCCAGAGTAGGGTTGCATTGTCCCCGGGTGCTGGGACCCCTCTGCTGTCACCTCCCAGCCCAAGCTCCGACCCAGTGCTGCCCAGGCTGCAGGGCTGTGTGGCCGGTGGGGGATGCAGCCCCCGGGAAAGCCCCCGGCACCCCAGCACACACCTCTCTCCTCTGAGATGATCTGAACAAGCTCGTAGTCTTCAGGCCGGTCTCCATCCAAGTTGTGTTTGGCCATGGCCTTGCGAATAACGACCGGGGTCTTATCCTGGCTCGTCACCTGTGAGCGCAGAGCATTATTAACCCGGGGTGTGCATAACGCTGCAAAGCCTCCCACCACCGTCTCCTCCCAGAACGGGCCATTCCCGCATCCCAGCGGGACGAGGCACCCCTCCCCAGCGTCACGGCGGGTGCCCCGCACTGACCAGGATGCTCTTGTACATGTTGCCGTTGTCCACAGCCAGGCTGACGCGGATGATGCAGCAGTCGTCGACCTGCTGGTTGTAGAGTGGCAGCGAGAGGGAGGAGTAACTGGAGATGCCGGAGACGGAGCGTTTGTGGGTGCGCGAGGCCGTCACCGGCGTGGAGGAGACGGAAGAGGACGAGGCACTGCTGGAGCCCGAGCCAATGCCCGACGTGTCCAGGGAGGAGAGGGAGGTGGATTCCCAGAACTGGAGGGCAGGGAGGAGAGGGGATGCGGAGGACACAGTGGTTTTAGCTTCTCCATCGGCCACAGACGGGGCGTACCAGCGCTGGGGGAGGGAGGCCAGAGGGGTCTCACTGACCTGTGACAACGGGGGACCGACACGACTACAGCTGCCGGAGGCACGAGAGCCCTGCCACGCTGCCGGAGCAGCAAAGGGCAGGGGCCCCCCTAGCCCCGGCAGGTCAGAAACAGCCCCTGGGACCCCCACCCGCTCCCCCCAGCCCCAGTCCCTGCACGATGGCCGCACCTGCCTCCGGCGGCCCGGACCCCGCGAGCTGCCCCGTACCTTCTTCTCCTGGCAGTCGGGGGACTCGGGGATGAAGCTGATGTTGATCTCCTCCACGTCAGAGCTGCTGGAGCCGGCGGAGGTGACGCTCACGGAGTCGGTGGTGTCCCCGCTGCACAGGTACTGCCCGCACTTGAGCTGGTCGAAGGATTTCGAGTGGGAGCTGCTGCTGGCGCAGGGCTCGGTGCTCGGCGGCTGCCGGCTGCAGGGAGAGAGGCAGGGCGGGTGAGAGCTGAGCAGAGTCAGGGTGCATTCGGCTGGCAGGACAGGGGCCACCCCAGCCCGGTGCCCTGCAATCCTCAGCCCGAGTCGCTCTGCGCTGGCCCCTGCCTCCAGCCCACACGGCGCCGGGGACGAACAGACTCACTCGCTCCATCGCTTGATGATGCCCGTGTTTTTCTTCGCCTTCAACGTGTTGCTGGCTGACTCCGATAGGGGCTCGATCTCACACGACAGCCCATAGCTGGGAGGGGAGAGACGAGGGTTTAAGCTCTCCGTGCTGCCATGGCCGCGGCGAGCACCGTGCCGGTAGGGTGAGCGAGGCAGAGCAGGGAGTGCAGCTCGGGGCTGCTGCGCCCCGGACCCCGCTCGCACTCACCTCTCGGCCTCGCTGAGCCGCTCCAGGCTGTGGAACCAGTCCACGAACTGGTCCTCCTGCGTGAAGCTGTAGTTGTTGCAGGCAGACTGAAGCAGCTTGATCTGGGCGATGACTTCAAACTCCTGGAGCAAAGGGAGAGGCCGTGAGATCAGATCTGTTTGCCAGCCCAGCCCCACACACACAAAGGACCAGAGTCCCCCTACCCAAAAAATGAAGAACATGAGAGCAGAAAAAGAGAGGTATCAACCCCAAAGTGGCTGGCACAGCCTGGGCTTGCACCAAGTCAGCCTCCCCCCTCCACCCTGCTTGTGCCACTGCGAGGGCAAAGCTCTCACCTTCCTTCTCTTCTCAAAGTTGATGAGCCCACCCTGGAAAGAAAAAGGAGCCAAATGTTAGTGTGGAGCAGGCAGAAAAATATTGCTCCCATCCCTCCCTGCCCCCAGCTCGCTGTCCCTGCAGTGGGGACATCCCTGCAGAGGGACAGTGCAAGAGTGGCCCATCAAACGCCGCAGGCATCTGAACTTGCTTTGGTGGGGGTGGGTGGACCAGCAGATCTCCAGAGGTCCCTTCCAACCCCCGCCATTCTGTGGCTCTGTGACTTCCATGGGCTGACAGAGGTGGATGTGCCGTGTTGGATATCGGACGCGCAGGGTGCAGTGTCGGGCGCAGGACGCGTGGGGGACCAGCCCTCTGTTTATCAGCCCAGGCTGCGCAGAGGAAGGAGAGGAAGCAGAGGACAGAGATGGTGGTACATACGTCCAGGAAATCCTTCATGGCGGTGTCAAGCATCACCAGGTCTGTGAGGAAGGTGCCAAGGTAGGGAATGGTGCCCTGCATCACGCCCTGCAGGGACAGAAGGGACAGCAGGGTCAGGAGAGAGCTGGGACCAGCCCAGGCAGCCGCCGGGGAGGGGGCATGGGGGGGCCGTGTCAGGCTCACCATCTCTCGCTGCTGCTGCTGCCGCTTCTGAGCCCTCTTCGGGTTGATCTCCAAGGTGGCGAATTTGGACGTGCCCTCCTGGATGGTGGGGAGAGGTGGGGATCAGCGCGGGTGGGAAACTGCGCCAACAGATGAGCTAAAATCCACCCCTGCTTTTATCGGTACAAATTCTCTTGTAGAGGGGAAGAGGGATGGGGGGAAGAGGAGGAAATCGCAGCTGAGCTTCTGCACGGCTAACGGAGCGGGGAGAGGCTTAGTGAGCAGGGACTGCTGCTCCCATTTCCAGCTCTGTACAAACAGCTCCTCAATGGGATGTTTTGTTCCCTTTTGTGTTTTGTGTCCTCTCAGCCCCCAAACTGGAGGCCAGGAAGCTGCGGAGAAACTCCACAGGGAAGGAGGACATTTTTGCTGCAGCCTTTCACCAACCCTAAAACCCCACCTGAAATCAAGAGGACTTTGCACCGGGCTGTGAAAATGCAGCTGCCTCTGGGGAGAAGCCGTCACCTGGTGCACTGGGTCCTACCCCACTGCTTATCTCTGCTTGCTGAATTGCTCTGCAAGCTTCAGGCAATGACAACTTTTGGGCAGAGAAGCAGAAAGCCCAGCCTGGTCCGAAACCCCTGCCTGCTCCTCAGACTCAGCAGGCCCTGCCTGCGCCCGCAAGCCTGGCAGCGGTGCCAGGGCTTTAGCTGGGTGGCAGGAACACGGTGGAAACTTCTGCCAGCATCAGCCCGAGCTCCGTGCCAGGGACAGGGTGACGTGGGTGCTGCTTCCCCATACCTTGATGAGAAGCTCCCGGCTCAGAGAGTGGTTGTTCTCATCGGAGAAGATCTCGGAGAGCTCGTGGAAAGTGCGGAAGCTTTCCCTGCTCAGGGTGAAACAAGGGGAAAAGTCAGCAACGCTGCCACGGTGGGATCTCCTCCTTGGGCTCTCTTCTGCTCACTCAAATGACCCTAGCTATGCTCGCAGCTCTAGCAGGGCCTTGCCATTCGGGGGCTATTCCAGGGTGTTTCACAGGGAAAGGAGAAGGAGATGACGGTGCATTTATTTCCTCACCCTCCTTAGGTCCCTGACACCTTACACTGGTCCCTGGGTTTTGTGCACACTCCAAGAAGCAATGCTGGAGCTGAGATGATCCCATATACACATTCAAGGGCCACGGCCACAGCACAGTCTCTCCCTTGAAACCTCCCCACGGCTGCAGGAGCCCAGAAGACACTGCTTACCGTAGGACCTCGTCCCAGGTCTTCTTCAGCCGGTGAACAGCATTGCACTGCAGCGCCGAGAGGATGGCTCGGAGGGAGGAAAAGTTCTTCAGGATGCGGCACTCCTGGGGGCAGACGAGGAGATGACAGGACTCAGTGTTAAAGAAAGCCCAGGGATCTGCTGGGATTCGCACACCGCAAAACCTCAGCCCTCAGGCCGAGGTGGGAGGCGAGTGGCCGGCGAGCTGTCCTACCCGAGCCACTTCAATCCACCGCTCCACCACTTTAGCCCTCTGCTGCGGCTTCAGGGACCGGTCTCCGAGACACGTGGCGATGACGCAGTTGGCCACGCTGTTGAACTGCGAGACCGTGGCACGGATGGTGGGTGCCAGGTGCTCTTTGCCCTTCTTGTCTCGCTGGGACCAAATGCAGCCCAGGCAGTGGTAAGGCACCACTTTCTTGAACAGCTCCTGGAAGATAAAGGGATGAAGACGAGTCTCTTTGGGGGTCCTGGGAAGGGAACAGGCCAGGACAAATAGATGGAAGGGAAGAGACAGGCCTGTGCCCGCAGCAGCAGGCGGGCAGAGCACCATCGACCCAGCTGCCGAATGAATACTCACAGCATCCATCAGCGTGAACTGTTCTGCCACCATCTCTGGGGAGAAGGAGAGGAAATCCGGCTTTCCGTCCCCGACCCCGTTCTCCTCCACCAGCTGGAAGGTGCAGCCGCCGTGGTCCACAGCTGCGAGAGACAGCACGAAGCTGAGCACCGCAGCCCACGCTGACCCACACCAGCCCCCTGCGGACATCCCACCTCCGGGCTCTTAATGCCCATCTGGCTTCACGCCTCAGGAAACGAGGCTCAGATAAAAACCTAGTCCTTTTAAACCTGGATGCAAGTGTCTGCAGAGGATTAAAGGCAGATTAGCTAATCCACTTAGAAATCCCACTTCTGGTGCAGCTGGATTAGCTTCCCAGTGTCCCTCCATGTAAACACAGGCAGGGTTTATAGCGGTTCAGCCACGTGGCAAGACCTGAGGTTCTGGAGACCCTTGATGCCAACCAGTAGCACCCTCCCCACCTGCAGCCCCAAACGAGCCCCTGCAAGCATGGAAAGGACCCCACCCTCTGCCTCGGACTCGCTCTGCTCTTGCTGTTGGAACTGGGCCAGCAGGATGCGGGCTCGGCGCTCCAGGTCCGAGCCGGGGATGTTGTGGCGCACGTAGGAGATGAGCTGCTTCAGGCAGGCGAAGTCCGGGGGCTTGCGGAAGTCCTCGGAGTACTGGTCCAGCCAGGCACCCAGGATGGAGGAGATGGTGCTGTGGGGAAGGAGAGAACACAGGCAAGCTTGCATGAGAATCACATGCCAGAAGAAACCCGTGTGCACCCCCACAAGCACCAGGAGCACCCCTCAGACAACACATGCGTTAGTACGAGAACCAAAGAGCTTTCCACCAGAGCCACCCATCTCTCCTTCACCCATAGCTTGGTCAGACTTACTTCTTCAGCTCCATCCTCTCGTCCACAACGTGCCTGGCGTGGTCCCCATTTGCCTGCACGTGGAGTTTGCCGTACCTGGTGGGGCACAGCGAGGAGGCAGTAAGCACCCTGGACTCAGCTGTGTCTCAGCGCTGCCTCTTCTCCCTCCACATCACCCCCAGCTCTGCCAGGGCGTAGAATGAACCTCTGATGCACTGTCCTGCTACCCCCAGTCTGCCATGGCCTCTGTGTTATGAGAGGAGGGAAGCAGCCAGCACTGGTCACCTTGCAGCAGGGTACCAGCTGGAAGGGCTCCAGCTCACTGGGAAGTTATGTCCTCACTGCCCTGCCCCAAAACCTTCAGGCTGATGGAGCTGAGAGAAGCCCATCGGCCCTCCAAGGCACGGCAGCAGAAGATGTTGGGACTCTCCTGGCCAAAGGGGCTCGGACACCGGCCACCCCCGTTGCGTTTCGGGACTCGGGGCAGCCTCACCTGTTAAGCAGCAGGTCCAGCACTTGCTTGGTGGTGGCGAAGGCCCGGTAAGTGCACAGGAAGATGGTGACGTAGGTGGAGTCATTGCCCTTGAAGGCTGAGACCAGGTACTCCACCAGCTTCTCCAAGGTCCCAGCTTTTATTGTCCGTACCTTACACGTCTCGTAGAGGTTTAAGGCCGACTCATTCTCAAACTGCCGGGACAAGAGCAGCAGTCAGCGGGCTGGATGAAGACAGACAGACAAGCACAATGCGGCCCCACCAGCTTTGCAAGCTGCTTTTGGGTCTAGGCTGGGACCCACAGGTGCCCTACAGTGCCTGGGGCTCTCCAGACAGGCAAAGGGAAGCCGGGTCTCCTCCAACACCAGATACCAGCAGCTCAGCTGAGCAGACTTGAGCATTTGGGAAATCCCAGGAAAGGCTTCAGGTTGCAGAAATCTAAATGCAAATCAGGGTTGCCCTGTTTTGCAAAATGGGGCTTCAGATTGTTTCCCCTGTGCTCGCTGCTGCAGGCTGGAGGCTGGTGGGTGCTCCCACACCGCCGCTCCCAAATCAATACACGACCCCCAGGTAAGGCTTGGAAGGAGCACCCTGCACAGGAGCGTCTGGGGGAGCAAGAAGAGGGCAGGGCATGGGCTGGTATCGACCCTGACATCAGGTCACCACGTCTCTGGCAGGGAAATGTCTGAAAACAGCCTGCGGCAGGCGGCTGGCAGAGCCCCCAGCTTACCCCCAGCCATCGCTGCCCTTTGTTGGCCGTGTGATGGAGCTGCACTTTGCGGAGCGATATGCTGTAGATCACACCATCCTCCAGCTCTTCTCCGATCTCCTGTGTGGAGCTCTGCACGGGAGGACATGATACACCGTGAGATAAGGAGGGTGAAGCGTGGCAGAGATGTGCTTGCGGGCTCGTACGAGGCATCTCGGCCAGCCAAAGGCAACAGCTGGCGGGCAGCAAGAGTCTGCCTCGCCGGCTCGAAAATGCAAACCGGGCGACACCAGCCTTGCTGGGCAGCTTAACCCTGGGCCCACCCGAGCCGGCACGCAGGCAGAGCCAAGACTGCGGGAAGCTGCCCTCGGGCTGCCCCGTGTCCCCCACCTCTGCATCTCAGCCCTTCTGCAAGCGGGGGCTGCACTGGTGCTGGGGGCTGGGCAGAGCGGGGACCCCCGGCCAGGCAGTGGGGGGGGAAGGGGGTGGCAGCACATCCCGTACCCAGCCCTGGCTGCTCCCCCCTCCCCAAGCCTTTGCCTTTCCCGTGAGGTGACACTGGTGCCCGGTCTGTCCGTAATCTCGATAATCTGCCCCTGTGGGAACCGAGCACCTCAGCAATAAATAACAACCACGAAACCAAGACGCCCGCGAGCTTTGGCAGCGCTGGCCACGCACACAAGGCAGAAATCCAGGAGGGGAGCTCAAAGCTGGGGGGAAACCTTGGGGATTAGCACCAGGGTGGTCTTGGGCACAGCTGGGACAGTCCCTACGCCCGTGGGGACAGGCACCTCTGGGCCACAGCCCGACCCAGCTAGAAGGCTCCTGTTTCTGCTCTGGGGAGATGGACACCATCGAAGATTCGGTGAGGGAAGAGGGGATGGTTCTTGGGGCAGGTCCCCAGGCACACGCCTGCCTCAGCTCCCCCAGCCCCATGTGCCAGCGCAGGGCTCGGCAGCGGCTCCAGCCCCACAAGGATAATTCTGTCCCCTCCTCCTCCTCCTCCTCCTCTCTCACCACGCTCTGCTGAGTCAGTGCCTCTCTTAAGAGGATTTATTCAGATCCTTTTAAACACCGTGGGGATCTCCCCCACCCTCCATCCCCCACGCCAAATGGCGGGACACGGTACAACATGTGGCAAACCCACTGCTCAGCAGATGGGGAAATCGCCTGCAAGCAACCAGCCGGGTAGCAGCGGGAGGTGACCGCACACTGGGGCACAGGGGCTCCAGGACAAGTCCCCCTGCGTAGCACGCTGCTACCCAGGGGCCAGAGCCAGCCGCTGCTCTCCCTGCAAGCCACCTCTCATGAGCACCAAAAACCCCTGAGCAATGGCAACAGCGTGGGGCTCGCCGGGGAAGAAGCTGCCATGGGGCGACCCAGGACGGAGCCCCAGGAGTGCCCGCTGCTCCCTGCGAAACGTCTCCCTCCCAGACGCTCGCCGTGAGCGTGCCAACAGCCGTACCCAGGGCCCCGGCTTCAGGCGACGCCGCGCATCTCGAGAGACGCTGAGCAGAAGACACCTCTTCGACCACCAGCCTCGATCGTCACCACCACAGCAGCGGCCACTGCGCTGTTATCACACCCTGCTCAGCTCAAGTACTCGTTGTTAGCAAGGAATTAAGGCAGGGAACCACAGCCAGCTTGGAGAGTAGGGGGAAATCTTTAAAAAGCCTCTCATTCAGGGTTGTACTGAATGAGCGCAGAGAAGGCCCCTGGGCAGGGTCACTGGCCTTCTTTCTCTCTCTGTGCTGATCCTGCTCCTCTCACTTCATGCCAGACTGTCAAGAGGTTTGGTTTGCTGAAACTCGAGCAGTTGGGAGGCTCCTCACTTCGGCTGCGCTGTGAACATCAGAAGTCTTTCCTGGGGTGCACCGGCTTCCAGACCAACCCTGGCAGCACCCACACAAGGTGGTGGACAGACAGACATCCTTCTGGATGCCTGCGTCAGTCCCCCTCTTGTTCTTTGCTCTGGGATAAATTATAGCATAAATTTAGATTCAACTCCAAACAGGTCTGAATTTCAAGAATGGAAAAGGCACCCACCAGCACAGCGTGCTCTGTGCCTTCCTAGACAGCGTGACATGAAAACACATCTCCCTCCTGCGCTGATAAATCCCCCGGGCTGGTGATGCTGGCTGCGGGGGTAGTGCAGCTCCGAGCCCGGCTTCCCTCCAGCTCAGCCAGCCCTGAGCCCCGGCGGTTGGCAGCACCCAGCCCGAACACTGACACGGGCACCAGCAAGCCTCTGAGCCCCCCCTGACCCCCTGCTCCCCTGCAGCCCCACGTCACGCCCGCACTGGGACCCCCCAGAGTGGCCACCCATGACATTGGCCCCGGTGCAGGGAAGACAAAGCCCTTTAAACACATCAGCGAGGGGAAGGTGAGCTTGATACACAGCCCCCATCACCTCGCCATCTCTCCACCAAAACCTCACAGGAACGAGGTGCTCCTATGCCAGGTGAGTCACCCCCAACCCCACAAGCAGAGATGCCTTAGCTGGGAACTGCGGGGACTAGCACGACCTCGGGAGAGAGCTGCCAGCACTGCTAAAGCCTTGTGTCCACTCCAGATCAGCCACCTACAGTGATGGTACCTAACTGCGCCCAAGTCAGCCAAGTTGTCTTCCTTCCACCTATAGATGCTGTTTCCAACAAAAAGAAAGAAAAGCTGTGGGAACTCTTCCCAGTTTCTCCACAGAGACCACCAAATCCCGGTGCCCACAGCTATGTGCCATCCTCCAGCAGCAACAGCAGGAGATGCCTCTTCAGCGTGCCAGCCCACTGCCCATAGGGCAGCGATGGAGAAGGGGGATCGCTACCAGCGCTGCTTCACATCACCCAACCTGCAGATCAGCCCACCTGCGGATCTTCCAGTTGTGCTGACTCTGGGCTGGAGGGAAGCTCTGGGTCCAGAGGAGCAGACCCCTGTACAGTCTAACTCAGAAAAGAGATTTGGCTGGGCAGTTGTAAACCCCAGACACAAATATCTGAAAAATCAGATGCTTGTTGAGATGCAATGCAATTAATAATGAAATCAAATCGTATGGGAGGACAAAATGTCCCAACCCCTGAATCATTGGCAGCTGCTGTGCAACTACAGTGGAAAGTATTGCCGTAACCGTGCAGGGGTTTCCACTCTGTATTTCGTGTCACGTGCAGAGGGTACACCCAATTTTCACGCGCGTAGAAGCAAATTTCATTTCCTTCCCATATTCAAGACTGTCAGATTCATTCACTTTTTGTCTTGCTGACTTGTGCGATATCCCCCAAAGTTCCCCCTCTGCAAACCACACACGAAGTACGCAGCTTCCCAGCGGTCTTCAGCCAGGCTCATGCCAAGAGCCAGGCGAGCTGCTACACTGGTACATTCTAAAATTTGGCTATTTATATTCTGCGTGAGCTTCCTCTTTCCTACCGCTGCTCCTCCAAGATGCTGATTGTGCATTCCGCACATGCTGGTTAAAAACCGACGAAGCAAAAAGCAGCAGCAGGATGGAGCCAGTGAAGCCCCGCTCCACCGCCTGCCCCAAACACACATTTCTCCCTTTGCAGATGCGGAGACACGGGGTGGGAGTGGGGTTGGGAGGGACACAAAACCTTCACCTGTGGCTTAGGTACGTGCCGGCCACCCAGAAGGCTGCAATCCTAACTCTGGCTCTCACACCAGGATCTCCAGCAAGTCAACCAAAGATGAATGTCTTCAAAATGGTCTCCAAAGAGCTCTGACAAACCAGTGCTGGTAAATATTACTGCAACAGCTACTGCTCCCTGTTGCCTGCCCAACACATCTGCTGGAGTTTTAGCAGAAAGGAAGGTGTGTTGGGCCTCAGCCAGCACAACCGCAGCCCAGCACCCACGTGCAAACCCTCCTTCATCAGTGGTTCAACCCGAGTAGCCGAGCACCGCGCCGTGGCAGAGATACAGGTGAGCAGTCCCTTCCGCTTACTGCATCGCGCTGGGAGAAGAGGTGCATCCAACAGGCCCAGGCAGCGCTTTAAACGGCCGCAACAAGGTTCAGCGAAGCTCTTCTGTGACAGCACTGACTCTGAGCACATTGATGGTTACGGCATTTGCACCTTCCACCAAACTCATACGGAAGGGACTCAGCACCCTAGAAAGGGAGATCCAACACATTTTGTGGTGGGTACCAAACAAAGGAAGGCAAAGAAAATGAACATTTGACCATGGTTTCTCCAGCTCAGTGTGCAACCCTGCTCCTCTCCATACAGCAGGAAAAAGGCCTCTCGCTGGAGGGGCGCAAGGAAAACCACATGTTTAACTTCGGGGTATCAGAAGCCCAGTTCTGCAGAGTCGGAGGCTTTTGCAAAAGCAGCCGCAAGTGAACTCTGCAGGAGTTCATCCCCTGAAATATGAAACTGGAGGGCTGCACCAGATGGCTTGCCCGGTTTTAGAGACCGCCTCTTCCAACTGCAGATAGCCCCGGGCTGCGTGAGCAAGAGCTCCCCACCAGAGTTCAAAGCGTTGGTGACTACACTGGGGAGGAATTCCTGCTCCATGCAATAAACTCTTCTACTCTCTGGTGAATGTTCTAGTACACGGCGCGGTGTCGAGCCCCACGTCTCCACACGGAGCTTTAATAACGAGCTCTAAGACGTAGCCAAGGTTCACGAGCCTGGAGGAAGGGCTGCAGTGTGAGGGACCCTCGCGGGAGCCAGGCAGAGCGCGGCAGGGAATCCGCCTTCGTCTCTTCTCGCCGGCTGAAGGGAGGGGAAAACGCGAAAGCCAAACAGCAAAGCAAAATATTGGCCAGGGATCTGCCTTTTAGAAAGTGTTTGAGATCAGTCACAAAGGTGGTTTCAGTAAGACAGGAGCAAAGTACAGGATTAAGTGTGAGCATGACACCATCCCTGCGCGTTACACACAGACAATTATCCAACAATTACCAGGTCTTAAGAGCTCTGGTCCCACGTGCCCCTGGGTTAGCGCACTGGCCTCCAAAGACACAAAATAATGAACTGTTATTGGAAAAAAGTATTAATTTCAGCACATGTGGAAGAGGCAAAACTGGTTAAAGTGCTTTTACTGATGCTCCCTGGACAACAGCTGGTTTAAAGATCAAGATGTTCCTGTGACTCTGTTCCCTTTCAGCCGGGCTACACAAAATGCCTGTTCTACAGACAGGGATAACACAGCACCCAGAGTATCTCTGCACCATGATTTCACAGGGCCGCTGCTACCAGCCTCAAGAGAGAAGCAGATGCTAACCCTGCCCATGGGAAGCCAGGAACCTGTGCCTGTCGGGAATTAACAGTCTCACCGGCTAACGAGACAAGAAAAGGCAGAGCTGACCCTCAGAGACATCACCGGGAGTTTCTCATTGAAGCTCCACATTTGCACAAGTTCGAAAGGACTTGATGAAAGCTGGTAAAACCAGAAACAGAAAGTGGGGTTTGGGCTTTGGAATCCCCAGTCTCTTCTCAGAATAATCCCTTCCCACCAACAACGGGAAATGGGCCTCTCCAGAACCGAAAGCAACCAGCTCCACCATGGACCACGTGCTCCACGGGTGACACGAGCCCCGAGGTAACTTTCGTTTCACTCCCAGGAGCAACTCCCGAACCCATGCAATGAACAGCAGCAACTTTGGGGCCTCTGATGTAAAACGAAGCGTACGACGTTATGTAAAAGGAAATAGGAAAAAAGCCACCCCCATCTAGTGAAAGGAAAACAACTGCAGTTCCGTGAACCAAAGATAAAGACCGCAAAAGCAGAAGTACCTCTGTCCCACACATCCAAAATAAGCGCACGCAGCAGAACACCCTTCCTCACGGGGACTTCCAGGCAAAAAGCCCCGCGGTGGATGTTCCCCCACAGCTCTGCAGTCGGGATCCTCCCGTCCACTCCTCACACTCATCAGCAGTTTCCTTCCCCCGGCCGCGCTCAGGAAGGCCACAGAGACTACCCAAAGCTGGCCAGGAAGCTGCCCAATACCCCCTCTGTTCAGGGAACGGAAAGGTGCCCTGTGCTGGCACCCGCCTGTCCTGGTGACATCTGCTCTGGTGGCGTCTGCTCTGGATCAGCAGCCCCATCGAGGGCAGGAGCACTCTGGCTCCCAGACACCATCCCAGCGATGACTGTGGTGGCACTGGGGTACAATGGTTCTCTCCAGCCAACGCTGGCCTCGGGCAAGCCCATGTCCCACCATCTCCCTTCTGCCCGAGCCGTGTTCCCGTTGCTGCGGATCGGGCTCGAGTTCCCTGCAGCGGCTCGGCTGCCCCCAGCCCGGCCCCAGGCGCTGCTGCCCCTGCAGAGATGCTGGGCAGATGGACACGATTCCTTTGGGTTTTCAACACGCTCTGCCTTCCTGCCTGCCTGCTCAGAGCCGCCTCAAACCAGGACCGACTCCAACAGCCCATTAAAACATAACTACAAAAGGGGAAACAGGAAAAGAAGAGAAAAGGGGCCAGGAGCTAAACTTAAACCCACTGTGAAAAGGGGGTGGTTTTGCCAGGATGCCAAGACGGTGGCGACAGCCGAGAGCCTGTTCTCCCCCCATCAGCCGCTGGGGTCTGCAGCCAGGCCCTGCTGACACCCTTAGCTCTGCTTTCGCTCTGCTTCAGGTGTTTCAGCATGGAAAGCTGGACCCAGCACCTGCAGGGAACAGCCCCGGAGCCGTGCATCACCCAGTGCCACGCACGCCCAGGGAGCAGGACGGGGCAGAGAGAGGGGGCACATCACCCCGCGTCTGCCTCTTGCGGGGATCCACCTCCTCCCTCGGGGTCTGGGGCTGCCCGAGACCGACGGCCGGTCCGATCCTGTGTCCATAAACCAGAGGGGTTACAGACAATATTGAAAAGCAGCCTTCTCCGCCCTCGTGGCTTAGCAAGAAGAGAAAGCAGCGGCTGGCAGATCTGTTACAAAGGCATCTTGTGACTCGCACGCAGTGAGTCAGTGGCTGGAGCGAGGATCAGGAGCTCAGCGCTTGGGTCCAGAAACGAGACAGAGCAGAAACACAGGATTCCTCCTCCCCCTTTTAAAGCTTTTAAAGAAAACTAAGAGCCTTCCCACATGCAGAGACATTACCGCTCTTTCTATGCTTTGGAAATCAAGAGTCAAAGATCTGCAAGGCTGCTTCATGTCCACTCCACACCCCCTGCTGTGAGGGGCAGGATCAGGCCCCTCGACGCAGGGCAGGATGCCGGTGCTGGGGGATCAGCCTTGCTATGGGGGACTCCCCAGGGAAAAGCAAATTCCATCTGCAACTGGCAGTGCCAGAGATGACTGCGTAACGCCAAACCCTGTGTTCTCTATGCCCGGGAGTACAGAAGACCATCGGCACCTCTGCCTAGGCACCAGCACCCCATGTGAAAACGCCACCCAAGCAGGACTTCCCTCGTGCTTCCTACCAGGGCACGTGCTGGGACGGGCTCCCTTCGCAGGCTGCTGAAGGTTAGAAGAAAACTGAGTGCAGCAGGTTTTGCTTCCTCTCTAAGTTCATGGAAAAAAGATCCCGCCGACACAGCAGTTCTAGCTCTTGCTCCACAGTCCTTAGCTTTGTGTTCGTGATCGCTTTGGCGTGCGTTTCGGCAGCAGCCACGCTCAGCGCCAACGCCTACGCAGAGTCAGGCTGGCGTACGAGGGACGCAGCTGGCCTTCGCTTACAGAGCGATTGCTCCGCTACAAACTCGTCTAGAGCCCGGAGGGTGATTACTGGAAGTGAAACCAGAGTGGCATGACTGGTGAAAACTGGTGTATAAAAAATTAATACATATTGCTCTGTGAGGGTAAATAAAGACTGAGTGTCTCACAGTAAGTCATTCCAGCTCAGAACAAAGGTCTCTGTTTCACCAAGATGGGACAGAAAAATGTGCAAACAACACAAGAGAAACAAGTTTAAAATTTGATTATTTTTTGGTATGTGTACAGTAGCACCTGTAAGTCACACACAACATGACAGCTCTGTAACGCCTCGTCCAAACGCGAACCAAAGCAGGGCACGTGTCCCCCAGGGGCTGCAGTTCAAGCCGTCCTGATCTAACGTCCCTCTGCCAATTCCACTGCTGAAACAGGGCCCTTCTGCACCAAGTGCAAGAACTACCCTATGTGTTTGGAAAGGGATGGCGATTCGGCTGGCATTCGGAGCTGACCCACCTCGACACCGATTGGCATGCTCACTCCTGAAATGTCAGCTACGTCTCAGCACACGTTAACCAGAACACACAGACTTGTTCGCTGTCGCAGCTCCAGGGCAGTGCTTGTCCCTTGCATCCCTGCGAGCTGCTGAGTTCATCTATCCCGAACGCCAAGTCTTCACATTCTCCGAGACACAAATCCTTGAATAAATATTCTCCTGCTCTCAGCTTGCAGCCCATGTGCCAGTCCAGACAGCCAAAAAATTAATTTTAAGAAGTATCAGCTGCTCTAAAACCAGCTTCTTTTGTCAAACCTCCCTCTGGCCCCTGGCATGTACACGACCCACATGTATGAAGTGCAGACCCGGGCACACATCTGCGGCACGAGGAAAGCAACTCTGTGGAAATGGCAAAGCAACGATCCAGCAAACGCCAGGCATAAAACATCAGCCCAGAACCAGGAGGCGGCTCTCAGCCCTTCATGCCGTGCTGAACCATCCCACCGGCCCCATGCCAATATTCCCAGGTAGTTTCGCCATACACCATTCCCGAGAAGCCTGGATAAGCTGTAAACAACTGCCTGTGCAGGTACACACCTGCTGTAGCTTACAGAGGGAAAAAGAAAGAAGAGTCCTATTTTTCCACAATTTTGAAGGCATGCAGATTGGAGTGGACAAACTGGAGGCTGCCCAAAAGCCACGGCCCTGTCTGGCTGCAGTCTGGCTTATGGTAACTGCACCGTCACCCTTTGTTTCAATTTGAACAAAGTTAATTTCGGTTTAGCTCAGACACATCCTTAGCTTAGATAAGCTGAACCAAAATAAGCACTCGTGAAATAAATGTGTCCGCCCATGTGTTTACACTGCCTTACGTCAGCTTACATTCCCTCCATCAAAGCTGGTGCGATTGAAGCGTGGGCAAAGCCGACAAGCCCAGAGCTCTCCCCAAAGTCCCGTCGCCCAGCCTGCGCAGAGGAGGGTGCCCGGGGGGTTCAGGTCGCCCCCGGCCCACGCTGACCCCAGAGTGGGTGCTCTCCCAGCCCGGGTCAATGGCGTTGCTGTGCCCCTTGGGGCCGGCCAGGGGCTCGTGGTGCTGGCGGCGCGGGAATGGCCTCGCCGGATGGCTCGCTCTTTGTGTGCGTGTCTGCACCAGGGTGACCCAGTAAACAGCTGAAGCAGAGAAAATGCAGGAACAATCCAGCGCGGGGAGGCAGCGAGGGGCTGCCGGCGAAAGGACGGGAGGAATAAATACGAGTCTTTGTTCTCCGGCCGTGCCCCTCGCGCCCGACTCCCACCCCGGCCGGGATGACGTAGGAGACCTCCATTTGCTGCCGCTTCCCGGCCGCCCCGCGCGGGTCCGGGCTGAGCCCGTCTCGTCCCAGCTCTTCCCAACACCCGCAACCCCTGGGCACCCCACCGCATCCCAGCTGCGGGTCTCAGGCCGCTCCCAGGGAGCGAAGGGGTGGCCTGAGACCCATCGCTGGGATGCGGTGGGATGCGCAGGGGCTGCGGGTGTCGGGAGGAGGACCTGTGGGAAGCTGGAAAGGGGAAGAGCAAGAATTTTTGCTTTGTAATCAGAAAAATCTCACCTTCAGAGGATTACTTAAATAGGTGTCAACGAGGCAGTAGGTGCTACATAAGCAGGTAGCAGGGCAGGAGTCAACAAGCCGACACCTGGGGGGGCCTGCAATCAGGATGCTCGGTCAATTAAGTCTGATTTCCACAGCTGAAGCAACTGAGAACTTAAGTTTAATTGACACCTTTGGGGAGAAAACAACTGAAAAAAAAAAAAAAAAAAATCCAGCTGTTGTCAAGTGCCTGAACAGGCA
>Ga0065711_1037201_pt1 | contig 20079 bp, 6 predicted proteins | sample Hoacrofraction12_FD_59098 | JGI IMG/M metagenome (GOLD analysis project Ga0065711, IMG submission 59098) | Hoatzin crop microbial communities from Cojedes, Venezuela - Epithelial fraction 12 v2 (version 2) | ecosystem: Host-associated > Birds > Digestive system > Esophagus > Crop | place... | reverse complement strand
TGAGGGTACATTCTAACTCTTCATCCAGGTCGTTGATGAAGAAGTTAAACAAGACTGGGCCCAGTACTGACCCCTGGGGGACACCACTTGTTACCAGCCTCCAACTAGACTCAGCGCTGCTGATGACAACAGGATTTTGTTTTGTATGGAGGCATCTACACTTTATTTTTTTTAATAAATCCTCAGTGCTACTGTTAGGAACATTAACAAAGGCTTTCAATAGGTCAGACCTCAGCTACCATTGCATTTTCTTGTTACTGTAGTACATTTGGCAGATAATAGAAGATGGGGGCTAAAGCCCTTATGCCGTAAAAGCTTATTCATGTGAATAGTCGCTGTGATCTGATTTTGAATTTCACTGCAGCTACTCCTGTGAGTAAACATTTGAAGATCAAATCCTTAGCTGCATGGACTAATTCTTGTGGAGTTTTCAGGGAGGCGTTTGGGAATTACATCTTGAATAGAAGATGCCCTTAGCTTTCAACAACTACCACCTACATACATGAGATGTTCATTTGCGGTTGCATGTGAGGGCATGGTTGCAGCTGATTTGCAAGAGCCAATGGGAGTTTATGCATTAGGTAATTCTTTCACTTTCATTCATGTGCTCCTTTTTTTCATTCTTGCTCTTTGTGTTTTGACAGGGGGAGCATGTAGATTATAAATACTGAAGTTTACTTCAATTAATGGTGGCATGTCGCTGAAGTATGATTTCATATGAGTTTGTGGGTGTTCTAGTGAGAACGTTCATGTTGCTCTGCTGCCTGTAGATGAATTTCATGCATTCTGGAGTCCTGTCACTGACTGTGGTGTTTTCGGAAGCCATGGTTTCTCACACTTTTTTTTTTATAAATAAGGCATTTGTTTGAATAGATACTAATATGGTAATTGCCTATTCAAGACAGAGGTGCTTTGGATCAGGGAAAATGCAGCCTAGGACCTTTTACAACAACAGGAGCGTGTACCTTTGCATATGTGTACATAATACAACTTGCTATCCATGTGGTTCATACTGCTATGGTAGTTCATCTGGCATATCATTTAAATATTTACTCCAAAAGATCTTGTTCTCTGTTGGTGTGAAGCAGCATTTCCAGTTATTTTTAGGTCGTTTTCATCTTAGCAACCCCATTGGAGATAAACCAGACATGAGTGCTGTAAACTGTCCCTGCGTTTTGGTAGAAATTAATAAAATCAAGTTTAATGGTTTGATCCCAAGGGGAGAACAGACCATCTGGTTAACAGAAGGTTAGGCCAAGTAATACAGTGCTGAGAGTGCCACAAGCCAACCCAGAATATCTGGTTGTGTGTCCAGTTGCTGCATGTATTAAGCATTGAAATGGTGCTTTCAGATCTGCAGAGCCAGCAGTTCTGTTACCACTGCTGTGACGCAGGAGATAATTCTGTTGGGCAAGCATCAGCATGGGGGTGGATCTACAGTACAGGATGTGTAATGTCAACATGAAGCATGGGAGCTGGCAGTAAGAAGGAAAGCAGCCATTTCATGCCAGTGCAGGAAGCCTAAATAGGTTTTTCCCCTCTGCATCTTGTACTTTTATGCTAGTTTCATACTTGGTATTAAATGATTACCTTCTGCTTTGTCATCTGAAAACTTCAGCCCAGCAGGGTTTAATTTCTTTCTCTTTTTGAGCCTGTTTGTTTTTTTTAAACAAGTGAAGTGCACTCCAAAAGCATGTCTGATGGATTATAAAAGGAGCTGGGGGGAGGCTGAACGGCTAAGCAAATCTGGAGACAGAGAAGAGTTAGTCATGTGAAAGTCCTGAGCTTCAGATGAAGTTTCATTGTAGATCCTTTTGGCTTTAGTGCAGTTTTTTCAAAAGCTGTAACTATTTGAGAACATTGTACTGCAGCTGCAAAAGGGAGAAAAGTAGGAAATAGTGCAAGTGATACTGTGTAGACTTTGAAACTCTGTAATTACTAAGAAACTAGAAAGCTATTGTAATTGTTTCTGCTTTCTTTTTAGCAGGAATGTCCTGTTAGAATTTATTTTTCCTATTTGGTTAAAGCTGGTGGCAAATTACTGTGACACCGTTTTTAAGAGCCAAATACTGTTACATGACTGTCTAAATCTGCAGAAAAAGAAGTTCTAAATAAGCTTGCTAGGCATTCTGTGGATGTGAAAAGTGATATGTTTTCTGTCAGCTCAGTCATAGACTGGTCAACTAGTTTGAGGTTTTTTGTTTTGGGAGTTTTTTCTTCCAAAACATTTTGAGATATATTCCTGTAGCTGCAGCCTGGGAAGCTCTAGAATACCAGAGCTTGCTTCCTGATGGGCATGGCGAGAGGAACTTTATAATCGGAGCTCTCATGGTTTCTATTGCCTGTTTAGCAGGATTTTCAAAGAATAATATTACGGCTCCCCTTGAATGAAGCCTTGTCTTAGATGCTCTTCTGTGGTAGCCCTGCAAAGGTATAACTTTCTTCATATGTTGCTAAGAACTGGAGTGGGAGTTTGGGAGTAGTCAACCCACAGGTATGTTTTCCCAGTTGCACTTTGGTGATGGGAGGAGGGGATGCGTATAAAACGTGGTTTGTGTGTGAAGACTGTTTGCTCTCTTCTGCAGTAATTTCGCCCTTGTGCAGTCCTTGGTGGCCCACTGGTTCCATTCAGGAGATTTTTTGGTTGAAGCTATGGGAGTCTACCACTTCTGCATAGGGCACTTGCAAAGAAGTGGCACTGAAGAATTATATGCAGCTCAAACATCATCTCTGAGGGCACAACTGTTTCTTGGTTCCATAGATAACTGCATGTTGCAGTAGCTGTTTCAGCATCAGAAATATTAAAGATGCAGGCAAATTGAGAGACTTTTTCTAAGGTATGGTTGCTCTGTCATGTCTGTCCATGTAATTACCTTGGCAGATTTTATTTTCTAGTAGCTGGTAGTTTTGTGGTTTTCCTAGTGGTGTTGAACAGTTTTTAAAATGCACTGGAGAACGTTCATCGTAAGTCTTTCTTCATATGCAACTGAACAATACTTCTAGATTTTGTCTGCACCTTTTCTCATAGAACATCTCTATACTGCAAAGAAAATACATTGTCCTTGACTTTTTTGTACTGAAAAAGGTGCTACTTGCTGAAGATAGTTTATTATAAATAACTACTAAAATGATAATCTCACCACAGCATGCTTGGCAGTCTTCCACTGAGTTAGCCTGTTTCAGCAAGGAGCTGTCGGTTAAGATACAAAGCAATCTGCAGGGACATATGATCACACACACTGACTGTTTTCTCTGTCATCATGGATGCCTCATCATTTCCTGTGTCTGGTAATTAGGAACTGGAATTATTATCTGGTAGACCAGCAGGATCTAGCACCAGAAAGATGCACTTGAGTTCCCATCTCTTACACACCAGATTACAGAGGAGTTCTCAGTTATGGAGACACTATTAAGAGAAATGTCTGTTGGACATGGTTGTGGGGTTTTTTTGCTTTTTTTGGTGTTATTTTTGATGTCACAAGGATGTGAACTAGTGGAGAAACTCTTGATATGTGTATGTTCACAGCACACTTTCCTGTTAAAAATGGTGCAGAAACATCACTGGTGGTGGCATAGTGAGGATTTTTCTGGTGTTGGTTTTGTTTGGGTAAACATTCAGGATCTCTCAATGTTTTGTAGAAATACTGTCCAAAAGAAAGTATGATAAAGAGATAAGATGCTGTACCCATTTTTTTGAGAGTACTGGAAAACTAATATTTATACCCATATATGTTTAGTGTCAGAATTTGACTGTAGTCACACAGTTCAATGGTGACTTTTTTGAGCTTGAAAAGTTGATACTGCTTTGTGGCACATGGCTATGAGTTAACAAGTTATTGCAACAGTTGTGTGATGGACATCATTGGCTGTTTTATGCAAAATTCTTTTCAAGTAGAGTGCTGGCAAGTGTTTGTGTTTTATTTGTTTAAAAACAATTTGATCAGGCCATCTCTACTGCTTTGTTAACAGTGTGATAAGAATCAAAACTTTTTCTAACTTCCATGTTACTCGTGGATTCTGTTCCTTGGTGCTTGATGCTTCTCAGAGTCCATATAACTTATATTTCAACCCTAGGCATCTGTGGTTGCTTTAAAGTTTGTAATGTCATATTTAGTGGAAGCACTTGGCAAGACTGAGATGGAACAAATGAAGGTATCAACAATGATATTGGAATGTTTTTCTTCCTGATTTGACAGATTATGTTAAATCCTGGATGTATCTCAGCAAGATCAATGGGATAAGAGATCATGAAGAATTTAGTCATAGACTGACTTACAAGCATTAATAGCAGTCCTTTATTTTTACCCTTACAAGTGTTTGGAGTTGACTCTCATCTGGGAAGTAATATGCCATCCTCTGAAAGGAAAGCATGGAAGGAGACAGAGAGATGGTAACTCTTTATCTAGAGATGGTATCCTTCCCAACAAGCTCTTCAAAGGCAAATTCTTGTGTTCTTTGCTGAAATTGTGGGAGCAGATTATTAATGAGATGGGTTCTGCTTGCTGATAAGATGAAAAAATCATTGGAACTGGTTCCTGATGTTCAGTGTCCCATGCACGATTGTGGAGTGCTCTTCATCTCTTAACATCTGACCTAAATGCCTTTACACTTCGAGATGGCTGTTCAGAGACTGTCATGTCCAGAACCAGCCTAACTTGGGTGACCTTGTGGCTTTAAAGAAAATCCCATGGAACTGTTAGTTTCAACCTTACTGAAGGACACATTCTGAAGAGCTAGCTCATTAAGCAAGCTTTGAAGAGTGTGCTCTGCAGAGCAGCTTCCTGTTATTTGGTTAATGGTTGACCTAGTTCTATTGCCATATGCCTCCTGGAACGCATTCTAATATAAAATATGCGCTAAAGCAAGACTGGGATAATAGAAGGAAAGTCAAAGCCTTTATGAAGCAGAAACCATATAATGCTGTTGCATTTTGGATTGTATTGTAGTTGCTAGAAATGGCAGTATCTTCATGGAACTGTATTGATTCTGATTGCAAACTCAGGAGTGTTAATCAGACCCATTTATGTATTTTTTTCCAACTGACCTTGTACAAAAGGTTTGTATCAGTAATTCCCTGTGCTCCATATGTCAAACTAAAGTTAGGGAGTGAAGCACTCAGAATGACATTATAGCTGTGAAGAAAGGTTAGATTAGATTTGGCTGAAGACAGGAGGATTTTTTCCCCCATGGTAGGTGTTTTTTTTGTTGCAAACCATGGATTAGCAAATTTTTTTCCTGTCTGAATCCTGGCTAGAAGCCAGAAATGGGGATTCAAGCTTTTACCTGGTATCACAGACAACACAGCATACATACTTACACTTAGGCAAAAATATAAGAAATTTGGAGGTACTAGATAAACTTCAGCTTCCAACCTGAATGAGTACTTTGTGACATGCTGAAGTTCTGAAGAACCTGCACGCTGTGTTTACTGGTTAATTTGATTTTCTGCCCTAGGAAAAGGAAGGGTGTGCGATAACTGTTTTCATAAGCAGTGTGCATTATGGTGGGACAGGGGGAAGGGAAAATTAAAGCCAGGCTTTGTAACTTTTTGAGAGCTCATGACTCTGTCAGTAGATTTGGTGATGTATTGTTCTCATGTCAGTGTGGGAAACTGAACTGCTTACCAGACGTACTGATTTGAATATTCATATAACTTGGCCGTGGCTAACCTGTGTCTCTTCAGTTGCAGATGGCTTGCAAACAGTCCAGGTGTGAATTCTGGGCAAAGGTATGTCAACGACAGCGGTGGGGGTGGCTGGGGCCAGCCCATTTTGTCTGTGTGGGAAGAAATAAGCTGTCAGGACCTGTAAAGGCAGCAGCTGCTGCTCAGCATGGGGAGTGCCTAACCTGCAGAGAAATAGTGGGATGTCTTGGGAGTCATAATCATCTACCCCCGTAACTCCTTCAACTTGAGGCCCTTCATGTGTTTGTGACTCTGGGCTTATTTGGTGAGGCTATGAATATTTTGGTTTATTTGGCTAGGATACATATAGTGGAAGCGTTACACAGTTTCCCCTTCTTCGTTACTGCATAACACTGAACAGTATTTTTGTGGAACTCCTGGATCTGGGGGAAAACAACCTACAACATTTTCAGTAGGACGCAATGTGTTGCGTGAGCTGTAATCATATTGGTCATGAAAGTATTCTCTGCTCTGGGGACCGACACAAGCACAGCTATTTGTGCAACCTGATCAGAACAAAGGATAATGCTTCTGCTGCAAGGTCAGACAGATCTGATGCTTCAGCAGGCTGAGCAAATGAATGGAGGAAGTGGTCCGCCTCCTCTTATCCATTGTCTCAAAGATGCAGGCTCATAGAGAAGAAGGGGAGGTCGAATAGAGATTCTGAAGGAATATGCTGCTTTGTGGGAAGACAGCAAGCAGGGTTTCTAGAAATTCTCTGCACTGGCAGGCTGATGAGCTTGTAATGGGAAAGTGTGGCAATGGGCTACTTTATTGAACGAGTACTTTCTCTTCTGCAGCCTGCCTAGAAAATTTTAACTGATACTAGGAAGCTGATGAAAGTTCCAGGCTGGGAATATGGGACCAAGCCTACCCTGAAGAAAGCTCAATGGGTGTAGAAATCAAATTAATTCTGATCTGCTAGTAAAGAATGCTTCAAGACTTTCTGTACGTGAGGAAATTCAGGTTTTTTCCTTTTCCTGTTTTTTTTTCCTTTTCTTTTTCCTCTTTTTCTTTTCCTTTTTCTTTTCTTTTTGTCTCACCTGAATAACTCGTGTGTGTTCCAGAATACTTCTCAGTTGTGTTCCTGATGGGATTTTTACATAGGGAGATCTGGGCTGGTCAAATTACTGGGACAGTCAGAGACTTCTGCTGCTTAGGAGAATCTTTCTGTTTCTCTTGCTCCAGCTTTCAAGCTGTCATAGCCAAATTAACCCAAGTGGGATTTTAGTAGCAAGCTTCCCTTTTAAAGGCATAATGAGGCCAAAGAAATGTGAGAAGAGAGGGAGCAAGGCAGGAATTTTTGATAAGCTGGGCAGATTTGAGGGTTACTTTACATTCCAGAGCTACAATATTTGACTTTCAGCCTTAAGGGGGATTTCAGCTGAGAAATGAATCCTTCAGAGGGAGCAGTGTAGAAGTTCTATCAGTATCATAGCTGGTTAGATCTCTGTGTATTACCTTTCTTGCATGGTCACTGGGACTTGAAATTGCTAGCAGTTAGGTTTCTCATGATCAGGATATTTTAATATGGAACCAGTTTAGTTTAAAGTCAAGCTTCTGTTGGCTCAGGGACCCATAGCCGTTATTTCTTTAGCAAGCATGCCATTTTTCTTTCTTTAAGTTAATGGAGATAAGATCTGTGTCTGTGATAACAGAACCAGTCTTGGTGATCCATGAGATCCCTTCCATGCTTTGTTCTCCCACGTACTCTCTAGAAGGTTATGTTAATTTGAAAGAGAAGTAATTAGTTCCACAGGATGCTGACAGAGTCCATCACTAGTGTGCAGTGGGGATGCAGATGCTGCTTTAGGAGCCGGCTTATAAAAGCACATCAGAAAGTCATCAGACTCCTTGAGTGGAAGCCTGTGTTGAAACATTTATGTGTGTGATGAATGGGCTGCCATGATTGGCATGTTTAGTATCCAAAAGCAATTGTGACAATTCCCTCTTTTTATTCTTAGGAGAGGGTTAAAACTCATCGAAGAGGATGTATTGTGCTGGATTTGACCAACAGAACCTTGAGTATGCGTTTCCAGCTGCATTGACCTAGAGGAAGTGTTGCTGGGGAGAGGAAATAATGATAGTAGTTGTTCAGTGGCTGAACTCTTGTGACTACTTTGCTTCCTTTATTCAACCATGGTTACATCGTGCCCAAACCAAATCAGTGTAATTTGGACAGGGTGATTAAAAATGCATCTATTCCAAAACATATCTATTGGAAAATAGTTCAGTGAGCTTTCAAACAATGCCTGGGTGTAAGGACAAGACGAGAAATCTCCAGGGTGGACATAAATCTCACAAATAAATCAAGGAGCATTCTTCCAAGTGATAAAGATTTGGGTCTGAAAGCGAGCGCTGTCTTAAAGAACAGTATCGGGCTGGTGCTAAGCAGATACAAAAATTCAGATACAAAAATTCAGTTGTGTATCAGTGAAGGCTGCAAAAGAATTTCTTACTCTCTTCGGCTTCCTCACCTCTTCAGGAAATAGGCACAGCAGAGGATCTTGGCTAGTTTTGGAGTTCTTCAGAAAAGCATCCTTTGAAAGCTGTTACATTTCCCAACTTACATTAAGCAGATCTTATCTTTGTTTTGTGGGATATTTTTAGTATTTTCTTAATAATAGAACTCCTTAAGATGTGAGACAGTTGGACTAATCACTGTTTTCTGAAAAGTCAGAGCACTGTACCAATCATAAAGCTGACAATGTTTTCACAAAAAAGGCTGTATCATGGCGTAGATACGAGGAATCATGAAGGTTCATGGCTTGCATAAAGCTTTGAACAAGAGCAGTGTGCTTAGTTTCTCAGTCAAGCAAGGTGGATGTCTGAAGATCCTGTGGCCAAATGTTGAATTTTGGAATTTACCCATTCAAAGACAGTAGCAAATTTTTGAGCTGTCATCAAATTTTCACAAAGGAATTGAGCTGAAGAGGGGAAATCATCAAAACATGTCGGGTTTTTTTTTTCTGAGTAAAAGAGATTGAGATTTGGGTCAGTTCCTCAGAGATCATCCAGATGGAAGCACCCTTGGGATGAGAAGAGCCCATTCAAAGAGTGCGGAGTAATTATAGGTGTCATTTGCCACTGGCTTTTCTAGTGTATCAGAAGAAACTTTTGGCGCTTTCCATGATCAAAATAAATAATGATGTTGCTTTGATAATGAAACAGATAACACCAATGCTGTACCAGTGTTGTTCCCAAAGAGAAAAGGAAGGGTTTTCCTTTTTATTTTGGACCCATTCCACTGCAAACAAAAGCATCTCGCAGGTCAGACAAGAAGGGTATCTGACAGGATTTAAAGAGACTTGTCCTTTTTGCTTCTGTTCTCTACATCAATAATTTATATTTGCTCTTGGAATACTAAATCCATTCCTGAAGTTGACCTGTCTGTAAAAACAAGTGTGGAAATGTTGGGAGTAGTAATGATTCGAAGTCTGGAAAATTATGCATGCCTGTGAGAGCTTTCAGATAGTCCATTCCTTCCTTTCAGAGGTTTCCAAAAGTGATGTTTAGAGGACTAAAAGCAGTTCATTTGCCAGGCTGTGTCCAATATTATAGGAATCTGGAATCTGTACCAAGCTGCAACAAGATGTAGCGACTAGAATCTAAGGCTAGAAAATGTTTTTTATATAAATAGTTCTATATTTCTAATTTAATAGAGGAAAAAGATTAAGAGCAATTGGAATGACAAATGCACTCTGTAGATGGTTCTAAGGCGTAAACCCTAAGCACAGTGTCTCTTCACATGCTGTGGTGGAAAACAGGCTTTAGATTTACTATTGAGTTGGACATGGACAACTATTTAGTTGTAGAAGGTGAGCTTTTTCATTCACATTTCAGCAAGATGACTTCCACTGTCATTATCTCATGTGAGGTTAGGGATTAGTTGTCTTCAAGAACTTCTGATGGGAATGCTGTAACTTGGAGGTGTAGGGAGTCTGAGGAGGTGATTGAGTTTTAACATGCAAGAAGAATCACTCTCACCTGGGAGAGAAAAGGGAAGTGAATATCCAAGTTAAATGAAATGATGAAACTGTCTGCAGGTTTGTAGTTACCAGTTTAGGCTTGATTATCTGTAGCATGTTTTCCTGCATTTCCCTGTCTTAGGCATCCTGCTACAGCAGGATGAAGGAGAGTTTTGATTCCCTAATTGACAAATTGTTTTCGATTCTTAATTTGTAGTTTCAGTTTTGGAAGACTGCTTTCAAGATTCAGAACTTTGTATTGCAGTAGTCTAGCTGGAGGAGTAAGAAGAGAATGGGAGAACAAAGGAGTTCAGGAATGAAGAAGGAGAAAGAGGTCTGAGCTGTTTCCTCTGTTTCTTGGTTTTAGATGAGTGACTATTTTAACCTGTAAGTAACGTTGAGATTAGTTGCTGTCTTCCATCATGTAATGGAAGTAAAGTTGAGATAAGTAGGTAACTTCCTCTTGGCAAACTGTTACCTCTCCATTTCTCTCCCATATTATGTGTAAAATCTTTTCTCACAGGCATGGCTGCAAGGGAGCCTTCTTGTCTTTAACTCAAATGTTTCCTTTCTTCTAGTAATCAAGCCTACAGATATAGACCCTGTGCGCTCAGCTGAAAAGGAAACCACTTTTTTTTTTGACAGTGAGGCTTCACTGCCAGAATGTTCTTGTACTGCAGGTGGCTAGAGGTATATGATACAAGTTAGTCTGTCAGCTTTGGAACACATCTGAAGGGCAGGCTCCTCAGGAAGGGTGAACCCTAGCACCAGTCATATGATTAGCAAGTCTGGTTCTGCCTCCTTCAGCTTCTGAGACCCTGAAGATCCATTGCAGGTTCTGCTTTCAGGTAAGGAGAAACTTGCACCTATTTTGACCCTCCACTTCATAATAAAAGGCTTGAGCAAGTACTGAACCACATGAAGGTCTGGTCCTCATCTGGGGAAAATTGGCAGAACTCAAAAAAATTTCTAGAAATAAAAAAATGGAGAAATCTCTGGAAGCAGAGCAGTTACTGGGACTTTCACAATATACTGCAGCTTGTAAGAATACAGGAGCAGGAAGCTGGAATGACACTGATGGCCTAATCTTTCTGTGACCTTTTTTTTAAGAGGGAAAAAAAATCTTGAGGAGATAACTTTGCTCATGTTCTCGTGGTGGAATTGGCTTGCATGGCTTTGTTTTTCTTTGAAAACTGATAGTAGAAGACTATCCAGCCTTCAGGAGTGGAGCCATCATATGTAGGGCTGTGCAACAGGAGCCAAAGTTTAAAAATAAAATACCAGGCTGCCTTCCCGAAGATCCAGACATAGCATACACACACACGCACGCACACACATGCACGCGCAATATCTTGACTGACCACAGTTACACCAGTTACTGAGTTCAGAGCAACAGACAATGAGATCCAAAAAGGGAGTCTTGTTCCTCAAAAAGAAAGAGGAAGAAACGTAAGATTCTGCAGCCTCAGATACCACTTTCTGGCGTGCATGGGAGGCCCCTCATCGCCAGCAGGGTTGAGAGACAGTAAGGCCAGATAACTGTCAGGCATTCCTGGTGGTGTCTGCTGTAGCCCCTTCCCAGCTCTCCCTTTCTCTCATCTTCTCTGCCCTGCTGAGTAATGTTTCTGGGCAGAGCAGTCTTTTTTGAAAATGTGCTCCTTTCTTAAGAGATAAAAGCAGTGGTTTTTATTTCATACTGAGTGCTGAGGGACCAGGACACCAAACATCTTCAGAAGAAATGAAAGACCGACTCCTTTGACTTCAGAGCTACTTTAAAGGTACACGTCACCAGCATCATACTCTGCTAGGCTGTGGAAATAGCAGATTATTAGTTTGCATCTTTTCAGAAGACCTGAAGAAGGAGGGGCCTACAGAGGAGGTGGTGGATAGACCAGACAGAATTATTTATGGCAGAAAAGCAGAAATTTAAGGTTTAATGCCAGGAATACGGCTTGGAAGGTGAGATAAGTTATGTTAGAAAGGAATGTTCTTTTCAAAGAAAACATGACGTTACTCAGGCAGGCAGTCTAAGCAAATTGGAAGATGTAATTCTTGATCACCTGTCAAGGCAGAGAGGGTCGTAAAATATTTAATCCTTTTTTGCCTGCTTCCCCAAAATGTTGTTGTCACATCAACTTCCAGACTTTGCTTGATAATTGTGAGCTTGGCTGGCAAAGGTGGGAAGTCAGGGTTCCTCCAGTGGCTCGGTGTGAAGCAGCAGGGAGTGTGCTTCTCTCAGATGACATGACATAAACTGTGTGCAGGTAGCAGCTGTGCACAGTCTTACCTGCCTGTATGCTGCTTCAAGCTAGTGTGTTAAAAGACTGGAGCTTACACTTTTGACTGCATAGAGTGGGCAGATGCAGTTTTTAGAAAAAGCCTTGAGTCCCAGATGCACCTCGTAGTAAATGCAAACTGGATTTTCAGCTACGCTTCTTCCAGCTGCAGCAAGCATGTTTGTATATCTCAGCTGACATTTACAGAGGAAAAAAAAAAAACAAAACAAAGAAGAGGTGTTAACCACTTCTTTTCTCTGCCCAGGCAAAGTATCAGTCACAGCTGCCCATGAGACACTTGGCTTTTGGCAGAGCTCAGGCTGATTCTGCTCTGCAGACATAGGATGAAGCATGCTCAGTATGCTTCAACAGGAATGCCAGCAGTATCTTGGATTACTAAAGAGACTGCTCTGTGTCTGTGAGCTCCTTCTGCAGAGTTTGAGTTCACATTAAATGGGATCAGGAGTCCTTGGTAGCCTGTGTATGGGTCTCAGTGCAGGCTAACCATCTTTTTTGGAAAGTTGTGTTTTCTTAGACATCCTGACTCTCTAACTGGAACACTTATTCAGATTTTTCAGAAAAAACATACTACCTTTACATACTAGTTGAACATGCAGTGAAAGTGATGCTGTAGCCTGAAGGTTTTGTAGAACTTCATTCTGTTACAATCTGAGCGTTTTTTTTTTTAAATTCATAAAATACATGAGTCTTGTTTGTGGTGATGTCCTAACAATGAAAGGTAGGTGCAACTGTCAGCATGTGAAAACTAATTGCTTGGTTTGTTCTCATAAATTTTGTTAGCCAGGGTGGAGTGGAAGTGTGCACATGCATTGTGGCTCCAGCTAGCATGTGTGCAAGAGAGGTCGGATTAAATCAAACTTCCTCTTCTTTGGTGATGAATATCTCCTGCTTACAGAATACATTGAGGAACACCTAGAGTGTTCCTCTTACAGATATTTTTATAAAGGTGCTATAAGGAAGATCCCCTTTGATGACTTCTACCAAGTTTTGATGTTTTCTTGCCCAGACATTTTCTGGAACAGAAGAATTATTAATATGTTGCCCATTATTTAGAAGAGTTTGGGAAGAGAGTAGAAGGATGCAGCAGTTTAAGAAGTTTAAGTTCAGCATATTAAAAGAAAAGCCTCTCAGAGCATACAAGAATTTCAGTTTGTCTAGCTGTCAATCCTTCAAAACAAATATCCTTACTTACCCCCAAATAAAGCTCCTTTTTCAGATGGCCACCCTTTTTTCCATCTTCCTCCTCCCACTGTGATCTCGAGTAGTGTGAAGGTTAGACCATGTTCACCATCCCTAAAATCTGTCTCCCGTGGTACTCTTCTCAGCTCTGCAGACATTTTGCTGCGTTGACCTACATCTTTCAGCAAAAAGCCTGGATTCTATGGAGAAAGCTGGAAATGGCAACTCCAGTTAAGAAATAAAGTCAAAGATAAATAAAGAGCATCAGTTAATACCCTTGTGTGTGGTGTTTGATTTACCTCTGCTCCTGAAATTTTAACTTCCACCGTGCTGGAGAACCTTTCATTTGTAGTTGCTGTGGAAAGTTAGCACTGTGATTTCAGGCATAGTGGCACAGAAAGGTAGTGTGGCATAACGGGGAAGGGCTGGAGTCTGGAAACCTGCTTCCTGCTGATGGCTGTGCCACAGACCAGCTGTACAACCTGGAGCCAGGCTACTTCACTTCCCTGTGCTTCTGCAATACCAGGAGAAGGTTCTCCATGGTGCAGACTTGATCCTCTTGCTTTTCACAGAGAGCCTGCAACAGTGCGGTTGAAGCTGCATAAGTCAAATAAATAGGTAGTAAATGCATGGAATAGTGTCATTATTGCCACTTGGTATATTTAATTCTGCCTTTTTGTTCCTTACATATTACCTACAGGTTTTGAGTCTTCAGAGTTTGTTCAATAATTTGAAGCTGTTTGAAAACCAGGGGAATACTTCAGTCTCTTTTCTCTCTGAGAGCAAGTCACTTCTTAAATGACTTGTTTGTGATAAATGAATGGAAATCTGAAACATATTATCCTTTGTCTTGCTCTTGTGTTCCATAAACAGCAGAAGGAAAAATCAGATTTCTGCAGGACTGATTGTATACTTTTGGCATAGACGCTTTTTGTCAATGAAGTCCTAACTTGATGTGAAACTTTCACTCTGCATACATTCCTGCAAACAAGAACCTACGCTTGAATGAATGCTTGTTGTGAGAAGGAAATGAAAAAGCACAAACGCCTTTTATTCAAATGAGCTTTAAAGGGAAAAAATAGTCTAGAATGGACTACAAAACACATTACATTCTTGATTTTTTCTCTTCCATAGTGTTAAAGGATGTTGACTAACACAAATGAAGTGCCTCAAAATATTCTTTGTATGTATTTTGGTATCATATGGTTCATGTATGTCTTTTCTGGGATGAAAAAACAGGGAGGAGATTCACCTGACTGGCAAGTGGTGTTGCTGAATGGTGTGTCTGCAGGGCAGTTCACTTAACTGGACTCTTAGTGAAAAGAGCCATGTATTGTTTATCTCTGTGACTGTCCATGTCTCCTCTCCATGTGTAGTTGAAAACATGCATCCTGCCCATTTCAACCAGCATAAATTTGAGGACATACAATTTTATAACAGTTGAGTGTATGGTCTTTGTGGTTTAGGGTTTTTTTTCCTCACTTGCTTGTTTCCATCTTTCTTCCTTTAGTGAGAAGAAGAAAAAAGAATTTCTTTATATGGTTCTGCTTTGAAGTAATCCTGCTTTATTTTAAAATCTCTTTAGTTGGAGAATTCAGTGACACATGATCTACCTAAAGTATTTATGTGTACCTCTTGGAAAAGCAGTAAGCTTGGAGGTTTTTTAAGTTTCTTCCCTTTAAGTCAACTTTGGTTCCTTTTTTTCAGTGGATCTATAATCATCACTAAAACAAATTTCCGTTATGTACCCCTTTGCTTTGGAACTGTAGAACACCATAGTGTGTCTTTGTCATTACCATAGGTGAATATTCTCTTTGTTGAAAACATTGTGAGCCAGAGTACTCTTCCTTTGCTTTTAGAACATGACTTCTGAAGTTTTCCCATTAATTAAAAGGCACTTTATATTGCATAATGTTGTTTGTATCTCATGAGGGTGAAAGTTCTGTTGGGTCTTTCAAACCTTCACAGGGCTTGAATCTTCTGGGTTCTTTTGGGTATTTTTTTAAAATGTTTTTGCCATCTCTGCTAGCTTAAAATGTATCTTAAACTCTTCCATCCATTTTGCGTGCAGAATAAATGTGAAGGTTTGTCTACCCATGGAGTTACTTAGACAGAGCTATTGCAGTTTCAGATAACCTGAAGAAGTCCAAAAGCATGTCCAGTGTGGGTACAACCTCAGTTCTGGTTCTCACACACATAGCTTGGTGTGACATGCAGGATGATCTGGAGGCTTGTTGAAAACATTTGTAGGAAGACACGCTGACATCAGTTGCAGAAGGCTTCTAGCAAGGACAGTAACACTACGTGAATCCTTCAGAACAAAACAGATCTGCTCCATATGCAGATACACAATGACCTCATTGTATTTCTGTGTTTTTGTTGTGGAGCTGTTGGCAGTTAAGATGTTCTGTCCCCTGCATTCCAGAGAAGGAGTATCTCTGGAGCAGTTACTCTGCAGCTAAAGCAATGGCTAGTGTAGCAATGGGGAGAGGAGAACTGCTGCCTAGACTGCTTTCCTAGACCCGAGCATGGATGAGCTTCTGGTTGTAGCCAAAAGCAAAATACCTGAGCCACTGTTTCATGCATTTTCAAGAACATACTGGATTTGCAGTGAAATAAGAAATTTTCTGAGGACAAAGCTTAAGGCCGTTTCTTGGCTGTTTACTAATGCTTCTCTTCGGGCTTCTCTTTGTTGCTTCTTAGTATACATGTGCAAAATCAAAATCCTCAAGTCTAAGGTGCTCCTGGGCTGTCTGTTCTTGAATTTGTCTAAGTATCTTGGATGCTTTTCTCAGGGCATTTTTTTCTTATTTGGAGAAGGTCCCATTTTTGACTAGGCACATACCTGAGCGCTTTCTAAAAAGTCTTTCCACCTTGATTTTAGCTAAGAAGTCTCTTCAGCCAGGAAAATGGAAAATCTCTTCCAGTTTTCACCTTGCTCTAGACAGAGTGTTCTCTGGGGACCTGTGTCCAGTTTTCTGCATCCGCATCTTACAAAAATCAAGCATTTGGGTTCAGTTTCCAGATTACACAGAATTCCAAAGGTTAATGAGACTAATTTATCTGGAGACTTTCTCTGAAGTGGACTGTCCTGTGCTTTTTCCATAATGAAGATACACCATATTCTTTCATAGGGTTTGAATAAAACATGATGGCTAGGTTTCAAATGAGTGATGACCTGAGGCAGCTAAAATCTTTAATGGACTGTTTGTAAATTATGAGAAGCTGGTAGTTTAATTCACTGGGTTAAATAGAAGCTGTGGGTGCCTGGAAAATATAAGAACAGTGTGTTCATGGTCTCCCTTTAATTTGTTTTTTGAAGAGATACTTCTTAAGGTGATGAACTAGCTTGAACTGAACTTATGACAAGGGACGTTGTCTTTATATGTAGTTTGTCAGTTGTTTGCATTTTCTGGGGTAAAGTTTTGGCAACTAGTTTCTCTTTTATCAGCTTTCACCCTGTATCTTTAGGGTAAAGTGAAAATGGTTCCACTTTCTTGACAATGAGAGTAATCTTATGATTATGGGAACTGATTATTTTGTTCTGAAATTGGATTTTGTTATCATCCTAATTATTTAAAATGCTTGCAAATTTTTCAGTTTTAAATGGTTAAATGTAAAGCATTTACAGCAGCAGAAAAAAATCAAGGTGTTACGTAATGGAATTACAGAAGAGAAAAAAGCTGCAATAGTTCTGAAATGTCTACATACTTGTAAGGATTGTAGCTTTTGAAGGATGCAGTTGGTTATAATCTCAGCCCCTCTTAGCCATGGGCCTTATTACAAAGAAAGCCTTAGTTATTTTTTCTTCTTTAAGGTCCATTTCCTGTTTGGGTATTTCTTAGGAGGAAGTAAAAGAAATCGGATCTTAGTAGCTGACCCTCAAACAGCTTATTTAAAGCAAGAAGGACTAAGCTAGGACAGAACAACTCCATTAGGAGCTTCAACATCTTAGCACTTTTGACACAACGCAGCTTTAATAATAATTTTTGTCTTAATTTGAATATGCCCAGAGCAGTCAGGGGAAAGGACTGTTTATTATTGGAAAGATGAGAAATAAAGTTAACAAGAGATTGGATTTTTTTCTGTTTGTGTGTTCTTAATTGTTACCTGCATAATAAAGTGGGTTTCTTTTATAGACGGGGAATGGCAGCTTTTTCCTGTTTTTAATGTAATAGTTTCTAATGCCTCTTTGATCCAAACACTTTCTGGCTGGAGAACATCCATTAACCTTGGTCAATTCATAGATATTGTGATCCATAATCCTAGGATCACTCTGAATTCGTTCTCCTTGCCTCCTGTTTGTTTCCTGGAAGGACCAAATGAGTGGAGATGGAGGCTGGAGGGGCAGGAAGGGAAGCAAGGTGCTCATGTGGACACAGGATATTGCATTCCAGTGTGTATATATTTCACCCCAACATGTAATCCAATGGATTATATTCACATAAAAGTTATTTGGAACAAGGAAAAGTATTTTGGACAACATAAACGTTAGTTGCAACTTGTTCCTTGTTTTCAGCAGTATCAGTTTTCAGCCATCAGTGATAGGACCAGCATCTTGCTGCCACCATCCCAAACAGGTAGAGGATCTTCACTTGCACAGGTGGAAAACATCTTTTGGGAGCAGTGGCAGGGAGAAGGGTAGCAGCTTGATGGTAATCACTAGTCTGAGATCTGTCAAATACTGGAAAATTATATATTCTTCTACCTGGGGCAGAGATGCTGGCTGCCATACTGTGAGTGAGTCAGTGGGCAAATAAAACTGTGTATTCTGTCTGGCATTATAAATGGGTCAATGATGGATTTGTATTACCTGAGGAAATGAACTGGCTGACAGAGAGGCTTCTGCTTGGTGCCCAGCAAATGTCAAATATAGCAGGAAGCTTGGGGGAAGGGGACGGATAGCTGGAGACAAAGGCAGTGTTAAAATAGCTAGGATGTCACTGGAGCTCCTCAAATGAGTGTTTCTGAGGAGCAGACTGGGAATGCAGAATAATGTTTAGTTTCATGTTAATCAGCATTTTCTTGTTCTCCAGTAGAGTTTCAGCCATGGATCTTGCTTTACAGTTAGAGTCATGCATGAGGTGGGTTTGGATCTGCATGAGGTGATGTGCTGTTCTCTTCAGCTGTTTTTTGCTGGTACAGAACATGACTTGTGGTGCTTTAGTTTTGTAGGGTTAAACCCATTCCTCTGAATGCCCTTTTTCATCTTCTCCGCAAGCTCTCTGCATGAGGTGACCCTTTAAAGGAGCACCTCTGAAGAATGTAAGATCTCAGGATGGACTGAGGGAGAGGACTGCATCATCCCCAGGGTCCTTACTAAGCTGAGCTCATACTGGTGACGAAAAGTGGGCTTTGGCTCGCTTGAATCAGATCCACACAATGTTTCTTTGGTTTCCGACGGTCCTGTGAATTTTGCTTACTTGGAGAGTCTTGAATGCCTAGCAAACTAGGCGCTGTATTATGGCAATGATCTCTGTTTGAGAGATTACTCCTCTCACCAGCTGAGTTCAGTCTCTGTCACCACTGTTATGACATAGGTCCAGTCTCTGCACTTGAAGGAGCAACTTGTGTCCAGCAAAGCATGTTTTCATATCCATCTTTAAAGATGGTGATAATCTCTCTTTATTTTGCCTTCTTGAAGACATTTTTCAGTAGCAGTCCCAAAGCAGAGTTTTGTCCTTGGCATTTGCAGTTTCTGAGTGCTAGGGACTTGATTTCCACTTCGATGACTACACTGAGAGTGCCTGCATGTGTTTTGAACCAGCTGTGTTGGCTGGTCTAATCTCAGATCTCTAAAATTCTGTGGCCCCTAAAACAATCCAGCAGTTCATGTGTTCCCATGGTTTAGCTCTGTCACCAGTTTATATGCTGTATCGAGCCTCTGTGAAAACATGCTACTTGCAAACGAACATTGGTCATCTCTAAAGCATGCTTGCAACTGACCAGCTACAGCACTCTTGTGACCATGGAATGGATCATGTAGTTTGGGGTGAATGGCAAGATTACTTTTAAAGGCACTACAGACTGCACAAGTCTGTTTTAGGCTTCATTTAAGGATAGATAGCAATCAGGAGATAATATCTTCTGTCTTCAGTGGCAGCTTTGCTCTTTCCCACTGCAGTTCATGGTGAAGCAGGGTGTGGGGTTGAGTTTGTTGTATCTGATTTGCTACTGGCAGGACCCCCTTTATAACAGCTGTGACTTTTCTTGGCAAGAAATAGATCTTTGCTGGGCTTATGCCAGGCTGAGGAGCCTGCTGCTCCCCCTGCTGCTTCCAGGGTGAGGCTGGTAATGCATCCTTTGTGTAAAGAGCTCCTAGAAGATGTTATTTGCAATGCATGAGAAGGAATTAGGTTGTTTCTGGAATACCCAGGCAGAGTGCTGCCGTGTTCTTCAGCACCACCTACTGACATCTTTCTCTCCCAAGACCATGTACACGGGGAAGCGCACCTCTTAACTCACAGAAACTGTATTTCTTGAGGTAATTAACAATACACTCTCGGCTGGAAATTAGAAACCCCAGACCCACTGCTTTCAGTTTCGTTATGCCATATGGGGAGCACTAAGGAGCAGGGTACAAAAGCCAAGCAGCTTGGCTCTGGTATCTGGTTTTCCTAGGCTGGGCCAGCCCACTTGCCTCTTCAACACGTATGTCTATACAGAAGGGGCTTGAGAGATTAGGTTGTGTCAGCAAGGTGGATGACTTGGTTCGGTTCCTATGAGTATTTAATATGGGAACCAAGTGGCAGACCACATTGCTACTCGGAGAGTTTTGCCCCATGCTGTTCCATCTTCCTCTTAAATCCGGGAAGGATTTGAACAGGTATTTTCTTTAGAGGCTTTGACTGGGAAAATGGTTTGATACATTTTTTTGTGTGTGTTTTCATTTTCTTCCTCCTCCTTCTGGTAGGAAAGGAAACTAAGTTTATTCTCTTAAAAAAAAAAGGGG
>Ga0065711_1005501_pt1 | contig 20079 bp, 11 predicted proteins | sample Hoacrofraction12_FD_59098 | JGI IMG/M metagenome (GOLD analysis project Ga0065711, IMG submission 59098) | Hoatzin crop microbial communities from Cojedes, Venezuela - Epithelial fraction 12 v2 (version 2) | ecosystem: Host-associated > Birds > Digestive system > Esophagus > Crop | place... | reverse complement strand
TCCCCTCCTCTCCTCTCCTCTTTAGTAATATCATGGCTTATTTTGTGCATTTTTTTGTTGTTTCCTAGTCCTATTCTTTGAACTAGATGAGTAGAGCCATCAATGGCAGTACTTGTGTTGATGCTTATGATTTATTGCAAGGGCTCAGTTTCCTCTGAGAAGACCAAGAACTTGAGTATCTTAATATCCATAGGCACTGAGTTGAAACAGATAGCTATACTGATGTGTTAGAAGTAGACAGAAGTGTGTTTTTATCTTGTAGAGAGAAACAGAAATCCTAGGATTTTTTCTATTGTACTTTCTCTTAAAGTCTGTAAATGATAATAAAAAAAGTAAACAGTACCATGTATAACATTTCTTTATAAAGAGCCATCTGTACAAAAGAAAGAAATTACTTGGCCCACATTCTAAGCATCTGCAATAAATTCTGAATTAACATTACAAATTCACTCTTACAGATAATCTAGGATGTTCAAAATAAGCAATGGCACTCAGAGTCCTGACAATAATGCAAGCACTAATTGAAAGGTCATGTGCAATTATATAACACTATATAATTGGACCATAAGTAGAGACAGCTCAGAATTTTCTTCTGCAAGGATCTGTCAGCAGAAGATGTCTTCTAAATTTTAAATCTTCTTTGAGGAAAATCATTTTATCAGATAATCAATCTAGCAGAAAGCAGCTATGAAGCTGAATAATACTGGTTCTGAAACGTGTTTTCTGTAACATCCTTTCCACTAAAAAAAAAATCTACAAATTAAAAATGCATGAATTCTGATCCTCATTTCGGATAGTTATTGTAATATATAACTGGTAGAAAATAGAACCATATGATTGCCAGTACAAGTTTATGATAAACATCTTCACTTTCTTACTGGAAAAGTGTGTAACCATTGTCTACTTACTGCTAGCGTTTTTGAGACATGCTTTAGTACCTTCCTCTCTTAATTCCTGCATTTTTTTTTCTCTAAATTGTCATTATGGCTTCATATGTGGTGAGAAAAAGAACAACCTGAAAAAAATTTTCAGATCTAGGTAATGGTTTACTTAGAGTATGCTTTGCACCCTTTTTCTTTCTAAGCCAAGTTACACTAGTGTAGAAGAAACAGATTTTTTTCTCCAGTATGTCTTGAGGCAAATCAGTGTTCTGAATAAGAGAAATGGATGTTTTTGATCTAACAAAATAGAACTGTTTTTCACAGAAGTGTGAAAGAGTATCTCAATAACTGTGAAGGAATAACTCTAGAGCAAAGGGCAAGATCCTCTCATCATTTGCAGTCCTTGGGGAATATCAGTCTCACTTAGATGAGCTGTTTGGACAAGCTCTGTGGCAAATCTGGGAATAAAACAAAAGGGAAAATATTTTACTTCCAAGAAAAGGTCAGGACATTTAACACAGTAGCAATAAAGCATGCATTATACTTTTCAGAGAAGCACAATTATTTTTAGTTCAGGGTGTGATGTCAGGTACATACCATCTTTTCTCACTCTGACTATTAGACTGTACCAGAAATCTGCAAGACAACTCCACTGTTCTCCTGATTACTGACAAGTTTTATTTCTTTATTTAACTTTACAGCGGTATTCACCATATTGTGGTTCTTCTGGGATACTGAAGATACACATCCTAAAAGCAAGACTTTGTGTTTTCTACTGGAAATAAACTACCCCCGCTCACTCCCCTTCCAACTTACATGCTTATTTTCACGTATTTTGAATGTGTCACTCAGGTATAAAATTAAGTGACAAAAGAGGACAAAAGATACCATTCAAAATATGCCACCATGATGCAGATTATTCATACTGTAACATTAAATGTGCGCTTGCAAACTTAACAGACTCAGAAAAGAATATGGAATGCAACAGAGATGTATATTCCACAAGAAAAAAAAGTGTGAATGTTAGTTGCAATAACTTTGGAAAATATAAAGTGGTTGTTTTTTTGTTTTTTTGTATTGAATTCATATATATTTCAGGCTGTCATATCCGGGAGTACAGGAGAAACAGTTTTTCTTTCTAACTTACAGAAGAAGAGCTTTTGAATTTAGAATTTTTTTCTTTTCATGGTTTTCATGATTATGACTGTTCTACCATAACAAATTCTTTTAAAAAATTAAATGAAGCAGAGGGACAGATTGCTATAGTTAATGCAGGGACAATGCTTTTTTTCAGAGAAGCGAAAATAGTGAAGCAGATATTCTTAGATCTGAATTCAGCTAATGGCAAAGAGCTGGTGGAAACTTGAGTGTGGAAGGTAGTTTGAGTGAAAATCATCGCAGAATATCCCAGAACACTCTGCTAAGAAGGGAAAGTGTGAGAGAAGTATTGTGAGTGTCCTGGCTTTGGTTAAAACAGAACTGATTCTTTTTTACTGAATTTTCCTTACAGCTAAGTTCTTCTAAGTAACAGCATTTTTCTGAAGCTGGTTGCATATTTCACAGACACTGTCCGCTCCAAAGCTGATAACACCTAAAGTTCAGAGTTATACTGAGCTAACAGTAGGAAAGGAATGCAGAAAAAGGCCCCTGTTTATAATTATTACTATAGCAGCCAAGGTCACTGACAGATCTCTTATGTTCTGCAAGTGAGGAGTCGTAAAGGGTCGCACTTGCAGGGAGGGGCGGACAGGACAGGTGACCCCATACTGACCAATGTGGTATTCCATGCCATGCACGTCATACTCAGTTTCAAGCTGGGGGATCACAAGGGTCTCTCTCTCTTCATCCATGGCTGGCTTCTGAAGAGGACCTTGCTTGTTTTTTTGCCTCCGATCTTGATCCGTATTCTGATCCATGCATTTCAGAGTCCAGCTCCTGCCTACTGTCCTGTCCAGTTCGGGACTTCCTGGTGCTGCCTGGCAGCTGCTGGTGGGTCACCAGTGCCCTGGACCCCAGCTTCAGGAAACTCAATACTGGTTTTGTATATTTTGCATTATTTCTCTTATTACTAACATTATTAGTATTGTTAATGTTATTTTTAAAAATTTTTATATACACTCTCTCCCTTTTCCTCCTTTTTTTCTTCCTCTGGTGGGAGGGAGAGGGTTAATAGAGAGCATCTGACACTCATTTTATTGCCGCCCTGCTTTAGAAGGTGGCAGTGAGGAAACTGGGCTTGTGAAACACAGGCTTCAGCAAAATGAGATATGAAATCTAATCTAAGGAACATATTGCAGCATAATTAATATCAATTAATATCTAAACCAGACTGTTTAAAGTGCAACACTGTACTAGGCTGGTGTCAGAGAAAGGCAGCAATGTTGAGAGAGACTCCTACACCAGAAAGAAATTTCAGGAATACTGTATACTGGCATACGTCTAAAAGTAATTCTGTAAAGAATAGAACAAATTTATAGAGACAAAATTAGAAAGAGTAGGGAGCAAAATTACTTAAAAAACTAACACTAGACATAAAAAGCACCTAGGAATAAGTTTTATAAGCACATCAGAAATAAGACAAATTCAGTCCTCATTTCTGAAAAGAGTTCAAGGCTGTGTGAGCATGAATTTGTATATATATTAGTACAAGGCACAGATTTGTTCACTAGCAAATTGGAAGTCTTTCAGATGAACTAGCTCCAAGAGGAGCTGAAACTGTATATTTCTTTCTATTTAGCCCAGTCAGGTTAGTGAGAATCTTATGTAATGGCCTTTTAAAACTGATGCAAATTAGAGAAGGATCAAGGGAGGAGTGGCTTTTCCGAACAGTGAAACAACTCTTCTGACTATATGATCTTATAATTCATATACAACCAAATGACATACAATTGAGAAACACTGGAGTATATAACGCAGTGATGTAAATACAAACACCTAAAAATATTTGCACCTATTGCACCAGGATTGCTGTTTATCAGGACAATGGGTGCAGGAGAGGACAAAAAAATCCTTCCCCTACATAAAACCTTGTATCTTGCACTTATTCACAATACTCAGTCATAAAACATCTAGTCACATGGCAAAATACCTTCTTCAAGCATTGGCAGTTAATATCTGGTGCATGCCCCAAAAGATGGGATTTTAAGTGCCTTATAAATATTAAATCCTACCTAATAGAAGTATAGGTACACTTAATATCCATGTAACAGTAGAATCTTATTATGAATCTTGCTAGACCTTTTTGTTTATTCATTGTCTCTGGTTATTTTTATCTTTGTACCGTCTTGTTTCTGGTAAAGTCATTAGAAGTAAAACACAGATCCAAAAATGGACTGTTGAATCTGTATGTTTGAGCTTGCAGTGACCTATTATGCATTTGGTATTATCAAAGAATCACAGAATCACAGAATGATAGGGGTTGGAAGGGACCTCTGTGGGTCATCTAGTCCAATCCCCCTGTAACTTCACTCAAATGACCAGTCCCACTAACTGCAAGTGTAACTGCTTGAAGGACTGGCTAGAGTTTTATCCTATAACTCTTACGATGAGACATTACGAAGTCTCAAAACATTTATTTAAAAAAAAAAAAAAAAAAGCTGAATGAAACTATGACTTGGCTGTCATCCTCTGCTCCATTCTTGGAATAATGTCACATGGTATTACGCTGGTATAATTTTGGCATTACCACGTTGGCTGTGAAGCATGGGGAAATGGACAAGTAATAGTTTCATTACTACTTTTTTTTCCAGAAAACATGGTACAAAGTGGGCACTAAGGGTTGTTACCTGCATAATTCCCTGGGGTGGAACTATGTGACCAGGGAATATCGTGGGGAAGCTGTGAGCAGGGACTAATTAGTGCCTAATTTTGGAATTTCATATCATATTTCTCTTGAAGATTGGTTTACAGATAAGTAAAAAAAAGGTTGTAGCCTGTTCCAGCTCCTTTCAGAAAACAGAACAAGTGCTCAGAGCTCACGGTTACTAATTTATTATGTAGGTTTTTTCCTAGAGTTAGAAGCACACAAAAGCAATATAGATTCTTAAAGCTAGCCAGTTGCTACCCAAAATATCCTGAGTTGCTCTCGTGACTCATATGACTGAGTCAATCATTTGTTATATGACCCACCTTGGAGAACAAAAATGCAGCAAATTTTGTCTCTTTGACCAGTACAACTGGGTTATAGGTCAGCAGCAATAAGTGAAACAGGCCTGGTCATGGTTGTTGGAAAATCTTCCTGCTCTCCAAAGTCTTCACTCCTCATTTGTCTTCAATTTCACTGCTAGCAGCCGCTTGCATTTTCAGACCCCTGTTCCTCTCTCTGCCTGCTTCATCTTTGGCCTCTCAAAGCTTTCAGGTCCAGTATATGTTCAGCTTTTCCCTCGGGAAAGGTTCATGCCACTAGAAGATGCCACCAACTCCAGAAAGGAGCAGTCAGGGTAAGTCAATTAGTAGCCTCATCCATTGCTGCCCAGCCATACACACTTGAAAGAGCATACCATGAGAAAATGCAAACATATGTCACCCATCAGAGTTTGCACTGCTACCCCTCCAGACTTTAGTGGTACTCCAGTTAAAAGGAACCAGGACTTCTGTGTGGTGTAAATAGCACTTCCATGTATAAGCAGAAGAAATGTGTTCAAACCGAAGTCAAATCCACTGACCACTGCAAAAGGCTTGCAGTAATGCTGTTCAGACTTTATAAAATGCATTCATAGACAGATTCACTTCACTTAGAACTTGTCTGGATAATTTCTATTACCTACAGCAGTTAGGTTAGCCTTTCAGTTGACAGAACCATTGTTTTCTCTTCCACAAGCCAGCTTATCCAGAAAGATATTTTTATAACACCTTTGCCTAAGATATTTTACTGAGTGATTAAGGTTTTTCTCTGTGACCTGAAATAAATGAAAATTTTCTTTTCATATAATAGCTGCAATGAGAATCCTGCTCTGCCGTATCACTCTTAGGAGAGCAGTAATTGCAAGATTTCTAACAACATCAACATTGAGGCAAATCTCTTTCGAAAGAGGAAACAAGGTTAGATGGAACTCTGCTGGAAGTCTTTTTATTTGCCATGATGCCAAACATCAAACTACAAAATCATTTTACTCTGATTATTAACTTTTGCAAGAGATGTACTGCTTTCCATTGAGTTGTTTTAAAGTCAGCAGGGAAAAAGACAGATGACTTTATCAGCAGAGAAGGAGATGAAGAGAATTAAAGAAAAATTGATGAGGTGTAAACAAAGCAGCAGCTTGAGCTGGAGGGTGAAATATAAATAGCAACGTAGTAGTGAGAAAAGGAATAATTTGCAAAAATAGCTTAAAAACTGTTAAGCATCAAAGCGAACAACAGTGCATTTTTAAAGCTTATTTAAGCAGTAAGCTAAAACAGTATTTAAGTGAAGACAACAAACAAAAATGCTTCAACCTTAAAGCACAGTACAGTTGCTTCCTCACAGTACCCTCACACTACTTCAGCGTTAACTCTAGCATCATGCCAGAGATTCCGCAGCACTCTTTTTTTGAAAGGTGTGAAAAAGGAGCTTTTATATTTTAAGTGGCTTCATCTAGATTTTGAGTTATTAAAACATGATTGGAAACAAATTGTTTCATGTGCTTTTAGTATGTTGTAAATTTTGTTATTTTTTGATGGAATGTCAATTGTAATAGCTTAAGTAGATGATTTCCCTTGGTATATGTAGGTGTGATATTCATTAGAACTGCCAAAGTAAAACAAAATCCAAGTTTGGCTAGACTGACACTGAGAAGTGTAAGTACTTTTAAAGATGAGAAGTATTTTCTAATTCTGTATCAAAAAATGCTGTCTCCAAGTAAGACTAAGTCTAGAAAAGCTCTTTACTACAAAACGGCTGACATCATTACATGTTATTATCTTCATATTTATTAAAAAAAACACAGCGTACAAACATGCTTATATTTATAGGTACTCTTCAGTGTAACTTGTGTGGCTGTGAAAACGAGGTAATATTTGCAAGTCTTGATCCAAAAATTGTTGGTTTTGAAAAGAGCTACAGATTCAGCCCATGATGACATTAGGATGATACTACTTGTCCCACTGGAGAGAAAAGTAACTCTGCAGGATCAAACATGTCTTTTAAATGTGGTTGGTTTAGGTTTCTTTGTATGTTTAACTTGAGAATCTGGAACAATAACATGCATAAGTACCAGTGAGAGGGAACTCTCTTCTGGAATGGAGTAACTGATTTTTGTGACGAGCAGAAATTACGTAACAGTCACCTTTGTGAAGTGGTGTTTCAACACAGTAATGTTCAAAGGATTCAGTATTTTGTATCCATATGAAAGATTTGAAAAGGTTCATATGGATACAAAAAACTGTAGTTGAATGGACAATTTCATTTAGACATGAAAAATGGGAAATTTTTGTTCAAATGGAGTGACTTTCGTAGAGCTACCTATTTCAAAGTCACGTTACTCCTCCTTTTCCAACTAAAGCCTAGGCACGTCTCTGAGGTAAGTAGGCCATAATTTTTCAAATATGTCCCAGCTCCAGAAACATCAGAAGCAACTTTGAGAAAACATTGAGATTCCTCTTTGACAACTCTTCTCATTCTTTAGCTGTAAACCACTCTATATTTTTCCTTTATTCCCCATTTTTCCAGAAATTGAAGAGTGCTCCTGCTTCCAAAAAGATATCACCTATGTTCAAAATGGGAATAGCAGAAACTAAGGCAATTAAATATTAATATCTAAAAAAAAATATAGCATAAAGTAGACAAGAAAAATTAAGTACTCAGCATGACATCACAACTCATTAAAGATTTATTGAGATAGAAAAGACAGAAAAGAGCATGATTTCTTCGTATAACACTGAAGGCATTCAGCTGTGAGGGGGCAATTGTAACTGTAGTTTATGCTCACAGGGTTGCATTTTACTTAGAGACTGAATAATTTAAATATAGATAAAGCTTTAGAAACAAGAACCAGAACTTCCATCTCACAGAGAAGACAGTGAAAATGTCACACTTCTGTCTCTGTATACTCTGCAACATCAGATTTGTCTTTGCACAGCAGCATAGCTTGCAAAACTTCAATGCAGTCTATATATTGATGATAGGGTGCTTTTGAGAGATATGTGGGCTGGATCCCTGTTAGGTGTTTGATTGAACTGAACTCCTACTCCTAGACAAATTCTCTAAGGTATTACATAAAAGATAGACGGTGGCACTATGACACCCTTTGAGAAAAAATTAGCAACCACAGCTGCATTTTATCGGAGGCCTGAATGTGTTCGACAGTCTCACAGCTCACCAGGCTAGGCTTCTCAAGATGCTTTAGCAGAAAAATGCCAAATTTTCAAACTCACACCAGCCCTATACAGGAAATACAGATTTACTCTTTCAGTACTTATGTGCAGGCACAGAGGCAGAACTCCAGACATTAAAAGAAATTTAAAGTCCAATATTACATACTTTTGAACAGGGTCTACTAAATTCCATTTATTTCCTAGTTTACATAAGTAAAAAACAGATGTGCAAAGGTATTTAGGAGTCTATTAGCTCTTTGAGAGTCTGATTTCTCTTTGATTTCAATCGGAATTGTGGTATATATTATAAGGAACAGGGCACTCAAAAGCCTTTGTGGATTTGGTCCTTTTACCCTTTGTAGCATAATCTTGAAAGCGTAAATAACAGAGTTTCTTTGTAATAAACTACTGATCTTTGAAAAGTTTCAAGATTAAACTCTTCACTGATGTAGGGTCTGATGTTTTCAGATAACAGTGGAAAGGATGTTTTAATAGCTGCCAGCTTTGTTTTTTCATTCCTGGCTCTGAGAAGTAGCTGAATCTTTCTGCACGTTAATAGGAAGTTCAGCATTTGGAGACCTCACACGAAAGCCTGACAGTGCATTAAAAGAAAGCTTGGAGAAGAACAGTTTTTACCTAGCCCAAAAGACTGAATACTGCTGAAGCTGGTGGATCTGGTCTTCCAAATAACTTTCCGCAGTCTAACTCTCTCTCCTCACTGGGCATATCCCTGCCTTTTTTGTAACAACTGACTACTTCAAATGGCTGTTAGTGTTTTGCCACTGCTTGCAGTTCTGCAAACCTGTGTAGTCTTGAAAGCAACCACACGCTTTCTCCCTTCAGCACCTCAGTTGTGCAGCTCAGACAAGACAGAAAATGCTATTTAGCAATGAATTAGACATATAATTCAGAACAAATAGAGAAGCAGAAGAGGAAGCATATGTCAATTTTTCAGCACCTCTTTTCAGAGAACCACACTTTCAAGTGTCGAGTGGGTGAAATCATTTAAAGGTGTTTTGATTTTTGCTCAAAGGGTCAGGTATTCTAATATGGGCTTGTCTTTGGAATTAATTTAGTGTAAAACACGTGCTCTTTTTCCCTCCCCCTTATCCAGCACTCCAGTTCCTGAAATATATATGATGATGCATGCAGCACAAATAACCTGTTACCATAGGAACAACTATAATAGTGGTTCCCAAAGCAGGGTTGGGGGTTTTTTGAGGATTTTTTTTTAATACCATATTTTGCACTTACATAAAATTCCTAGCCTTCTTTCACTTGCAAATCATTCTGGAAAAATGCTCTTATTTAACATGATTTGACTATAAATCTATCAAAATTTTTCTTGCGTTTGCACTAGCCTTCTGGCCTTGTGCAATTTTTATTAATAGAAAGACAAACTCTACAAAAATTTTCAGGAAAGGAATTTGGTATGCATGACATTGTACATGACAGCCTTATGATAAGCATTGCTGCTTCACTCATTGCCATGATGGTACTACAGATGTAGTCAAAATGCTTATTATATTTTTCTCTTCTTTTTCCCCATCATAATTTGCCCCCTTACCACATCCTGGCACGCAAGTGTAAGAAAACACAATTGTACAGAAGTATGAATAAAGCAAAATGGCAGGTAAATTTTGATTCCTCAAAGTGTAAATGTTATTGTCTATATCTCCAAAGGTCTTTTTCGTCAGAGCCACCAATTGCATATCAGACATACACTAACATACTGCCACAACCCTGTGTGTACTTCTGTAGGGAAGCAATCAAGGATAAATCTACCTTGGAGATACTTCTCCCCTCAGTGTTCACAGGGAATTGGAGGGAGTCTTCTTTTCCAAGAACATTCAAATTGCTTGAGTATTGGTGATGACATTGTGAGAATGAGCTATTCCACCTGGCAAATGGACACATGATGAAAGCCTATTCTGAAGTGCGTGGTCATCTCTGGGCTGTTCTTAGCTCCAAGTCATTTCACTACAATATACATTGCTGTGGCTATCACGAAAGTTCAATATCAAATTTACATAAAGGCTTGTGTATTTAATCTGTCATCAGATAACCTCTATTTTGGGTAGCACAAAAGAGTAGGATAAACATACGGTAATGCTGTACAGGGCTTCCTTGGAGAGCAAGAATTTCAGTTAAAAAAAATACGACCTTCTTTCTTTTGGTCATGCATATTACACTGCACAACTTAAAAAAAAATAAAAAGGACTTAGGAGAAGCTGTAAAATAGCCATTGATAGAGAATGATTGGGGAGGTCTGTCTGCATTGCTGTATTTGAATAGTCAGTGCTATGTATGTCCCACGTCTTCCATGAGTACTGGGATGTCAGGGCCCACTCTGCAGCCACAGGAAGGTATACTGAGTTTTAAGTTGTTATGAGACTGCTGTTAGCAGTAGATCTGGCTATATCAACATGAGTTGTACGATACACTGGAGTCACAAAAATACTTGAAGAACTGACCTACAAGTTTTGACAAGTTGCAGTTTTCTGACCAAAATCACATTTTAGGGAAAATGCGTACATCAAATCTATTCCAAAAACTCTCTTGTCCTGCCTAGCAAAAATTAGAGATATTCTTCAGTATTTTGAGCAAATTGTTGCTGTTAACAACTTCCAACTAGCAGAACTGAAGGTTTTTCACAATCAGTAGGACTGTATCACTCTGTATCAGCTGAGAAAATAAATCATAATAGAGGGGGTCTCTGTTCCATAGTTTGACCTTTCTGAAGTGATACCTCATGTAGTTGTAATTGTGAAGTTTACTGAGATTTTCCCATCCATTGAAAGAGCTATGTTAAGTTTCTAGCTACAGGAGTCTCTGTGTGTTTTTTCCACACAAACTGTTTAATTTAGTTGCAAAGCAGATTCACATCATCATTTTTTTTCCTTTTGACATGTAGAATTTAATTACAGTAAATATTTCGCACTAATTAGATGGTAGCTTTAGAGGACCTGATGTAATTTATTATATTTGGACATTTAACTGCAGTGGAGTTAGTGGGTAACCACTTTTAGGGGCATAAATTCTATAAGAGAGTAATTAATATACATATACTTGCTGCTTCTTTAATCTATGTGTTTGGATACCTAAAAGTGAAAGGCGTGGTATATATTCTATTAGGCAATGAAGAAGAACAAAGTTTTTTCATGTGAGAGAGAACAGAGCTTTTACCTAGCAGTTAAAACACTATGACCTTTCAAAGACAAAAAAGCCCCACAGATGGTCTTTCCATTCTTCCTTTAGGACTTAATGCACTCTCTCATTCTTTAGTGGATATGTCTTATGACACAAATGTACCATGTAAAGTACCACTTTACTGTTCAGGTGGTGGTGGTTGAAGGTTATGAGGTTACTGCCATTGCCTCATGTCATCAAGTCTCTCTCTGTTTCTGTCTCTTATTAGCATATCTGTGCATGTGGTTCTCCTAACCTAATCTGTCAAAATGATGAGGGCAAAGAAAGTATTTAAGCTACCAGGCAGAAGTCAGGCAGAAATGGCAGGAGGTCTACATGGGTGAACAAGGAGTTCCTGGCCAAACTCCAGCAGAAAAAGGAGACACTGGAACAGATTGCTCAGAGAGGTAGCAAATGCCTCATCCCTGGAAACGTTCAGTCAGGTTGGATGGGCCTCTGAGCAACCTCATCTAGTTGAAGATGTCCCTGCTCATTGCAGGGGACTTTGGACTAAATGACCTTTAAAGCACCCTTCCAACCCAAATCATCCTACAAAACAGAAACAAACAAGGAAAATAACCCTGCAACACCCTTCACTCCCACCCCCGTTCTTCAGACCGATGAGATTTAAATGTGTCTGAGGATTCTTATTAAATACCAGATATTTTTTCTGAAACTTCCATTTTGCAATTTGCAAGTCAGTCAGCACAAAGCAGCAGGGAAAGTAGAAGTGTACGGAATTCACATAGCTACAGAGGTGGATTTTAATAGACATGATTATGAAGTACATGCAGGGGGGTGCATGTTGGGGGAGAACTGCAATTATTTTTAATTTGGAATGAAAAGCCATGAATTTTCAAAGAGAGGAAAAAACAGGCAAGCAAGATATAAAAAGAACTGAAAATGAGAGTAGTGGATTGAGTAAAACTCATTTGTCCCTTCTGTCCTATGCATACAGTTAACACAGATTTCTTATCTCCCGTATATTTAATAAAGTGCTAACCTTTTCAGTACCTTCTTCTTAGATAGTCATACCTTTCATGCTGCAGATTCATAAAGAGGTCTTAAGTATAGTAAGTGCCTAGAGAATAAAATGGCTTGCTTGGAGATCTATCTGTGCTTAAATACAAACTGTTGAACGTAGTTATTCAGAAGTGCAGTCATTGAGACTGGGAAATAACATAACTTCAGTGTACCTCTGAATATTATATTTGAGGATGCCAGTGCAGAGATTCAGACTGTGATCTCAACCCTCTGCACCTTCAATAGGAGTGGGAAACTCAAGTTCTATTGTCTTAAGAACATGCACAATGTTCTTTGCACTTGATTTATGTGTCTTGTGTGTTTATTTGTTTATAAAAATACCCTGCCTCTTCACAGTAAACTAAATCCTATGTTGTAGTAGTTTCCATGGCAACTATGCATTTTTTATTGGATAAAGAATTATGTAAACTAAAACCATTCATTAATTATCAATGCATAAATTGGTGTTATCCCCAGTTTCTCAGGCCACCTCTTTACAGTTTGTGTATCAGCAGGTAAGCAAGATAGTAAGTCGACCTTTCTTTACCCAGGCATGCTACAACAATGTAAGAAAGTGGAAAGTAGATAGTTTCTCTCAGACTTCTATTCACTAACATTACTGAGCCAACTATCTGTCTAGAAATTCTGATAATATGTGACTCAAAGCATTTAGAAATCATGAGTCTTTCCCTTAAAGACATAAGTCTGGTTTTTAAAATCTTGAGATTAAAAAAAAAACACCAAAACCCCAAACCTCCACACTTCTTACTTGCTTTGTGCTGTGGAAGTACATCATGAATTATGAAGGGGTATTTTTGTAGCCTAGTTGAGCTACAGAGAATATATTTGAAGGGTGGAACCTTAGATTCTAAACCAATTTTTGTATTCCAATAACATGTCCTACCTGTTGATGCAACAGTTCCGATCTCAGTCCTCTTAGCAACTGGAAGGTGAGCTCAAACATGCAGACCTATACCTGTTTAATTAGCTTTCTCTGTTAACTTCCATTATTTGACTCTATCAGTGTAAAACAACACTCAAAATCTCACTTGCAGCTAGATGTAGCTGAAATTAAGGAAATCTTGTTAAGATCTCAGCCTTTAATTTCCAAATGCCAACAGAAGATTCAAAAACCTGGAAACATTCATGACACTGTAAAAAAAAAAAAAGGAAGAAAAATTCCTCCACATCCTACTGCAATATTTAAATTCTGAGAGTGAAAATGCTGCAATAAAACATTTTGACATTTCCTGGAATTTAATGTTTTGAGAATTCCATTTGAAAATATTTGAAATGTGGCTCCTATGAATCAGAATAAAATTGTTCTGTGAGCGAAATTTTTGGCCAAAATTGCAAATCCATTCATAACAGCTGCCAGACTTTCTGAGGCAGAGAGTAAGATCTGAGCTAAGGAATTCTCATACATGTATCTACGCTGAGCATAGCTTGTCAACAAAAACCACAACTTACTGCTCATCATTCCTGACTTCCTACATTCTTGCCTATTTAATCATTGGTTTTGTCTGCATAGCCTCAATCAAGAGTAGATCTTTCCAAATGAGTGACAACTTACTAAATGTGCATAAAGTCTGTGCTGTTATTTTTAATATGAAATCAAAAGCATGTACATTTGACAACAAGGTGGTCTCCATGAGAAATGCTGTGCATTTTAATTATTTATATGTATAATTTTTCTTCTTAAAGTCACATAATTGCCTTCACTTATAAAAGCAATGTAATAAGCAAGATAATATAACATATATTCATAATCGTTACCGTTCAAGTCTTTGACTAAGAAACAGAATTTTCGATTTACCACCATGATTATTCTCATTATCTCAGTGGGGTACTTTAGTATGTATGTTTTAAAGTACTCTCAGAGCTTTCCAAAAACAGAAGGCTGAAAAATAATCCAGACACATGCCATATTTAAAGTACAAGATGCAATTAGAAATTGTGTGGAGGAAAGACTGTATCACAATTTATTAAATTATATTTTTTGTTTATTTAAGAAGTTGATGCAAAAATAAAATTTTTAATCCAACTCCAAATATTCTTGGGCGTTTTGAGGGTTTAAATTAATCTTCAGTGTATTTATACATTTATATAATTAAAAAAATAATATGCAAATATTATGCAAGTACATACCTCTTTTGGATGACTTTGCAAGACTTTCCAAGTGGACGTAGTAGTAAGGTCTGAAGGAGAATTCTAAACATTTTATTTCGTTTATATTTTTAGAAAATAAGAAACGCAATCAGTGTTTCCAACAGATAAATAATTTCCATTCTACTCCCTTCCCCACAGGCGTTGTGAAAATACTTTGTGTGTTGAACACTAAGAAAAAAGATCACTGAATATTCTGGTTTGCAAGTCCAAAAGAAATGTGGTGCTTCATAAAATATTCCTTTCTTTTAATCCTTAAGATATCATGAGATAAGTATCAGAAATGTTCTCTCTACAGAAACAAAAGTTATATTTAAGGAAAATATGAGAAATTGTCTATTCTTAGGTTTTGACTCAAGAAGTATTATGACATACTGTAGATTTTTTGTATAGGAAAAAGTCTTTAGTACCTATTGCGGACTCTGCTAAAAATACATACCTTAATCTGTGGAAAATACATAGAATAATTATCTTTTATTTAACTTTTTTTAACAACATCATTCAATTACCCTTCATAGAACACCATATACCTATGGACCACATGGACTTATTCAGTACAATGCTATCCCTCAAATTTAAAGTATTTCACTTCTATTTATAAACTCAAAAAGCAGAACAGTATTTGTGTCGTAGACAAAAGAATTCCTTATCCCTTGTTCCTTATTAAAAAGGAACGTAGAGGCCTTACATTTTACTTCTAAATGTCTCTTCTTTCTCTTCAATTTTTAATGCTGAATGCCCTAGTTATCTGTGCAGTACTAATAATTTATTAATCCAAACAGTAAGATGTGTAAGAGGTATATAGCTATCTAGGCATTTGACAGAGCATTTGGCCAATGAGAAGTTCAACGCAGAAGTGAAAATAGAACTATGTGTCTCTCTGTTAACAGCTTACCAAGATCACGGCCTATCCAATGTATCTGAACAGGTGTGATTCCAGCAGAAGTATAAGAGATGGCTTCCTTACCTTTTTCTTCTAAACTCATTCTGGTCAGAGGAATAGACATGCAGTCTGTGACTACAGGACATCAAGAATGACATTCCACTGGCTCAGTCTTTGGATTCATGCATGTCACCTGTAGATGCATCAATGTCCCTAAAATGGATATTCAGATCATGTGCCTTCTCTGACTTCCTGTCATCAGCGGAAGCTGACAACATGGCCATGTAGCCAACTCAAAATGGAGACATCTTCAGAGCCTAGTCAAATTCACTATAAACGCTCTTTTCTCCCTCCAATATTTCCTCTCCCATTAAATCATGTGCTACAGATGACATACTACTAAAAACAAGTACAAGTTGTTCTTACCTAACTGTAGAGAACCTAGACTATACTGAAGATGAGAAGGAGGACAGAGAAGGAAATCCACACTGAAAAGAATTACAGAATCATAGAATGGTTTGGGTTGGAAGTGATCTTAAAGATCATCTAATTCCAATTCCCCCCTGCCATAGGCAGGGACACCTTCCACTAAACCAGGTTGCTCAAAGCCCCATCCAACTTGGCCTTGAGCACTGCCAGGGAGGGGGCATCCACAGCTTCTGTGGGCAACCTGTTCCAGTGCCTCACCACACCCATTGTAAAGAATTTCGTCCGTATATCTAAACTAAATCTACCCTCTTTTCGCTTAAAGCCATGACTCCTCATTTTGTCACTAAATAATAGATTGATAGACCCTGATAAAGAGTCCTTCCCCATCTTTCCTGTAGGTCCCATTTAAGTACTGGAAGGCTGCTATGAGGTCTCTCTGGAGCCTTCTCTTCCCCAGGCTGAACAACCCTAACTCTCTAAGCCTGTCCTCACGACGGAGGTGCTCCAGCTCTGTGTTCATCTTCGTGACCCTCCTCTGGACCCACTCTGACAGGTCCACGCCTTTCCTGTGTTGATGGGCTCCAGAGCTGAACACAGTACTCCAGGTAAGGTTTCACCAGGGCAGAGTAGAGTGACAGAATCACCTCCCTTGACCCGCTGGCCACGCTTCTGTTGATGCAGCCCACAATATGGTTGGCCTTCTGGGCTGCTATTGCTTATTGCCAGCTCTTATTCAGTTTTTCATCCACCAGTACCCCCAAGTCTTTCTCATCAGGGGTGCTCTTAATCCCCTCATTGCCCAGACTGTATCTGTGTTTGGTATTGCCCCTACTCAGGTGCAGGAGATTGCACTTGGCCTTATTGAACTGCATGACATTCACATGGGCCCACCTCTCTAGCCTGTCAAGGTCCCCCGGGATGATATTCCTTCCTTCTAAAGTATCAACCTCACTGCTCAGCTTGCTTTTGTCAGCAAACTTTCTAAGGATACACTCAATCCCACTGTCTGTGCCTCTGAAAAAGATGCTGAACAATACTGGTCCCAATACAGACCTGTGAGGAATACCAGTCATCACTGGTCTCCACCTGGACAACAAGCTTTTGACTGCAACCCTTGGAGTGCAACCATACAGTAAAGTCCTTATCCAACAAGTGTTCTGCCAATCAGATCCACATCTCTCCAGTTTAGAAACAAGAATATTGTGCGTGACAGTTTCAAATGCTTTACTCCTGTCCAGGTCAGTCACTCTTCCCTTATCCACCAATGCTATAACCCATTCATAGAAGACCATCGAATTTTTCAGACATGATTTGCCCTTATTGAGGCCATGTTAGCTGTCACCAATCACCTCTCTGTCTTCCGTGTGCTTTAGCATAGTTTCCAGGAGAATCTGCTTCATGGTCTTGCTGGGCACAGAGGCGAGACTGACCAGCCTGTAGTGCCTCAGGTCTTCTTTTTTTCCCTTTTTAAAAGTGGGGGTTATGTTTCCACTTTTCCAGTCACTAGGAACTTCATAAGTCTGCTTCAAGTTTTCATATATGATGGACAGTGGTTTAATAACTTGTCTTGGTTTGGCCATGGCTGGCAACAACAGGGCCATGTGGTCACTCTGTTGTTCCTCCTCCTGCTGGGGTGGGGAGGAGAATGGAAAGAAGGTGGCAAAAACTCTTGAGTCTGGATAAGGGCAGTTTAACATAACAGCAAATGAAGTGAACAGTAACAGCAATACTGGTAAGTAGAATATACGAAACAAACAGTGAAATGCACAGAGCAACTCCCACTGCCTGGTGCCCTGCATGCTCCCAAGCCGCACCTGCCTTTTCCCCGGCCAGCTCCCTCAGCCGGAACCCAGCATGACGGCACATGGTATCGAATACCCTATTTTGTTTGGCCTGTTTTGGTCACCCATCCAGCTGTGTCCCCTCCTGGCTTCTGGTGAATATTAACCCTGTCCTGGCCGAACCCTGGACACAACTTCAGCTTCCAGTTCCCTCAGGACCCTCAGATCCATCTCATCAGGTCACATGGACTTATGCACATTTAGGTTCCTTAGATGTTCTTGAACCTGGTCTTCGCCTAAGGTGGGCAGTATTTCATTTTCCCAGTCCCTGCCTTTGGTTTCTGTGAATTGGGTGGTGTGGCTAGAACACTTGCCGGTGAAGACTGAGGCAGAAAAGTTGCTGAGTACCTCAACTCTCTGCGTGCCAGCTGTAGCCAGGTATCCTGTTTTGATCATCAGAAGGGTACAGTTTCTTTCATCTTCTTTCATTGTCCTATGTAGCTGAAGAAAACCTTCTTGTCATTTTTTAACATCTCTAGCCAAGTTCAGCTCCAGCTGTGCTTTGGCTTTCCCTATTCCCTCCCTGCGCTACCAGGTCATATCCTTATAATCTCCCCGGGATGTATATCCCTGCCTCCACAGACTATGCATTTTTGTGTTGTGTTTTAGTTTGGCTAAGAAGAGCTGGAATTTGTACTATGTCACGGTTGTGCCATGCAGAGCTGTGAACCTGCAGAATTTCTGCCAAAACTATTGTTTAAAAGAACTCATTGCCTAGTTTTATCCAGAGCATGCTCATAGTCACATCCTGAAATTGTTCATCTGTTTTCTTTCTCCAAGAACTGTAAAATTCCATGTGTTCCCTGGTAGACTGATTTCTTCAGCAATCTGCTCTGAATACTGCGCATGTTTGACAGAGAAGTGAAGCTGAGGCAGACATTGAAGCCTGTCTGTTCAACCTTTATGCAAGGAAATGCTGAGGATGAGAGGTCTTGAGGTCACAGCACGAGAGAGTAGCACATGTGAGGCTTTTAGAAGGGGGATGTGATATCTTTGTAGAATGGTGAGAGACTGAGTTGTGACATGGCTATCTGTAAAAATATGAGTGAAGTGCACATCAAACTCGCTACTGTTGATGGATCTTATAAAATTAGTGAGTGCCTGCAAGTCATGTCATTGTAATATTACAAAGAGGCTGTCTTCCCCCATGACTACACAATTTCACAATTTCTGGGATTTTCCTGATGTTTGCACTTTCCTTAACGTTCGTGAAAAGTGCAATCATAGAATATCTCCAGTTGGAAGACCATAAAGTGCAGCGAGTACAACTCCCTGCTCCTTGCAGGACTACTTAAAACTAAATCATATGACAAAGAGCATAGTCCAGACGCTCCTTAAACTCTGACTGGCTTGGTGATGGCTCCTTCCCTAGGGAGCCTGTTCCAGTGACTGATGGGAACTGATTGGCAGAGAAAAGGAAAAAAGCAGAGAAAAAATCCCCTTCTAACTTTCTTGTAGGCCCCGTTCAGGTACTGGAAGGCTGGTGTAAGGTGTCCCTGGAGCCTTCTCTTCTCCAGGCTGAACAACCGTGACTCTCTCAGTCTTTCCTCATAGGAAAGGTGCTCCATGGCTCTGATCATTTTTGTGGCCCTCCTCTGGACCCGCTCCAACAGGTCCATGTCTTTCCTGTGCTGGGGGCTCCAGAACTGGACGCAGGACTCCAAATGGGTCCTCACCAGAGCAGAGTATAGGGGCAGAATCACCTCTCTCACCCTGCTGGCCATGCTGCTTCTGATGCAGCTTAGGATACAGTTGGCTTTCTGGGCTGTGAGCGCACACTGCGAGCTCATGTTGAGCTTCTTGTCAACTAGCTCCCCCAGGTCTTTCTTGTCAGGGCTGTTCTGTATCCATTCTCCACCCAGTTTGTATCCATTTTTGGGATTGCCCCATCTCATGTGCAGGACCTTGCACTCGGCCTTGTTGAACTTCATGAGGTTTCCATGGGCCCACCTCTCCAGCCTGTCAAGGTCCGTCTGAATGGCATCCTTTTCCTCCAGCATGTCGACTGCACACAGCTTGGTGTTGTCACAAACCTTGCTGAGGGTGCACTCTGTCCTGCTGTCCACGCTGCTGGCAAAGATGTTAAACAGTGCCTGTCCCAGTTCCGGCCCCTGAGAAATAACATTTGTCGTTCTACTGTAGGGATAAATATTTTCTCCCAAAATAGATGTGATAGCGTGTGCAGAGCAGTAAGACAATAATAACACAAATATAACAAAGTTATGGCAGTTTTTCTGATCTGACTATGGGATCTTTAGACATACTGCTAATGGACCAGACTTCTTGTAGCTAATCAGTCAAAACTTTCATGATCCTGCCTTCCTCTCCTCTCCTCTCCTCTCCTCTCCTCTCCTCTCCTCTCCTCTCCTCTCCTCTC
>Ga0065711_1037200_pt1 | contig 20080 bp, 16 predicted proteins | sample Hoacrofraction12_FD_59098 | JGI IMG/M metagenome (GOLD analysis project Ga0065711, IMG submission 59098) | Hoatzin crop microbial communities from Cojedes, Venezuela - Epithelial fraction 12 v2 (version 2) | ecosystem: Host-associated > Birds > Digestive system > Esophagus > Crop | place... | reverse complement strand
GGAACAGGCTGCCCAGGGAGGTGGTGGAGTCTCCTTCTCTGGAGATATTCAAGACCCTCCTGGACAAGGTCCTCTGCAGCCTACTGTAGGTGACCCTGCTTCAGCAGGGGTGTTGGACTAGATGACCCACAGAGGTCCCTTCCAACCCCTACCATTCTGTGATTCTGTGATCCTGTGATTCTGAGTTTAGCTTCAGGAGCTGAGGGTTTGTCTCTCTACAGCTCTCACTCTTTGTTTACTGTGTTAAACTGAATATACATGGTTGTAGCAATCTAGTTGCTTTCTTTGTGCTTGCTAAGTTCATGGCCTGAAATTTGCAGTGATCAGTTCCTTTAGCTAGCTGTTTACTGGGTTAAGTCATATTTTGCTCCCTTCGCAGTTGAGTGACCTTCAATCACACTGAGAGAGTAAGCAGAAGCGTCCTGTTTGTCTTCACTGCATTGTTCGCTATTGCGTACAGCCTGTAAAAAGACACACAATAAACAGTTCCTATCTTGTCATTTGCCTTGGCTGGATCTCCCATCTGAAAGACATTCTAATGTATTACCCATCTATGCCTTGCTCTCTTACCTTTACAGCCCAGCGTTCAGATTTGATTGACATATCTGTTGCTTTGCATGGCTACAATGAAGAAAAAAAAAAAAAGCCGCATGGCTATAACTACCCATTGCTCTTTTAGAAAATGTGACCAGCTTTCAAAAGCTATGCAACACTGTGAGAAACTCACTGACGTAACGGTACTGCTGCCAGAAAACTAACGAGAGCAAAATTAGCCAACTGAGAGTATTCATGAGCTACAAGAGAGAGAACCAGAGACCTGTCTTCGAAGACAGCAGCAGAAGTAATACAATTCTGTAGTATGGTTTTCATGTGATGAACTAGCTGTTCCAAAAGCCAGTATTCTTTCATAGGCTGCCAAAGGCTGACTGAAGGAAACATCCAGTCAAAGCCTGTAACTTAGGACCAGTTTTCCAGTTGCTGGGGCAGTTTCTGACTTGTACAGGTAGCAGTAAAGAGCAGTGGATTCGTATTTCACAGGGCTCAGGTTAAATCCAAACATTGATGAGGGTCTCCTGAGAATTCTTTGTGGGGTATGCATATACTTTTTTTTTTCCTTTGACAATGCTGGCAATAATCTGCAAGGAGTTCTTTGTTTGCTTCCTGTGGAAATTTTTGACTGGTTTGTGTTTACAGAATCAAAATCAGAATCAGTGAAGAGAGGAGGGGAAAGCATGGTAACTGATGTAGAGCAAAGAGCGAACAGGGAAGTACCAACCTTTGTTGATACCAACAAAACCTTACCCATTAGCCTTTGTTTACTCTCCCCATGTAGTGTGTGCTCTGTCTTCTCTCATTTTTTACAATCTAGCAGATGAGTTAACTGAGAGGATCTATCTCTGTAAAATAGGGAATCCATTTTAGTAGGTTGACTGAGTTAGTTGGCTGGTCCTCCCATTGGAGCAATTTGCTAACAGCAGGAGTGTATCCAGCAAAATGTAGTTCTTCACACAGACCTCCCAAGTTGTCCCATCTCTCCATCAGAGAAACTTTTGTGGGGCCTGGGGAAGGGAGAGTCCTTCTGTGAAAATAAAAATAAAAATGCCATGTTTAGGTGGAACCCTGGAAAAATTCCACAGAAGAAAATCTCATTACAAACCCTTTCCCTACACACTGTAAGGCTAATCTGAAATATTAAAGAGGAAGACAGAATATTAACAGGGAAGGAAGACAGGCTTGGAGTTAGGGGGATCTGGATTCTTTTGCTTTCTCTTGTTCAGGCTTTCTAGGAGATCTTGGGTGAGAGACACAGCTGCTGTTCCTCCCTTTCTCCTTGGAAAATAAAAAATCATTTAGTGCTACTGATGTCCCTCCCAGGACCATCTGGAGAGATTATTTATTAGGGCCTATAAAAATCTCATAAGGAGGAACAACGTATTTTTTTGAACACAGTAAGTGTGGCACACTCTTGAAATGGCTAATGCAATGCACAGGATGAGGATTGACCTGCAAGCTTAACTCTTGACAGATTTATTCTATGTGATATGCAGTGTTCCACTCAGATGCTGTCTTGCTGTCTGCATGTGTTTTTCAACCTATATACACTAGAAAATCTATCTTAGGTCCCATGACCGACCTAATCATTGGCAGGAACTAAATGTGTTTGGTTGGCAATTGTTTTGAAGGTTTCTAAACCTTGGCAATTCCCCCACAGAACTGCACTCACTTTAGTCAGTCTTTAAAGCTAGCAAGAGGAGAGGTGCACAAAGGCAGTTTGGATGCTGTTAAAGTGGTTACATTGGGTTGTGCATCTGACTTGGCTTTCAGGAAAATAAAATGGCGTATATGGGTGGGGGGGAAGAATGACTTAGAAGCACAAGTTATGCACCTGGGCTATTAAGCTGTTTGTCTCTGTGTTCCTTAATACCTGTTTTCTGTCTCCAAAAATGTACACAGGAGTATTTTCAGATAAGGATATGCTATAGTCTCTCATCAGTTACACAAGTGGGACTGAAAAATACCAGGTTCTCACTATTTCTTTGCTCTAATGCCTGTTTCAATATGAGTTCTGGGAGCACTGTATGACTTCATGCTTTTTTTTTCCAGAAGTAATGATAAAGAGGTAACATGAAAGACCAGCCCAAACAAAATCTTTGAACTGGAAGATGGACCAGATAACAGATATATGTTTTCCAGTTCATTTCTATTTGCAAATTTTTGGCAGAGCAAGTGCTCCCTTGAGTTCCCAGATGCCCCATTCAGCTGGAAATCTTAAAGGCACAACCCCAATGTATGGGCAGTTTTTCAAGAACAAAGGAAACGGGAAAACAGCAGCCTGTTTGGCTCTGAAGCTGTAGAGCATCTATGGACCAACATTCCTGACTGCAAGCAACTTTTAAATTCATTTGGTTTTATATTGAAGAAAAGCATTTGCATAAAAACTTGCCAGCATGTATGTTAGTCAAAATGTATTGTGCTCGCCTAGAAAGAGCCAGGGAGGGAGAATATGAACTGCAACATTCCCTGGGCTTCTGCAATATTGCAGCTGCTCTCAATTAAAGTGAGCGGTGGTTTCTAGGGACCGTATCTATGGTATTTATCTTCCAACCATTTTTTTTATTATTTTGCAATGATTTCATGAATTGCAATTGCAGCTTAATAAAGGGGTGTTACAGTAGTGACCATATTGTCTGCATATTTCTTCCGCTGAGAATCCCAGTACACATTATGTCACTGTCAGAGATTTAAGGTACACCTATTTATAAAGCACCAGAGCATCAACAAGGCTTAAATAATTAAATCCACTTCATCCACAGAAAGCACCCTCTATTGAGGGACAAGATGAGAGAAAATGTATGTGCTTTCAGGAGCCTAGAGAAAGATACCTGGCAAACCACTGTCACTAGGTTACGCACAGTGGAAGACAGACACAGACAAGCCTTGCATTTAAAACCCTAACTGATGGGGTTTCATCCTGCTGCATCATTTTTTCCATCCCCCTTCCTCTGAAGTCGATGGGGGACTTCCACCCTACTTAGTGACCAGCACAAGCATTAACATGCAAGGGTGGAAAAGGGACATTCTATTTGTGCAGGATAAAATCCACTCATCAATTCTAATTCGATCCCAAGTAGTTCCTAAAAGCATTTCTTTATATTTGTCTGTTTTCTATTTGTGACCTGAAATCACTGGCTGAGGCATACGGTGAGCTGTCAGAAGACTGGAGTTACGGCACGTCTCTGTTTTGGGCTTCTTCCCCAACTCTGGATGGTATTTTAACATTTACTAGCTCTGTGTGAAAGGGACGATCACAGCCAAAATTCCCTCCCTCTGCCCCTTCTCTCCACAGCACTGGCAAATTGTTATCCTTCCTGTCTGGATGTACGGTACAACAGGTAGCTCTGTTAGCTGCTGCGTAAGGTGACAATAACCAAGTTATGCTTATGATGTAGGGCAAAAAGGAGGCTCAAGACCAAAACTAAGTATTGAGAGTTCTGTTATCCACAAACCATCAGCCCACATTGCCAGATATTATCCTCTCAGATATTATACTGCAGCGCAAACGTCCACAGAGTGGGTATGTATTGCCTATCTGTCTGGGCTACAGCATGTTTGGCCCTATGCACAGAAGCTAGGCTGTATGAACAGAAACTAGACAATAACAGTGCTTGAAGACTCCAGAGGGCATGGGTACTTCTGCTGGAGTAAGCTTTTTAGGCAAACATGGGGGGTTAAAATGAGCATGGTTGGTGAGTCTGAGTTTGACAGCCAGCTCATCTTGTTCCTTGGACACCACCACAGATGTGTCCCAAGAATCTAATCAGGCTAATCCCCTGCCAGGACTATAATGTCAGTTACAGAAAGTAAACCGTAAATATCAAATCTCCAAAGCCCGTAGTAGGTGCAATCATACAGGAAAAAAATATTTTCTGTTTTGAACTCGTTTTAAGGAATAGCCCTGCCAGCAAAACCGCAGAAATGTCAACAAGCCCATCATCTGACCAATATGAGGTTTGTAAAACCGTGCTAGTTTAGTTCACAAAGCTTTAAAGAAGAGGGTTAGTCCAGAAGTATCTCCTCAATATAAATATAAATTATCTAGAATACTTGGTCAGAAGACAGTGTGGTAGACATGCCCATGTAATCAGGCATTCCCATTTCTGAATGGTTACAAACGCTCTCTTTTCACATAGCAGCCACTACAGTATAAAAGGTAGGGATCATAGGTTACCAGTGGGCATGAATGAGAGAACTGTTTCTAAACCTAGCAGTCCAAAGTGACTATTGCTAGCCAACTTAACATGAAAAAGGTAACTTTTTAAGCCTACATGCTGCGTTATTCTATATTAATATTGAAATAATAACCTCTAATTACAGGACAGCATGTTACAGATACTCCTGTGCTGTAAGTAAAATATTTTGGAAGATAGAGTAGTTGAAAATATTTATATTCCAGGGAAAGGGCCAAGCAGGAGAAACTGGGAAGGCATCAGTTTGTGATTTTGGATGGCCCTGTCCATTTTTCTTGTAAGTACTTGACACACTTGCGGCCAGCCCTTGTTAACATTAACACCAACCCTGAGAGTACAGTAGATTACTAAACTGATGTCACAGAAGAAAAGCATCAGGATCTCTGAAGCAGCTGAAGCAGTGAAAAAAAAGAAAAAAAACAGAGATAAACTTGTGTCAACAGATGTGTTTTACCACTAAAGATCATGAAGCCATGATACAGTTTTAATTACCCAGACTTCCCCTTATTATAATGGCCTCATAAAATGCTGACTACATAAAAAAATAACATCAATATACATAAGATGGAAAGCAGATGGCTGAAATTTTTGAACTCGAAGCCATTGCTGGAAAACAACAATTGCTTTTGAGAGTCAGTCACCTATTTGGCTACATATATTCTTTTAAAATGTTTTACTACATGATTAGAAGGTTTGAAAGAGTCAAACGCCTGAGGAGTGTGCTAATAGATACAGAAACATGAAAGAGTAAGTTCTCTTTAAAAACACTGGTCCAGATGCTGTTCTCTACCAGAAGGCACAGAGGAGGGCACAGCAAATTCTGACACAGCCTTGCATACTTTCTATGTATGTTGTTGCATACAACAGAACGAAATTTTGTACTGGTAAGTCCTGATACCCTTATCAACATAAACTTAATAATTGCTACCACCAATATAGGCTTTTTTATCATGTTCATTTTGGCTTTATTCCTCAGACCTCCATCTCACATTACTCTCCACACTGTCTAGCTCTCCAACCTGACTTTCTGACTCCTGCAAGATGGCTCCATGATTCCCAGCTCCCTTGTTGCACAGTACAACACCTGAAGCACACAATAAAATCAGTTATCATTGTGAGAAAGTATAAGGCTGGCAAGAAATTCCAGTATGGTAAGACTGAAAACTCAATCCTGGTGGTCTGGATGCACCCAAAGATTGAATTCCATGGGGTCCTGAGCAAATGACATGTTCTTCAGCTGCAAGACCATCTGCAGAACTCTATAGAGAAGATAAACACAGTAATTTACTTCTCTGAGTGGTATTATTAGGGGCTACTTGCCGACTCAGTCAGGCACTTCTGAATGCATGACATATGCAAAAGTTTTTGCTAGAAATACCAATTGTAAACAAAAGAGAAAAACAGGGATAGGAAATGAAAAAGATGAAGCCCCAATCCTTTGGCACCGCCTTTGAAAGTGAGATTGGAATTCCATGGATACCAAACTTTTGGAACCTTTTTAATAAGAGACCATAAGTTCTCCAAGACAGAAGAAAATGAAGTGTGATGACCGTTAAGCACTCTCTGTGAAGTCTCCCCATTAACTTACTAGGGGCTTAGAGCTCCACTGGCTTTGAAGAGAAGGAAGAAGCCCAGCAGAGGAACAGTAGCCCATGCACTAGCCCATGGACTCCCCTGGGGTTACCAAGGAGAGAAGAATTATTTCTACTTCATGACTGCATCTGAGTTGGAGGAGAAATTCAGGTAAATATACACGAAATCCATGGTGTCCAATGAAGAAGGGCTTGATCTAATTAAGGTTTATCTTCTATAGATCTTGAGCTTATACATTTTCTACTTGTTCCCAGTGACAGCACATTCCTCCATGAGTTGGAGCTCTCAGGATTCTCTGCATATGTTTTTTCTAAGGACTGGTGAATGTGGAACATGAGAACCATCACTTACCTTCTGATGCTGTAGGTTTCTGCATCAACCACAATGACGAATATTAAAGAATTCCTCTGCAACAACATGATCCACCTAACCAAATGTAGACACCTACAATATGGAAGCCTAACAGATTAATTGTTGAGACTGCTTTATTATGGAAAGAAATGGAAAGAAAGAAAGAAGGTATAAATAATCTGGTTCTAAGATAAACAGCACAAATAATGTTAATGAATTGTGCTCTATAAGTATTTCTTTCTCTCCTAAAGAGGAGCCTGAGGTGACTCTCTCGGTTGTAGAGGGCACTGCTACAGGCATACCAAAATAGGTGAGATGCATCCCAAACCTGTGTTTAATACAAGTGCCGAGCGGTGACACAATAAACAGAGAGCAACAGGGAAGGCTCTAAATACTGCTGATGAGTTTTCCTGTCTTGATAGCACCCATGTAAGTTTGCACTTTTGATGCAGTTACTGAAATTGAGTAAGGCTAGTGGCATTTTTCACTCCGATAAGGAAATGTAAAGCACTGTCATCAGAGCTAAACTTCAAACCTGTGCTGGCAGGTACTAAGCATGCTCCTGCATGGGTGAGAGACATGGAAGAACAAGTCTATCTCAGGAAAGCTTAACAGTGTTTGGGGCACTGCCTGCACCAGCGTGAACAGAACAGAAAGAATAAAACAGTGTTGAGGTCTCAGAGTGAGTGCACAACTACTTTCTATCAGCAGGGATAATCTTCTACCACTCTCAAAATAAGGGCAAGACAAAAGCTTCCCCCCCAAAAAACATGTTTTTCGAAACCTGCCTCAAGAGAAAGAGAAATTAAAGCAGAGGAGCTTTCATAGCATGAGAGTGACTAACTGAGGAGGACCTTTGCAAGGCAACAACAGAGCTTTAAAAAAACTGGTCCAGGAAAGCAATGGCATGACGGACTTCGGCCTTATGTAGAGTACAGTGCAAGAAATGAGCAGGAGAAGCAAAAAGGAGCAAAGAGAAGGAAAATAAGAACAGTCCATTTGTCTATAGATTGAAAACGAAGAGAGGTGGTTCTCCACATGATGCAGTCACACTAGTCACACTGTGAAATTACATGCCCTAGGATAATGTGGATGGTAAAAGTTTATTAGAAAAATTAATAGGGAAAGGAATCCAGTGAGGACTTTTGAATACAAAGACACAACCCGTGACACAGGAAATCCATGAACTGCAAGTTATTGGAGGCCAGGAGGCACGTCTTCCCTCTTTTAGCCTTCCTTATGTATCTGCTTTGGCTGCTGTTGCGGGCAGGTTACCAGGCCAGACAGGTCTTTGGTCTGAGCTGGAAAGGCTACTCCTGCAATTTATCAATGTATTTTTATAGAAAACATGCCATTAGAGTAAGTGTGATTCATGGGATTTTTTTGTTTTAAAGCAGAAATATTTTGTCTTAGTTTTGACAGCATGTGTATGAAGATATTAAAAAGCTTTATTTGTGGATGCAGGCACTTTCTGTTTGGTTTATTAGAGGTACTGAGATACAGAATAATTCAAAGATTTAAATATATAGAGGAGAATATTCAATGTCATTCAAAGACATTGAATGTCATTGAATATTCTCCTCTATATACTACTGCTACTCATTCAAAAGAGATGGTTTTAGTTCTTTAGACAGGCTGTTTAAAAGCTGAAGATAAATGGCTAACTTTCTATCACCTCCTTCTGACAGACAAGCTCACCACTTGGATCACCACTGGTGTCCCTGTAAGCAAGGCCAAAGATACAGGCACAGTGGAGAGTGAACAATCACATTCCCTGCAGAGCAAGATGGGACCGTACTGGCAGCCGAGTGGTGAAGCAATGTCCACAGCTGCTGCCTATGTTGTACATGTTCTAAAGATAAGCAGGTTAGTTCAGTTTTTATTATTTTTCAGTCTTGTACCTTTCACAAGTCTCTCTCTCATGGAAAATAATTAAAACCCATCAATAGCTCCAGAAATTCCTGTACAGAACTCTCCTTTTTCCTGGAGTAATATTTGGTTTCAAATATTTGGGAATTACAGTTTATCCAAAAGTGCATAAAATTTTTGATTCCAGCTCTAAAATGTTATTTGATATAGTTCAAAATATCTGTACTGATAGTACTAACAGTACAGAAAAGAACAAACCCAACCAATTCTCAAAGATTTCATTCCTTCTTCATTTTCTCTGCATTAAGTTACCAAACTCCTTTTTACATATAAAAAAAAGTCTGTCTTAGAGTCCACTTAAAATGGAAAGGAGCTAAAGATAAAAAAATGAACTAACATAGGAGAAGAGATAGCTATGGCTTTGGCCTTTCTAATGTTCTGAACTACCATGCAGCAGCTGTCTGGTGTATTTACGAAGTGAAGAGCCCTGCTCAGCCAGCAAGCTTACGAGTGTAACCAGTATCACTGCCATCAATTCCCCAGTTACCATCTCTCTCCTATAATCTGAGCAAAGCAACATGAGAAAATATCACTAATTCCTGCTTCCTTTTCACTTGCCAAAACCCCAAATAATCAAGAACTAAATACACAGTTCACGGAAATCAGACAACTTCTGTCAAGACTCTGAATGTGCTTCTACCAATCTGCAAAGAGTGGTCCTGTAGCGCAACTAGCCATCAACAGAAAGCAAAATGGGAGGCAGTTCAGCAACTTCTAGAGCACCAGTTTAACTAATTGAAGAAATCCTCTCATAGGGCCCAGTCTTTCAGGGACCTAAGGGTAATCAATCCCCGGTCTCAACAGAATTTGAGGAGGATAAGCACCATGAAGGGCAGGTCCTTAAGACAAAAATTAAGTGAGGAGCAGTTCCTAAAAAACCTTCACGAAGACCCATGAAGATCTTATAAATATTTAGCAAGACGTGAAGCACTTGGGAAGATTTACAGGAGCACTGTAAATGTTTCTTGTCATGGTGAAGGAGCCACCCATTCACATTTAAAGTATTCAATAATTCTGCTGCTTCTTTGCTCTACTGAGGTTTTAGCTGGCTTAAGCGGATGCCTCAACCTGCAGACTTCTAAAACTAGAGGACTTACTAAACTTATAGCCCCATAATCCTTCCAGTTTGTACCTGTTTTGTAAAAATTACAGCAGCCAGACAGTAACATACTTCTATGTGTTGTAGATTTACTGAATCTTAATCTCTTTTATATTCTTCTTCATACTCTAGTAATTGACATAACTGGAGCATATCGCACTTTTCCACAGTGACAAGAGACTGACTGGACCAGACAGACAAACGTTTTAAAGGCAGTAAACCAGACCATGTGAATTTAAGAAGCCCTCTTCCACCTGAGAGCTTCATATGATTAAAGAAAAGAAAAAAAATTATGCCTCTGAAATCTATACACTTCATGTGTTCCACAAAAGCCACCAACAATAAATGTCTTTATAAACAATCTAAATTAGTGGCTTCACTTTAGCTAGTTAACATATCCTAGTGGTAGGGTAGAACCTCAAACAACAAGCATGTTTGAAAGATTTTTCTCATGGATTCTACCAAAGAGTCTAAATATGTACAGATGTGCTGAGGCACAGTAACAGCCTGCAGATCATAGCAAAGGATTTGAAAGAAAAAGATTACTATGTCTAGTCCTTTCTTCTTACAGAATGTAATGTAATACCTCAGTCTTCTCTTTTCAGATTTCTTTATTTTTACTTAAAAATTGCTAAGCTGTCTTTACATGGATAATGAGATACTATCATTACAAATGCACTCTGTCATTAAACTAGTAGCTGCCAGCTATCATCTACATTTCTCTATGACTCTGCTTTCAAGACCTGGAGAGATTAACTCTCTAATGGAGAGCTCTAACTGCCCTTTAAAACCCAGGATTGTTTTTTTTTAATAGAGTCATTAAGACCTGAGTTACTGATGTCGGGACTCTGTATCACTTTTTGGGTCTCTGAAGGAACAGGCGGGATGACAGTCCCACTAAATGAATCATAGAATCATAGAATCATAGACTGGAAAAGACCTCTAAGATCATCAAGTCCAACCATCCACCCAACACCACCATGCCTACTACAGTGCAAACAGGTTCTGAGATCCCAGGTTATTCAAAGCTCAGCAATAGCTCTTTTCTTTGTTTACTATATGAGAAACTGACGTTGATCATTTTGTGAAGTTTTGGGAAAATAACCACCACAGAGCATTTGCAGGAATGGTACTATTTTCAGTGTCAACTCATCTGTACTCAGGGAAGAGGCTACAACCAACAGCTTTTCCCAATATCCTTCCTTCTTCACCCTTTATTCATCTTCCAGCTTCCAACTCTGCCCTTCCAGTTTCTCATGGCCATTCTCTCAAAGCCATCAGAGCAACCGGGAGCCACTTGAGCATGCTGACTCTTATTTTCTGCTCATTTCTTGTGAGAGCATGCCCTCCATCTGTTTAGCAGAGAGCAAGAACAGGCTGTTTTCTAAAAGGACAGTTGCTGTAGCGTGAAGAAAAAGTAAACCATTGTGAGCATTCAGCTGTACACAGGCTGGGGATCAATGTTGAACTGCACCATTTGTGGCTTTTGTTTGAGTATAGTTTCACAAGGGCCTGAGAAGGGGACTAGAATTACTAGTGAAAAGGCATAGCATGAAAAATGGGAATAGCAGGTGCATGTTACAGTGGTATTAGCTGGCAACACCTGTAACTGATAGATCGAAGTCTGGGACTCCTAATAAACGGACACTGCCCCTCTCTGTAATTATATGCTGCAAAATTTCTTTCTAAAATCTGTAATAAATGACTACAGCATGGAAGGCATGCTGGCACCTTTCCAGTCGCAGAGTTCTTACCCTCATTTCAGACTTTGCCCGAAGGACCCGCATTAGATAAGCAAAAGATTAGGATTAGCATGTGGACCGAATCTGAGTGGGGATGGAAAACAGACTGCCTGTGTGTCTGGAGCAACATTGCTATGGGAGGCACTGTGGTTCCCACAGACTAGCGAAGAGTATCAAGGCTAGAAACTGCATTGAGAAAATGGGGGACAGTAATTTTCTGAGGGCGGTGCAAGGCAGACAAAGTGAGTGCAGGATTAGAAAGATCAGTATAAAACAAGAAATGTATGTGGAGCAATCACAATGGTAATTTCACTTGAGAACTAAGCAGGTATGAGGGTTAACGTCTGGAAGCAGTCTCTGCACTAGGGTTCGGATGAATGAGGAAGGAGGAAGCAATGCAAAGCTGCATTAAAATGGAATAGAGCAGCAGTATAGGATACTTCTGAGCAATTCCATTAAAACACAGGATTTTCTCTCATCCCACAGAGGTTTAACTGCCTGTCACACTGCATATGATTCTACATCAGGCTTCCAAGTAAGTAGAAATTAATCTCAGCGTATTTTCAAGAACAGTGGTTTGGCCATTTAAAAAGTGGGAAGCCAGTGGCAGCGAGAGAGCTGTTTTATAGCTGAAAACTAGCTGCTTTCTGTTTTGTAAAAGCAGTACATAATGATGATTAGCCTCTCCTAAAACCATTTGTGTAATAACAATTGGGAACTTTAGTATTTGCAAATTGGCAACTAAACACATGTAATACTTTCATATCTAAAAAATTTTGTGGGTGAATTTCGTGCATATAAAGGCAAAGGACAAACCGCACTGGCCCACGTCAAGAACTGCAAGCAGGTACTGTTCAAACTTTCACATACAGCTGTCAGTGCATCCAAGCTCTTATCTGCAACACTTCGATGTGAATCTTGGGCAAAGTCCTTGCAAACGGTGACACCTCTGCATGGTTCTGGTCCTGACTCTCTCTTCTCCCATGAGTATTCCCCCTGCCATCAGTCAGTCCAGTCAGGCTGCTCACAGTCATAAGAGTCAAAAGAATAAAGTTATTCCTCCCTCCAGAACACAATCCAAAAATCTCAGCTACTAGAGCTGTGAAAAGCATGGATACTTAGCAATGTCAACTTCTTTAATTTTTATAATAATTCTGAAAGATTTTTGCCTACCATTCCTTCCCTCAGCTATTTCACCCTGTCAGTTGCGGTAAACATCTACTCATCTGTCTGGGTGGCTATGCCCACACTGCAATGGTGAAGCCAACAGTAAGAGAACAATCATTGGGACTCAGAGCAAATTTTAATGCAATTAAAACTGATACTTTAGAGGGCAAAATTAGCAGTTGCCATGAACCATTACCAATGTGCCCTATCCTTCCAAGTATTTTGCATTACCTTTCCTTCCGAGTATTTTGCATTACCTTTCTCCCATGCCACAATACGCACTCAGCTAGACAATATTAGATATTCCTCTGTGCTAGAATCATAGATTCTATTCCTCTGTGCTAGAATCATAGATTCTGCTAATGTACTGTAAAGATTTGAGTTTTCAAGACCAGATAGGTGTGTTTATTTGAGCTCAGATCCTCCAGGGAGCACATGTGGCTTGTAGCATTCTGACCCCTGGCTCAAGCTGCTACAGTCACTGATGGCCACCATGACACTCATGTGGCATAGGAAGATGCCTTTGTGGCCAGCTTTGTAGCCTCTTCGGGACTTCTAAGGCATCACTAAGAGATATCAGCTCATCAGTTAATGAAACCCATAGTCTAAATCACATACCTGACAGACAAAATTATGCAGCTCTCACGTGTAAATAGGTGGTTCTCAGATGAAAAAACTGCCCCCAGACTCAGGCTCTGCAGTTAATCAGAAGTGATGCAATTATCAATATTCTGAACTACCACTGAAAAACAAATCCAGCAGCCTGCAAATGCTGGCATCTATACTGACGGAAAGCCTAGTTACGTCCCTCATTTTTGTTACACTTATAAATCATGTGATCGTGTCTGGAGTTGATTGAAAATGTTGCAGTGAAGTATTCTGATACCGTGAATAACAGTTTTGAGGAAAAATTCTGTTCAGTAAAGGTTTTAACATATCATCCCTACTCTGGATAAAAAAACACATAAAAATATTGGATTTTCCTGCTGAATGAATTTTTTCTTCTCCATTCTGTACGACACATTTCCATTTTAGAATGTAAAATATTTTATTCCATTTTATGAATTTGAATTGGTAGGTTAAAGACTATTAATTCAACATTATTCAACACTATTCAACACTATTCAACACTATTCAACACTGTTCCATCTCCCTCTGAGACATGCAATAAATCTGGGTGATGTACTGATTGTAGGTTCTGCTCTTCCTTATAGTCCTTGTTGTCTGCATATCTACAGCTGAACTAGACATCAAAAGAGGCTTCCAGCTCAGACAGACAAGAGATACTATATCAGCCTGACATTAGCAAATTCTAGTTCAGATCCCTTGACATGCTTCCATCTAAATCAGTCTTTCTTAAGAAAGTTAGACCAACTCAGTTAGACCTCATTTTACACCATTTTTCTGAGCCTGTAGTTAAACATAGATCTAGGTTCTTTCTGAGTCCTGCTACAGACAGCCAATGAGACTTTTCTCAAACCATACAAACTCAGAGTCTGGCCCTATAAAGTTAGAACAGTGGCTATTTAATAGGAGGCTGTGATTTGCTTGGGTAGGAGAACACAAAGTCTTATCTCAGATTTGACATACTGTACCCAGATAGCTTAGCACAGATGTTATAAAACTTCACTAACATTCTTGAGATTTCCCCAAAGCATGACAGAATGACTTCAGTACTTGAAAGTGCCATCACATGATTATTTAAGCTATCTGGAAAACAGAAGCTATCCAAATCGTTCTTAGTGCTTTCATTGGTCAGTGGCAGCAATAAGTTCAGAAAGCCTCTGTTGACACTGTAACATGCCACCTGAGTGCTACCAGTGCTTCACAAATTGCCCTGTAAAAGAGGGCAATTTTAGTAGGTGTGATTTCACTAAACTTTCAGAATGTGCATGTGCTAGAGTAGCTTGTCAGGCCAATAAAACCTCACAGAATTGAATTAAAACTGAACACCGGTTGACCTGCAAGAAGTCTGCACACTAGCTATCTGCTGCTGCCTGTAGCTGAATAGAGGGACATCTTCAGTGCTAGATGTTGGTGAAGTCTCAAGTGCCACAGTCCATACCTCCTTTTATGAGAAATTATTTTCTTGGGCTGGTTTTCAGTTTGCCATCTTTCACTAGAAATGCCACTTGTAAAAGATGGCTTTCACTCAAATTTAAAATTATATTTAGGTATTTTTTATTATAACCTCTCTTGTTTGTCTTCTGAGCAGATCTCTTCCAATCCTTTCAGCCTCACCTCAGCCTTCCTATGCTCCAGCCCTTCCATCTCGTCTCTGTAATGGCAGTCTCCTTCTGGAAATGGCATGACTAGAACCACATACAATTTTCTCATCAAAGGAAAAAAGTTGCCAGTTTTTCTAATGGTATAAAACATTTTCTGCATTGTTCTCCAGACCATTCTTTACTGAACCTACACAGCCCCCACCTTGAAGACTTTACAGCCTAATTAAAAACAAGCCCTTTCCCTGTCAAACACACATGGAAGGTAGGAAGGAAAAATGTGATGTTCAAGGAAAGTCATTAAGATGACAAATTCTAATGTTATGTTAGCTCTGTAATTTTCTTCAGCAGAATTGCTTTATTTATACTGGAAATGCTTAGGGAATTGTTCCCCATCCCCTTTGTACCGTAATAGGGCAGCTGGGCATTCCCTGATGGAGGAAATCCCTGCACAAAATGCAGCAGTGTAGGAGGCCTTCATAGGTGGCCAAGGCAGAAAGGAGCAAGTGGCATAGGATAGGCCCTTGGGAACTGTTCTAACTAGTGTGATTTAGAGCATTCCTGCTCTCAGTTATGCCAGGGGCCACTTTGGCATCAAGTCAACCTAGAATCCAGGGAGATGAAAAATGGCTTAGAGCCACTTTCCCCCTCCCTATACCCTGGGCCTGCACCATGTGTGGTTTGGCTGGCTCAGAGGATCTAGCCCCTACATTTTTAAATAGAGCATTTTAAGTTGAAGTTGAAAAGTGAAAGAAAACAGAATATGAAGAGTAAAAGGAGTAGAAAAGTGCTAAAGGGAGAGATTAGAAAAAAGGAGGGGAACAGAATAGGTGGCATTGGTAAGTGTGAAGCAGAGCTCATGTTTAGCAAACTGAAGGAGCACGGGGGAGGTCTGGGTTCACTTCCCAGCTGTGCCAGAGACTTCTGAATGTCAAGACTAGTCTGTCAGAGTCACTTTCAAGGTACCATTGAGCTTCTCTGACCGTCTATGCTAAATATGTTTAGCTTATTGCCCGAGAACTAACCAGCTTTCCCCGCAAGCACCGTCACAGAGTCTGAGGTCAGAAGTGCCTTCTAGCCCTAATTATCTCTAACAGGGACATGTTTGGAGTGAAAGACACTACTGCCTTGAGAAGATCCACAGGACACATGCACAGGATAACTCTGGTGCGAGGCTGCATGCGTGGCACTCAGGAAAAGATGCTCTGCACTGCAGCTTCTCCTCTATCATGACATAAGAGATCACACTGTATCACAGTATGGTAATGGAGAGCTCAGGTCCCACTGTAAGTCTACATTCAGTGTAGACAGGAGAGGGAATAGGAAGTGCTTTTACAGCTGGGGGACTCTGAGGTTTCTCCTCAAAATGTTCACTTTCATCAAGATTTACTTGGAGTCGCTTTTTGCCTTGGTTTCTCGTCTGGGAATACTACTTCCTCTCCAGCACTAGTGTGGGAAGGATGAATTGAGATGGAAAACGAGGTGTGCCTAAACTCAACAGCAACAAGATAAAAGGCAAAAAAGCCCCTAAACTGGTGGAACTTCAGCCTCAGATTGAAGTGTATCTTGACAAATAGACAAAGGGCAGGTGTCATTAGCTTTATAATTCAGAATGTATCCAAATATTGAAATGCAGACAAAACTTTAAAATTCTTAGTCTAAAAAGGTGGATGATCTTATTGGAATCTTATAGTATCCATGGTGCTCACCTTGTGCCACACTATACACGACCCTGTGCTGACCGGCCCTGTTGTGTCCCTTCCTCTCTTTCAAGCCTGCTTGATATTAGCCATGTCCCTTTTCCACCTTAACAATGAGATGTCCTTTCTCTTCCCTATTTGAGCTAAGGTGTTTTTTCCTACCCTCTGCAAAGTGCATGATGGAAGTAGGAGAGGTGCAAAGATTAATTCCCAGCACCTTCGGCGTACCTTCTCCTGCAGCCTTTACCATAGGATGAAGGGATAAATCCTTCTCTTCCAGCAAGATTAACTGGTAAGCAAAAGTCTAACAAAGCAGGAATGCAAGGAGGGAGAAAGAGCGCTAGGAGGGAGTTTATTTCCCATATACAGCCCCCTAAACCTTACTAACCATGTCTAAAATGTTTAATAGTACCACAGTAGTGGTAGGCGTTGCGATCTCTTTCTGCAGCATGTTTGTAGCAAATCCATATGGCATACTCACCACTACTGCTTGTCCTGTTTTATGGTGGGACACGATGTTCAGCAGTCCTGAACGTGTTCCTTACCACAGGCTGAAGTCCCTGTTAGAAGTGCCCAGGGAGCCAATCCTAAATTTTCCTGATTTAGAGATCCTCAAACCCCAAGTCTGCGGGGGTCATCAAACCTCAGCCTCTTGTACTTTTCCCCAAACACTTCCCAGCTTAGTGGAACACTACCCCAAACTTCCCCTGTGCCCAAAGATCCTTCAAACATTAGCGCTATCCTCCTTATCAACCCACCCTAGGGCATCCTCTCTCCTCCAAACTGCTTGCTGCGGTTTGGAACTGCACCAAGCTGTGCCACTTAGTGCCTCCATGTTGCTGCCATTGCCTCGCTTGCCTCTCCCCCTGTGCTCTGTTACGACTCTCTCCTTAGATACCACACAGGACAAAGCCCACCCCTTGCCTAGTTCTTCCTGTAGCAAAACAAAGCAGAAAGAAGCGAAAAAAAAAAAAAAGAGTGAAGAGAGAGAGAAAACAAAACAAAAAACTCCAGTTCCCACTCTGGCAGAGATTTTAAAACACAGAGTGCAATTATGAAAAGGTTACCCAGATGGGACCCAGAGGGCGGGTGAGGGGAAGGAGAGCTGTCATCCAAGGGGAAAAAAGTCAGATGTATGGTAGCCCTATTCCTATAATACGATTCCTATTCCATGTGCAAATGTACAATGCAACGATAGTTCTCTTAGCCAGCATGGGCTGGGTTAATTGGATGTAAGGAATTTTTTTAAAAATAACCCATTCATGTGATAAAAATCCAGACCCAGTGATCACACCATGTACAAGTTTTTCACTAAACGGCTTATTCCTAATTGACTGAGGTTCCTTCCTACTTTTAACTCTACACCTCACAACACTGAAAAAACAACCCTGTTGAGAATATGGTTACAATGTAAAACAATAGGCAAGTGTTTTTAGCATTTTCAATTTTTCTTTGTATTTAAACAGAGCTGAGGTTTTTTTTCTGAACCAGCTCCCGAAAAATTCAGTCTGGGAAAGAAACCAGACAGAAAATTACAATGTAAAGGATGAGTAACTGGAAGGCTGCAATCAGCTGGATGGAAATGGGCTTTGTAATGTCCGAGCACAAGCATAGGACGTTGCCATAAGCTCCACCTGTACTACGTGGCCACACATAATATGGAACCATTTTACTACTGCAACACTTCAAGCTGACCATTGCTGACTGTACAAGTGGAAAGATATTTGAAGGGTTATTATGTATGTGGCGAGTGCTAAAATATTATAACTTATTAAAAAATACTATTACTTATCTCAAAAATGCTGAGAATGACTTAACCCCTGTCCTTAGCATAACACAGCTGACACCTAAGGTACTAGAGATGCCAAACTGACTTGCAGTTATCTCTTCACCTCTCCTCTGTCTGAGGCTAATCAAGTTGCTTCCACAAGTTACAGTAGCCACAGGACTACCCTAAATTATAGCTGCTGGCACAACCCACCATTCAAAATAGCTTGCTCCAGCTGCATGCCCGCTGTGTGCTGCCGAGGTTTTTTTATGGCAAGGGAATCCCAAAATAGGCTCAGAGATAGGCCTGGGTAGCAGCTCCTTTGTACATTTTTCTTCAACTATGGGCGCAAATGGGGGGGGACGGGGATGACACCCACCGAAAGTCTACCGGACAGCTACTCACCAAATTCAGTAATTTCCAATTTTGCACAACTAGGTAAGAGAGAAAAAAATAGTGTGATACAAGCAAAGTGTATTTAACTGTTTAATCAAGGCATACCAGTAAGCAGTACAAAGTAACAAAATCATTGATCACGTAAGGTTAAATTCAACTTCCTTACAGTAAAAAGAGTTTAAGATACTGCGATAGGCAGGTTGGGGGGTGAGGGGTGGATCTGGAGCTGACTGCGTGCAGTTTTCTGACATTCCGAATAACTTTATCCGCTCTAGTCTACCAGATTGGTGTTGTAACGTCACGTGCTTCAGCGCAAGAGCGCGTTTCCATGCCTTCGGCTGTCCCTTCCCAGCCGTAGTTTCCACGCGTTGGCAGATACGGCCGAAGTCCCCACGGCAGCTGGCTCTGCATGGCAGATGTCGGATGGTTGGACTTGATGATCTTAGAGGTCTTTTCCAGCCTTAATGATTCTCTGATTCTGTGTCTGCAGCGTGGTGATGCATTGTCTTGGCACCGGCCGTGCTCCCCCCTCCCTCCACTGCGAAAACCGCATGCCATAGTAGATGGCTTTGTACTACACTCTACCAAGGACAAGCCTCAGCTGGTGCCAAGCAGCTATTTTTTTCTTCTGTAGTGTCTTGCACTGTAAACTGTACAGTCCTAAAATTGACCTAGAGAAGGGAAAGAAGTAAAAAAAGGTGAACTGCTGTTCCATGTGTAACTAGAAGGCACCTATTTAGACAAGATGGGGGAGACAGAAGAAGCGCAGTCAGGAGCCTGCGTGGTTGCCTTGGGTGCATTAACGCCCCCAGCCCTTTTCCCTCTCCCTCACTGTTTCCACAAAGTCTGCATTTTATTTATTGATTGGATGCACTATAGAGATCGGAGAGCCCTTCCCCGCACCCCCACCCCGTCCAACCCCCCGCTCCCGAGGGAGGAGCAGTGGGGGGGGGGAGGCCAAGGGGGGGCATTACGAGCTGATTGTGCTCCTGCCCCGACCTCCAACAGCCTGATCTGCCTTTGAAGTTTTCCACCCCTCGACTCGAAGTGAGATCGATTACAGAAGAACAACAGGGACAAAGAGCCCGCCGCGCTGCGCGCAACCCCGTTCCCACGCTGGGGGCAGGCAGCTCGGCAGCAGCCAGCGCTCGCCGCCGCCCTCGGCTCCTCGCCGCCCGCCGGAGAGCGGGCAGCCCCCGCCCCAAGCCCTCGCTGCGCCGGGGAAAGCCGGGGGGGCTGGGGGGTGGCACAAAAATGACTGATGTTGTTTAAGAACGAAGGGGCTAAGGGGCGACCAGCTCGATCTTTAAAAGGAAACGAGGAAGAGAGAAAAAAAATCGGTGCCGTGTTTTTTGTTTTTTT
>Ga0065711_1005666_pt1 | contig 20080 bp, 13 predicted proteins | sample Hoacrofraction12_FD_59098 | JGI IMG/M metagenome (GOLD analysis project Ga0065711, IMG submission 59098) | Hoatzin crop microbial communities from Cojedes, Venezuela - Epithelial fraction 12 v2 (version 2) | ecosystem: Host-associated > Birds > Digestive system > Esophagus > Crop | place... | reverse complement strand
GGTGGGGTGGAGTGGAGGAGGAGGAGATGAATTATACTCTGAAACTGGGAAATGAGAGCAATTAATCTCCGCAGTTGCGTGTAGGCAGGAGGGACTATTTGTTGCATGACAGCCTGTGCTCAGAACTGGAAACAAAGTAGGTTGTTTGTGTCTTTTTATGTCCTCGTCCTAGTTTGCTTTAGGACAAGAGCATTTACCTCATGACGCTTATTTTTGAACTTTATACTGGAGGCAGTGTTCACATTCCATGCAGTCTCTTACAGCACCAAGAAGGGAGAATTAGTCAGCTGTTCTTTGTTTTTATTTCCCTGACTCTTGAACAGGGTCCAGGCTTGCTCCTGAGGTTTTTCATCTGGATTGGTCTGAATAAAACAGATTTTCTTGCAACTGAAAACCCTTTATTTGCAAAAGGTTATGATAACCAAAAGAAGCCAAGCTCCCCCAGTCTGGGTTTGGGGGGTAGGGTGGGGAGTGGAACTGCCTTCCCACACTCCTGTTTGCATTTAAGCAGGTTTGTAGGACGCTTATTTAAAAACAAAACGAAAGATGAAAGCTATCAAGTTTGTGCCTTAGCAGAGCATGCCAGGATGCTGTTGCTACAATGGTGCATGCTGATTCTGGCATAAATAGTTATCTGAGCAGACCCTACCCTAAGGAGCTGAGTCCCAATCCTTTCTCTCCTGTATAGGAACAAATCAATTATTCTAAGGAGGCAGTGTTGTCTCTCGGTGCTGTTGTGTTGCTTTTTGAAAACGTTTTGTAAGTTAGTCCTTAAGTGGGATAATTGCTTTCAGCATTTGCAAGTTAAATGAAGAAAGCTCTAATTAGATTTTATAAAGTGGCTTAGCATGTTGAGGAGGCTTTTCATAAAGTATACTATGTATTCACTTGGCATTGCACAATTGAATTTCGTGTAGCACTGATGAAACTAAAAAATCCTGTTTGGCCTTGGTTGCTCCTGGGTGCTTAAAGGACTGAAAGCTTGTCTTCAGTACTCCTAGCTATATGTACTCCCTTCCTTTCCCTACCAGCCCACCCTGTCAGGGCATTTATCTGTATTTTATAGACCAGAGGATTTGCATCAAGACCAACCTGTTTGAGGAAGGATATTAGAGTAAGGCATAGAAGCCTGGTATTTTGTACCACTTTAAAACGGGGCCGTGGCACGTACTGTTTGATCTGTCTTGGCTGTTATTGTGCTGTGCTAATTGTACAGTGGCGCTGGGTGGCAGAGAGCTGTTTTGTTCAGGTCAGTCTTAGCTCTGTGTGGGCACTTACTGAGTTCCACAGAAACCGAACAGTGCCTGCGCTTAGTAATGTTTGGTATTGTTTGGTGTCCTGTAGGTTAGAAATGCGATATGCTAATGCTTCACTATTGCCGTTGGAGCCTTGGCGTAAGCGGAGGGACTGGCTAGAGCAGCGTAACACGTTGCTTGCCATCTGAATAAGAACTTAGCCTAGTCACAGGCTTCTTTCACGTGTGGTTTCTGCAGTCTGCGTGCCAGGAGCTTCCTGATGAGAACTGGAAGGAGTCCCCAAAGCCCGTGTTTGTTCAGGTCGTTTGGGCGCTGTTGCTGGATGTGACTTACTAGAGTCTGTTTTAACTAAGATGCGCTCTGTTTAGGAAGCAGCACCTCTACTAAATCAGTCAACCAGTTGTTAAAGCTTTATTTGCAAAAATCTAGATCCCACACTCTAACAACTTTGAAGACCATTCAATGAAAATAGATCGAAAGAGCAAGTACTTAATGAGAAGTCTTGCATTGATTTGTTGTGACTTCAGATAGCCACTGGACCAGATGATTGCAAACTGATCAAAACTGTTACTTGTCTTCTGCTCTGCTCAAGAAAACCTGAGCTTGTTTAATACTCTCTTGTGGTTATCACTGTGCAGGTGAGACTGTCCTTATTAGCTGCAGATATGTTTAGGAATGACAGTTAGTATACTTAGAGGAGTAGCAAGTCCCATAGATACTTTTTGTGTGTCTGCAGCTTGTCTTTGATGATAGAACCCAATTCGAGTAAGGGTATGGCGATGTCTAGTAAGACCCACTCACCTTGGGATGTTATCTTGTGGGTTGTCAACCAGCTTACATCCTGGCAGGAGGGGACAAAAGGTTGTTCTCCTGCTATCAAACCATACATGACTCTCTTCCACCTATGGTTCAACCATTTTCTCACTAATATTGCTTGCAAGAGGTCAAGTTTTGTGAATGCCTCTGGAATCAACAAACTCTTTCCCATTTGAGTTTGGTGGGTCACTTTCTCCATGACAAGTTGTGGCAGTGTGTTCTTTGTCTGAACAACAGGCTGTCTATTGTAACTGCATGAAGTACACATCTTTGGATGAATATTCACAGCCGCCCACGAGCTCTTGATTCACTTAACCACATGTGCCTTAAAGCGTTTTACTTATTTTCAGTGTCTGCCCATTTCTGTCTGTCAATGGACTTTATCCTCTTCTGAGGTATATACATACTACAAGGACTTCCGTAGCCAAGTTGAGTAGCTCTCAAGTGAACACAGATTTAGGCCTTTCCCCTCTTCTGCCTCAAATGTCAGACCAATGTGTACCAGTATTTAATGGCGTTATTTACTCATATTGGTAAACATGTAGACTAAATTGGAAACTTCTGGCAGGTTCCATGTGATCTTTGAAGGGATGTGCAGGAATAACTCTAGTTTTCTTTGGAAAAGATTATGAATTGGGTGAAGCTTTCGTTATTACAAGAGATAGATCATGTTATGTCAGACTCTGCAAGTTGGAGTTGAAGTTCTTAAGTGAACTTGCGGTGATGAGGTTTCTATGCCTGTATAGATGAAATGGTCAAACTTAAAACCTTTAGCACCTCTTTAAAAAGGCAGATGTTACTGTGTGAGATGACCAGTACATAATTCAAGAAGGAAGACATTTTCCTGAATTGTTTTCTCATTTTAACATAATCTTAGGTGTTGAAATTTGTATGTGGTATACTTGGCAAGTGTAGCAACTGTGCTGTTGATGCCAATGGCTTGATAATTGGTATTGTAGGTGCTCAGCGTCTCAACCTCACGTCTGTACTCAGACAAATTTCAGTTGCCGATGCAGCTCTTCATGGCAAGGCAGGTCTGGAAATTGCTAAATTGGAGATTGATTCCTGAAAGTGCCAGAGACAGAATTTGAGCAAATTTGGTAGGATTTAGTTCAGCCCATAGAGCATATAGAGGTGAGAGAGTGGGGGAAGATATGCAAACCAGCAGGTTCCATTAAACCGCAGTGACCTGACAAAGAGGGGAGAGTCAGAAAGCACAGGTAGGTCTTAACGTTTCATTTACAAGGCAAATATGTGCTCTTTGGCGGGGGAACAATGGCCTGTCCTTGAGTGTCCCGACTGCGTAACTGGAGTTGGGTTTTGTCTACTGGGGTTACTTTCTTGTGAATCAGGGGCAACCTTTGTGAATACACAAGTTGGCACTTTTCATGCAAAGAAACTACCCCGTGTGTTTGGAACAGGGTCCTCTGGAAGGTACTGTGTACTGTGTAGGAACAAGGTAAAGTATGTTGCTGCCTTTCCTGTCAGCTGCTTCCATGTGATCGAAGGCAATGAATGAACTTTTGCTGCATTTCAGGATTTTATGCTGATATTTTGCTCCTATCAGTACTTTTTTTTTTTTTCCAGAAAATAAAAATAATTACCATGAAGTAATCAATCCTCAAAGCTGTAATCACTGTTGACACAATGCTTCTTATTTACAGAATATGAACAGTTTGGTTCACCTCTTCAGATTGTTGTCTGAGTTACTGCAAACAGTTTCCTGTAACTCTTCTTTAATCAAGAAATTGAGTTCTGTGACAGGGCTAGTAAAGATTTGACTACAAAAATGTAATGCTTCCTTTCATATTTTATCCAGCTTAATGAAATGTGTTCCATCAGTGTATTTTAAGCTTCAGTATAAGCTTCAACATGAAATGGTACAATTACCAAGGTTCATTTCTGGTAAAGGCAGTATTTGGTAGCACATGGAGCAAATACTGTGCTGATTATTTGGTGTGGCATGGCTACTTTTCTTTAACTGTAAGTCTTCTAATAAATGGTGGTTTATGTTACATCTTTGCCTAATTACGTAATCTTTATTTTTCAATAGATTTTAATTCTTATTTTTCTTTGTTTTCATACTTCAGTCTTCTGCACCTCTTACCTTTTTTTATTTGTCAGTTGAAATCTTACCAGTTTTCATTCCAGACTCTCAAAGTTAGCTAACTAGCATTTTTCTGGCATCCACACTTATGAAATGCCAAAATGACACAAATGTAGATAAATAAACAATTGCACAATTCTTCTATAAGCATGATGCTGAGATTTTATTTTTTTTTTCCCTTTGACTGATCTTTTGCAAATAAGGTTTTGCACGTCTTGACTTCCAGTGTTTTGGGATGTAGGAACATTACTCTCATGTTTTTCAAGATGAATGCACAAAGGCCCTTAAAATTAATTTGGTTGAAGCGGAACGGATACCGTCCAGTACTGTGTAGCATCGTCATAATGTCATTAAATAAATTACTTTATGATTTAAGTTGAGCACTTCTGGATGGATAAGCACATAATAATTTGACAGTGTCCTTCCTCTGTGTTTCTCTTGAAGATCATAACTCACAGCAGTTTTGCTTGCTGTGGGAAACTTTCCTGTAGTTGGAGGCTGGAATGTCCATATCTATTTGTGAAGGACAGGGAGTGCTTTTGTTACCTTCAAAGACCCATTTACGGGATACGATTGCCGTGGGAGTGTCTGGTTATGATCTGTTAGAAAACAGCCTATTAATAAAACACAGGCTCTTGTAATAGAGCACTTCTTAATCTTCTTCCTATGTAGTTATTTATAGGCTGTGACATCTTAATTTGCCTCATGTGCATCAGTTTCTGTTATTTTGAAATATCAAGTAGCTTTCACACGCCTCTGAGAATCAGTTCTGGAGGAAACAGTCTGTTTTCTAAGGAATCTTACAAAAAGGCTTCAAGTCATAAGTCTGTTGTAAAAAATGTGTTAAGGTTTTTGCTGGTGTCTTTCTAAATGACAAAGAAGTTACGGAATGTCCTGTTCTGTAGATGCTTGTATGCTAATCCTGTATCTGTCTGATTACAAGCAGATTTTCTTGAATTCTCAAAGGGTTTCCAGTTGCTGATGGTTCTTATTTGCCGTTGATGAGCGTGCGGTGACCTACCTGGAGCAATATTAAATATACTATTCCCTTTATTTTTGTGGTTGTTTTCTTTATTAGAGTGGTCCCAGTGCCAGATCTTGTCACAAGATGTGCATTGACATTCAACGACGGCAGATCTACACGCTGGGACGCTATCTGGATTCCTCCGTGAGGAACAGCAAATCTCTGAAAAGTGACTTCTATCGCTATGACATTGACACAAACACATGGATGTTGCTAAGTGAAGACACTGCAGCGGATGGAGGTCCAAAGCTGGTGTTTGATCATCAGGTCAGCTACACTGATACTCTTAGCGCAAGCTGTACCACCTTCTCTGCTTGTGAATCGTACTTTCAATCATAGCCGCCCGTGATTTAGCAGTGCTGTACCAGGTAACATAGCAGTGACGGGGAAGGCTGTGATCAGTGCTCAGCTAAATTCTAATAGTATTGTTGTCTGGTACCACTGGATACTGGTATTCTCATCAAATTGAGTCAGAAGAATCGTAAAAGCCTTTGCAAACTAATTTAAGACACATTTTATTAAAGCTCAAAGCACAGTTCATCGGGTTCTAATCAGTTTTGTTGAGTTGAGTTTGCAGATCTGCCCACTTGGAGGGCGTTGGGGAGCAACTTGCAAAGCTGTCTGTGGTACCTTCAGAAGAATTCTATAAGCAGGCTGCTGAAATGAGGCCAATAGGATTGGGATTCTTTCAAAATTGGTTGCCTTTTAAAATTTGTAAAAAGTGCTTGCTTTGTAGACATTGGAACACCTTGGAGTGGCAACTTATTTTAAAAGCCACACCTGTCCATGTGTTAAAACTGAATGCGTTGTTTTACTTCTGTTGTGTGTTTAATGGCTTTTGTGTACTTGAAAATGATATTTTGTTCTTAATTGATTTTTATAAAGCATGGCCAAGAAACAGCACATCAGCACTCGTTTTTAAAGCAGCCCTAGAACTGCTTTTATTGGTACTAGCTGTTTTGTAACCAAAGCTGTTTTCTGCCAGCACAATATGCGTTTCTGCTGACACCGAAAGCTGGAGATGTGTGTTGTCTGCAGAACAAAAGCCAATCAGTCTTTCTGTTCTATTAATAACGAATACCAGTCTCCCAGGTGTTGGGGAAAAGGCAAAAGTAAATTGTCAGCTGGCAAGGCTGCTCTGGGTACCTCGTTTGCCTGCTTCTGAAATTGTTTTTTTTTTTTTTTCCCTGCTGTCTCTTAGGAAAGAATGTCCTCCCTGAATTCTTGATCAATCTGTAGCTCTTCTTCTTCTCTCCCTCAGTACCTACTGTGATAGCGTTTTTTGTGTAACCTTCACAAAAATGTGCTGCGCTAGAAGTGTTTTGCGTAGGCTTTGCTGAGTAGCATCTCTATCTCGCTGTAATCTTGTCTGGTTTTTCTCCCTGCCCCGGTGTTTTGTAACCCTCTGTGTTGCACTCTGTCTGAAAACGTCACCTGGAGTCAGGGAGTTCTGTTTGGTTTGTACTGCTGTGAATCTCTGCCATAACCTGAATTCAGGCTTTGGGGATAAACGTGTTTCTGCTGCAGCCTCCTCAGAAATGCTTGGCCAAGTTATGGCTCTACTTTGTGTTGAAGAAGTGATGGTAAAAGTAAATACATGCGTGGGATGGAATCTGAGTAACAAATCGCCGGCTGGTTTTGGATCGGTTGAGTGGCAGTCAGTAAATTAGCAATGATTTTGAATTTTTCCCTTGCGTGGTCATTGTCAAAGGTGATAATCTGTTAACTTTCTGACGTTGGCTATGGATCCTGGTGAAAACATTTTAAAATGTTTTTCCCTATAATCAGCAGCTGGAGGGAAGTTTTTTACATGATGAAGGATGTGTATGTAGCCTTTTTATTTCTTATTAAAGAAGCAAGTTAAAATTAGACTCACATTTTAAATAAAGTACTGTTTTCTGAGATCAGTACCTGTCAACCGTGAAGACACCTGTATTCTTTAGGTATCACTTGCAGGGGAGGGATGTTTAGTCTTAAATCTTAGCGTGTTCAAGTCTTAATGTGCTGCCTTAAAACTACTTCTCCTGTTCTTACAGATGTGTATGGATTCTGAAAAACACATGATATATACCTTTGGAGGCAGAATTCTGACCTGCAACGGCAGCGTGGATGACAGCAGAGCCAGTGAGCCGCAGTTCAGTGGATTGTTTGCTTTTGACTGCCAGTGTCAGACATGGAAACTTCTGAGAGAGGATTCCTGTAACGCTGGACCTGAGGATATCCAGTCCCGGATAGGACACTGTATGTTGTTCCATTCTGTAAGTATCTGCACCATGCTTTGATTCATGACGCCTGACTTAGACAACATCTGGTTTTGATTTCTCTTGCAAGTTTGAAGCGCTTTAATCTCCCAAGCGGTGTGTTGTCTCACGCGATTTTATGTTCGCTGACATTCTGGTGTTTCTTTGGTAAATGCAGGTGGTATTAATTCAGATCTTGGAGCTTTCATGACTTCAACTGAATAATATTTCAAATAAAAAGCTGGGTGAATTTTAAATAGTTTATTTTAATTGTATAATGGTAGTTAAATAGACACAGTAGTTCAATTTGATCTACAGAGTTTTTCTTTTAAAGTTGGTAGAGCAACTTAGAAGCTTCTGGTCTAGTAAATACTCTCTGTAGTTACTGGAATGGTAAACTTGACTGTGCAGGGGCTTACCGGGTGTGTATTGAGATGCGCAGGCTTCTTATTCCTCTGCTGAGCACCCGGCTGCTGCGTGTTGTCTTGAGCAGCTGTTAACAGCTGGGCACAGATGGTGTTACAGGCACTTGATCCAGGGCCTGATGGAAAGGCAGAGGGATGGGGGGAGAGGGGCTGTGCAGTGCTTTATTTAGCACTGGATATTAAAGGAAAAAAGGGAAAACAAAACACCTTCTGTTGCTTTTCCAGGTGTGCTCATCAGGCACATGTTTGCTTAAGTGCAGAACATGGGAACTGCGGAGTGTTTTACTGACATTTAACTCTGACTTAGGGGTCGGGAGGAAGAGAACTAAATTAATATTGTGGCATTCAAGTGTGTACTGATACCACCAACTGAAAACTGACCATTGAACAGTTTATTGAGTTTGTTTCTCTTTCCCTTTCAAATGGAAGATCAGAATTTTTATAGTGAATACTGTGCTTTCACAGCCTTCAATTTCACTTTTGTTTTGGTTGGCTCTCTAAAATCTGGTCAAAAACATATAGCCACACAAAATTCTGCACAGGTACCAGAGGATTTTTAAAGTATACTTATCTTGGGTAAGCATAAGAATACAGGTTTCTGTAAGCACAGGTCTTAGAAGTTTAGGTTCTTTGCTGTTTTCTCAACCATTTGAAAGAAAAATAATCTGTCTTACCGACTTTCCACTTGGCAAACTTGAAAGTAGTAATGAACCTGTTATTCTTGGCTTGCTGCTTGCCATTTGCCTGGTTTAGTAATGTGCTGGTACGTGGATGGTTTCTCTTACAGTCTGTCTCTTGTTCCTGCTTTTTTGTGTTTTTTTTTAACAGCAAGGTTACGATCTAATAGGTTTTAGATGTGGAGACTGTTAATTCTTTAATATTAAGCTTGAAAAATGAGTTGCTGTTTCAATGTTTTGAAGTTATAGCTCGATCAGGGCAAGGCTACAGTAGTTAACTATAAAATCTGCGTGGTCACTCTTGAGCTAAAACTCTGTGCTGGATCCAGGTTTGTGGTTTCATATAGACTGTGAAAATAGACTACGAAAGTCTTTAAAATTACATTTGTAAGAGGCTTTTTGGGGTGGGGAAGCTCTAAGCCCTTAATGGTTTAGCTCTTGAAACTGAGAAATCATCAGTTCTAGAATCAAGATGATCAAGAATCTAGTCAAGAATTCTCAAGTTTTTGTTGAGTTTGATAGTGATGACCAGTTCTGCATAATCGTTCACTGTGAATCTTTGCAGAGATGGAGGTAAAAGATATTTACCAGATAAAGATTGGTGGACGTGATAGTTAAGGCATGTTTTTAAACTTGGTAGGAACACATCTATTACTCTCTGATTCATTCATGGTTTTGTTAATGGTCACAGTTGGCCAACAGACTTCTTGAGTTTAGTAAAGACACACTTGTTTTTCTCCATTCTAGAAAAATCGCTGCTTATATGTATTTGGTGGCCAGAGATCGAAGACTTATTTGAATGACTTCTTCAGTTATGATGTAGACAGCGACCATGTGGATATCATATCAGACGGCACTAAGAAAGATTCAGGGATGGGTAAGAGTATAACTGCATATTCATTTCTTCCTGTTGGTACAAATCAGAAATATATGAAGTAGGGTGAAGGTCAGCTTCAGTGTCCTGTGTTATCAGGTTAGCATCCTTAACTAGCTCTATGTACCCGAGCCACCTCCACAGTATATAGGTTAAACTTATGCCAGCTTTTTTGTCCTTCCCATCATTTGATGCTCACCATCTTCAGCACAATACAAATAATTCACGCATGAAACCACATAGCCCGTCAAAAGAAAAGAAGTTCAGCAAAGTAAGAACTAAAAATACATGTCCTTTGAAACTCCAGTGAAGGGGGTGGGGGGGGAGAAGAAAAAAAAGCTGAAAAAATATTTTCTTTAAACTAGGAAAGGAGAAAGCTATTTTTTCTTCCTAGTTTTCACGAAGTGAAAGATGCCATGAAATAGAAGTAATCTACTTGATCTGAGATGAAGAAAGGCGGTTAAGATGCTCAGAGATGGAGAATTGGAGTAGAAGGACAGAGGTTGTTTTGCCTGGCAGGAGCTGACCAGAAAGATGAGGCCTGTTGTCCTGTTCTAATTGTACTAAATTATCAGGGAGGGGCAAAAAATAAGTAGGATGGAGGAGCAAGCCTTCAGTCCTGTTTGGTTCATACCGCTGGAGCTATATACACCAGGCATAGTTCTGTATACCAGAAACTTTTAAAAACACCCAAAAGACATTGTAACGCAACCATGAAGAACTGATTTTATACCTCTTCTCCTCAAATGATATAGAGAAGAATGTTCTTTTTTTCCAAAAAGGATTTCTGCATGTATGAGCACATCATTTTTCTGTGTTATAAATATCCTGATTTTACGCATACAGCTCAGAAGTGGAAATTTGTGTTGCAGCGTGTATTACTATAGGAGAGAAATTATGAATATTTCTCATATTATGTGTATTTAGTCCCGATCTTGTTTTCTCTTCTTCCAGTTACCAAAATCCCAGTAAGATAATTGATCTTGAATTTAGGCTGCCATCCTTATTTTGATCAGGCTTGATTTGTAGCAAGTAATTTTACTGAACTTTTGAAGTGAATTATTGATGGTTATGAGTTATTGTTTGCTCGTTAATTTAGTTATGACAATGAGGGAGAAGAGTACCCAAGCTCTTATTCTCTGGAGTCATTTATTCACTTGAATGCTTCCAAGAAAGAACTAGCTTGTATTGTTGACAATCTCCTTTATTAAGGTGCCTGCATGTTGCCTGATGCTGCTCTCCACACACCCACGCGCTGTTTATTGTCCTTGGAGCTTTTAAAGAATTGATTTTTTTTTTTCGATGAAATTGCTAGCATTCTGCCATTTTAAAACTGTATTTCTTTATAGCCAGAAGCTTTAAAACATGTAGCTTTAAGCTGACACCTGTGTCTACTTCAGATTAAAGACACTGAGCTTGCCTTATTGCTAGAGAAGACACTTCTCAGCAAGTACATTAACTGCGAAGTTCGGTTAAGCAAATGAGATTATAATAGTTAGCCCTGCTCCCCATTCCCACCGCCCTGAAGTGGTGAATAGTAGACTTTGTAAGAAAATGACTCACTGGAAATAATTCATGAGTAGATTTTCAGTTTACTATTCTCCTGTGTGTAGAAAGTAAACAGAATTGAACGTTTGCCTTGCTTTTGAAAGAAAATGCTAAGATTATTTGCATTTTAACAGGAAGAGAACAAAATGCGTGTTCCATTCAGACAGCAAATGCTGACAGCACTATTTTCACCCAAAAAAGCAAGTCTTTACTGTGCTCTTGTTAGGTGGTGATACACCATTTTGATCTGTATGAACAAAGTGATTCCCTGACTGGTCGCTGTGAAATTTTAAGCTGCTCAGTGTGATGAGTCAAAATGAGGATGCCTGACCTAGATGTTCCTATAAAGTCCCAGGGTTACATTTTGTTCCTGGCTCGCATGTGGCATTCAGTTCTATTCTTAGTTAAGCTATTTTGATTTTTACCCTTTCTGAAGGAACTTAATTGCGCATTTGTTTAAAATTTCCGTTAGAGTAATGAGAAGACTTTACAAGTAGTAAAATGGATAGTTAAAGATTATCAGTAACACGGAGTTGTTGCAATGCTAGAAAACTATGGTAATGATATGTTGATTTTGCTTCTCTCATCTTCTGGATGAGATATTTATGCTGTTAAGTGTTTCTTTGCTCGTAGTTGTGTCTTTGATGTTGATCCTGGAATCAGTTGCTTGTATAGATGATGTATTTGAGAATACTGGGTGATAAGTATCACTTACATTTTCTTAATTTGGAGTAAAGGACAGTAATTTTAGCAAGTTTAGATGTTGTTCTTTCATTCCTGGGGCAAGTTCAAATTTGATCAAGGTATAATTTCTAAAAGATGGGTTTGCACACAGCTTTGCCTACTAAAAATGTCTTCTGACTCAATCTGCTTTGAACATGGGTAAGTCTTGTGGCTCTTTGTGTCTGACAAAACTCCATTTGCCGGTGAGCACGAGTTCTTTCTCCAGCTCATTGCATCAAAAAACCTGGTGCTTTCTCTTTGGTGTCAAAGGAAGGCACTACAGTGAAATTAGGCCATTGGGGATTGTTATCTTTCTGCTGCATGATAACTGTTAGGAGCAACTAATTCGTTAGTTCAGCTAGAGAATGGACAAAATGGGACTGCGGAAAAGAGAATGGAGCTGTGATGAAGTCGGATGTGAAGAAGGGCAGTAGTGGTGCAAACTGGAGAATGCATAGTACAGTTGAACAGAGCCTGTGGTTAGAGGAGAGGCAGAAATGTGTGTTGATGGACATACCCTTAGAACAGTCGTGTAATTTTAATTACTTTATAATAAACCAACAATACACAAACAACAACTGCCAACCCAAAGCCATCACGCGTATGCTTTGAAGCATACACGTGGTCTAGACGTGCCACCAGTATCAGATGTCTTCAAACGGCTGTCCTGACAGCTTGCCTGCCTCGCTTAGCACACAGTCCATGACTAATCACGGGCAGTCATTTCAGGTCTAAGGGGGCTAATGGGATTGCTTGTGGTCAAGGTTCCCATGATAATCCTGTTTGGCCCTGACTCAGATGGTGTGTCAGAGCTGTTGGTCAGAGGCAGAATTTGCTTCTGCAGGAGAATCAAGATCGTCTTCTGTCCCTTGGCATCGAGTAACCTCCAAAGTCAAATGAGAACAAGCCTTAAACATTCTTGTGGCTTCTTTTAGTGGTGGAGTAGTTCTTACGGGCAAACAGCAAGTATTTTTTTTAGCTGCTGGCGCGGTTCACAGGTGCCCCGCTGGGGCAGGTGCTCGTGGCAGACCCAGGCCCGTGCCCCTGGCAGCCGGGAGGTTTGGTGGGTAAGGACCACGGACAGAGGCGGCACAGCCCAGCCGGGAGATCCTGATTTAAAACAAGACGATCTCACAAAAACAGTAATCAACATAGGAAGCACAGCTAGCTCAGCATGGCCAGAATCCAACTCAGACAAGCAGTCCGAATATCCCTTTTTGATTGTCTTTGTGACACCTGACATGTTTTGCACTTGTTCACTTAAAGTTCTGCCATGCAAGGGGCCAGCATGTCCCTTGCCATGGAAGCACTTTGTTTTGTGAAGGACCTGATGTGATCTTCATCTTGTGAGGTGCTTCTCTTAACCGATCTCAGAATATTTTCCTCTGTGAAGCTGAGGAGGAGAGCAGGCAGTCAGCAAATCCTAAGGATGCTTTACAGAGGTGGCAAAGCAGCAGAATTCTGTTCAGATTTACTAGCTGAGCTGTGTTTTTTTTCCCAAATCTCATGTCGCTTGGGAGAGAAGTGAGCTTTGGACGTCGGCTTGTTGCTTTTTCAACATGACAACCAAACTGTTCAAATGATCTCCTTAGCTGCTCCTTGGCTGACTGCCAGATGCAGTCTCATCATGAAAAATCCAAGAGGATAATCGTTATCTTGCTGTGTCAACAGCTGGCCTGCATGCTATCTCTATCACTCATCAAAGTTTGCTCCATTAAAGTTCAGGAGAGATGCTGCTTCAGTTTTATGTGGATTACAAGTAGTGGTATGGAGTAATTTGCTGACCTACCACTTTTTTAAAATTAATCCATCGGGGAGGTGCCAGGTTCTGGTGAACAACAATATCCATGTGATGTGCGTTTCTCCTATTTTTTTTAATCATGAGGCATCACAAGGAGGGGAAGATACTTGCAAGTCGCTTGTAGTGGGATTAGTAGTAACGTGTTCTGACTGTTTCGTAACTTAGGTGGCACTAAAAGGCTGTCAGTGAACTTACTTCCCTTAATTATCCTTCACGAATCCTTCAGCAGTTTTATATCATTGTTTTGCCAATGCTGTGTTTCAGAGCATGTTTAAAAACATTCTATAGTATCCTGTCTAATGAGAGAGAAGAGATGTAATTTCCAAACTTCTGTCTAGTACTGAGAACCACATCTGCGAGAACTCAGTTTTACTGCTTTGTAAACTCTGCCTCTGTGGTATAAAAGCTCTGTTTTCTTGCTTAGATACTGACAGCAGCCAGCGTTGCGCTTGAAACAACTGTAGCTGTTTGCACATGCAAGCCAGAAAACATTCAGCTTGCTGAAATGATCACTGTGATCAAATAAATGCCTGTAAGTAGGGACTGTGGTAGTGGGAGCATATCTGTTTCACAGTTAGGTGTTGCTTTTGTAGAAAAGCTTTTCCCCTGTGTTATATTTAAATGGAAATTATATTGTACAGGCTTACACAGCATTTTATTGAAGCTTTCTCAGGAATTACTACTTGTTTATGTAACTGACTGCTAACTGAAGGCCTGTGTGGCTGAATATTGTTTTCAGATGTTGAGGCTGTGAGCTTTTCATTTTTGCTATATTTAAATAAATGAAAATGTTAAGTTCTGGAGAGATGATTCAGGCCTCTTATTTTCAATTAGTTACTGCCCTCCTACCCTGGAGTTTATGGGGGGAAAAAAGCCTCAGTGGCACAAGAAAAGCGTTCACCATTTACTAGACTTTCTGGGATTGTATCGTGTTTAGTAATGTCTCTGTACAGCTTTTCCTCGATCAGTAACGTATTGTCATAGGAGCCAAGTTAGTATTGCGTAGCGACAGGCCGGTGCCGTGTTCAAAGCAGCCAGGGCTAAGTCCTCAGTTGCTGCTTTGTCCTTGGAGCTGTCTGCCCACAGCTGACCTGAGGGATTGCCGGGCCTGAGAGACATTCTGAATGGTGTGAAATCGCTTTTGGAGGTTTGCTCCAAAGCTGGTTTTACATCTGCGTTTATGCGAAGAAGCAGAAGAGCGAGGGAACTCGTGCGGAGCCATGCTTACCACTTCATGTACGCCCTGGATGTAGTACGTTGCAAAGAATAGTCCTCGCAGTGCACTGGCATTACCATGTCTGATTCTCACCCCTTGTTGTTTACGACTTTTCACTCTGAGTCTTAAAATTTAAAAAAATATATCCTAAGCGATCAGTTTCTGTCACAGGTTCAGTTTTGTCTTTCATGCAGAATTAAATTTCCTTCCCAACGTACATTTTGTTAGCTAAATAGCACAAGTACTTTTCACAAGTTTACAGCCCGTGTCCGTCTCTAATATGCTGACCGCAATCGTTTGAATTATATCCAGCGTTTACTGCCGGTCGTCTGCGTGTGCCGATGGTGAAGCGCTCTTACCCCCTAGTGGAAGCGTTTGCTGGTCGTGAGGATTTTCTTTTGGTCTGTCAAGGATCAGACTTCCTTGGCTAACGTCTTTTTGACGTCTCTGTTCTGTTTAAAACATCGCAGCGTCTCCCTCTTACTGTGTAGTAGCTTGCCTTATTTTCCGTTTATTTTCAGGGACTCGTTTATCAAATTTGTGTGTTCTTGTGTTTTTGGAAATCGTATTACATCTGACTTTCTAGTTGGGTCTTCCTCTGCAAAAGACTAGATGTCAACTTTGTCTAGCCTAAGGCGCTACTTAAATACGGGTTCTACATGGCTGCTTGGATAGGTCAAAGAGTTTATGTCCGTTGCTCCTCATCATAGGCCCTTACTAAACTTCAGGTCATATATTTTTTCATGTATTATTTTACTAGACATTTTGCATTTCAAACAGTCTCAAGAAGAGGCTGATTTACAGCTGAGGGGAAGCCTGAAATTACTTGACTTGAATTTGGTTTTGATTGCAGTAGCTGCAGATAAATCCTATTCTTACTATCAAGAGTAAAAAAAAAAAAAAACAGAGGCACTGAACATTGACGGCTTTTCCCTCCTTCGTTATTTAAATAATAATTTCAGCTTTAGGAAATCGAGCATAAACTAGATACAAAATTCATTTATTTAACAACATTTCAGGAGGAGGGATGGGACTTCCACAGACAAGTTTCGTACGCTTTCTGTATCAGTGGTAATTTAGCAACCGTGTTCCTCATGATTATAATAATTTTCATTTCAATGAGCCTGAGGTATTAACTCTCTGAAGATTTGCATGCTTTTTTTCTAAAAACCCAGCATCGTCTCGAACGTTCAAAGCAGCAGATAGGGTTGCAAAGACAATTTCTGTGTGCATTAGCATTGCTGATCAAATTTAGATGGCTCTCCTGCCAGAAATGTCTCAAATATGCCTTGAATTTAATCCTTCTGGGTCAGTGATTTAGTCCCCGACTATGCAAGCAAACACATTACATGCAACTTTTCAAAAATTAATGATTTTTATTCTCGAATTGTCGTTCTGAATTTCCTTATTGGGCGACTTTCACAGTACTCATTATTCTTATTTAAAAACTTCCTTGTGGTTTGCAACTAAAACAAGGTATGTCGTTGTTGTTGTGCCAGCATTGTTCCCTGCTTTTTTTTTTCCTCTGCTCTGCCACCCATTTGCTTATAAACTAGATTAATTTTTCTTTGAAACTTTGTGGCAAAACTGGAGGTCAAAATAGGCAGGCTTATGCTGATGAGGGCTCCAAAGGCTCTGTCTCCTGCTTTGCTGTGAAACCGTAAGCAAGGATTCTGTCAGCAGGACTCAGAATTGTCTGAATATATTTCAGTTTCTACTGAAGTTTACATAAGAATTAAGCTTTTCTTTTTAATGGGAATGTTTGGGTTTTTTAGCTTTGCTAAACATTTTGATGTAGGGGCTTAAACTGTAGAAAACCAAATGCTGCTCACAATTTTTTAATTGATGTTTATTACTTTCCTGGCCTGCCATATGAGAAGATTGAAGTAGGAGACTGAAAGCTATTATGGAACGGGCTTGAAAAAATACTGTTTTGTGTGTTTTTAAACAGCAATATTAAATGATTTATCAGCGTAAGGCTTGTTTTCTAAGCCGTGTATGCAATTCGCAGTGAATTGCGGGACAGAATTTGCAAAATACAAGAGTTCTGAGAATTTTTCATGCCAAAAATCTTGATCGAAGACCAGGAACCTTTACCAGCCTTTGTAAACTGACCCAGAAAGAGAAATGAGACAAACAGGATCTGTAAACAAAGATCACGTGCTCTTCACAAATACATTTTGGAAGGATGGTTGCCTAGGGAAACAGGAAATGGGGAATTATACAACAAACAAAAAGGGCTGCCAAACAAATTTGCTGATCTTTTTTTCTGAGGAATTGTGATGAAAACTGCTGGAATCTTCAGTATTTCACCATATTTCTAAATCCGAAGGTGAAACAGAAAAATAGCTTGGTAATTATACCACAACTATTTAGAAAATACAAAAAAGTTCCTTGAGATCTTTGTCCTAAAGGAAGCAATGCAAGGTTGCGAGGTTCCTTTTACGGCTGAGATAATAACAAAATACTCCACTCGTATCTGCAAGGATCATCTGGCTCTATCTTGAGGCAGTTTAATCCTGGTTCCTGAGCTGGTAGTCTCCCAAATAACTCTGTCCGTGCCTTTCCCTCGGAAACAGCAGCTCTCAGAATGGTTTTTGTGCTTTCCAGGAGTCACAAATAGGAAGCAAAAAAGAGAATTTTTATTGGACTTGTCCTTGGCAGGGAAGGAGTCAGCCTCTGGGTGAATGTTTCTTCTCCTCCTGCCTCTCGCTCTGCTTTAGAGGGCATGTGCAAGAAGCAAATTGTTTGCTTGGTGAATTCTGCATGCCTCCTATTTTGGGATGTGCCATTTCAGTTTTAAATTATGGTAAATAATAAGATCACTGTGCAGGAGAGGTTGTAGAAAATACCAGCTTGGGATCACTCAGTCCCAAGTTTTGGTTTTTATATGAAAGATGAAGAAGTGAAAGCAATCAAAAGGAAGAATATGGGCAAACTAGGTAGTGAGGTTAAACTTAAGACACTCTTTATCCCAGAATACTGAAGAGGTAGTTATGTGAAATGTCATGCTCGTACCATGCATATTAGAAAATCTGCTGAATTGCAGGGGGAGGTAAATGCATTTGTCTCGTGCTTGGATCCCTTTCTGTATCCTTGGTTTTCAGCATGTAACTTTTTTTTCTTTGTCAGTTCCAATGACAGGTTTCACTCAAAGGGCTACCATTGATCCAGAACTGAACGAAATCCATGTCTTGTCAGGGCTCAGTAAAGACAAGGAGAAGCGGGAGGAGAATGTAAGGAATTCCTTCTGGATTTATGACATTGTGAGGAACAGCTGGTAAGTCGATGAAAGGGGTGCTATTTGTAACATCTACAGTGACTTTCTTTAGAAGGCAATCCTGCGTGATCGTGTCTCCCAGGTAACTCTATAGCCTCTTAAGATCATGGAATGATAATGTTGAAGACAACTGCGTTCCCTTGAGACACCTCTTTTTCCCCTTAGTCTTTAGAGACACCATGGCAGTAAGCCAAATGAGGGAAAGAAATGGTGTGAACTTTTTTGCTGGAGGCAGGTGGAGGGGACAAGGGGGGAAGTAAGCCATTATAAGAAGTTTTTCCTGTAGGAAGTGTTCAAGACCAGGCTTCTTCATCAATGCAGCAAATTTAGTCATATGTAAGTTGTTAAAAGCAGCATACCTGGTATTAGTTATTAGAAACTAAGGCAACTCGTCTGCTATGTGAATGGTGATGGAGAAGTCTTCGTGACAGATCTATTGGCTCTTTCCAGGCTGCGTGCAGTGGTACTTCAGGTAGCTGCTAGAGCCAGTCTGAGAAAGTACCTTCTCGTCTATTTGCTCTGTGGTATTTGTTCCAGAGCTGGCAGCGTTTTTGTGTTTAACAGCTCTTCAGTATGGGGCCAGTCACTTTGAAGGGTGTGAATACTTTTTTTTTTAAAGATGGAATTTCAGTTGGAAAAAACAATTTAAGTCTTGTTGGAAATCAGTGATTGAAACACTAGCTTTGGTGAGGTTTCTGGCCTATAGCTCTACTGTGTCCAAAATGGTATTCTCCATAACGGAAAATACTATCTGCTGACAATTCTGCTAGCAAATAACGCAACGTCTAAAGATGCCTCCAAAGCTCATGCCATAAAATTTTCTATAATGTTTTCTTATTTGGCTTGATAGAGGACTGTTCAGACAAGATGGCCTTCTCTGACTGTTCGATGGGTTTCTTTGTAGAGCTAAGAATGGGGAAAGGGTAATAGAGGACAATATACAGAGAAATAAGAAAAGCTTTGGTGTTGTATGCCAGACAGTTCAAACTGACATCATTTTTACCTTGCAGCCTTTCAGTAACTCTTTGTGCTTCCTGTAGGTATTACTAATCATAAGTTACTGCCTTGTATTTCAGGTCTTGTGTCTATAAGAATGACCAAGCAGCAAAAGAGAATCCAGGTAAAAGCCTTCAGGAAGAGGAGCCCTGCCCAAGGTTTGCCCATCAACTGGTGTATGATGAGTTGCACAAGGTATGAGAGTACAGACACATAGGCAATGTTTTTTTCAGTCTTACTGCTTTTCTGGTGTAGTTGCTTCTTCAAAGATGGTACAATGAATATATCTTTTTGTATACCATTAATGTTTGGGTTCATGTAGTAGGTAGCTTGCTTTCATTTAACTTTCTTTTGAAATAAGGTGTTAAGCTACTTTGTTTGTCAATGGGAAGTAGACATGGTAGCTCCTAGATAAAACAAAATGCGGACAGTGGGATAGACTGAACCTCTACAGCTAGCTTGTAGCTGCTGTCGTACTTGAGAACACTTGAAGCTTCGTTCATTATGCTCAGGGACTTAATCTCACAACCTGTTAGTGACTGTGGAGTCATTTCTTTTGTTTAGTTGCCACATTCATCCCTCTAAATGGCCACAGATAGTTGCCAACATTTATAGGAGAAAGTGTGCTTGAATGAACTAATCACTGTTACGAATCTGCTCTAACAGAGGTGCCTTACTCTGCCCTGCATGTCAGAAACAACTGTAATTCTTTAGCACTGTCTGACTTTAATGGACATGCTTATGCTTAAATATGCTTAAAATTGTTTGTAGGTTACATGACTGCCCAGTAAACTTAGGGTTTTTGTGCATATTAGCCAATAAAGCACAAACCCATGGATTAGGTTACCAGAATTTCATTAACCTATGAATTTAAATAACTGTGACACATTTACTTAACCTTTCACAGATATTTTGCAATTAAAATAAACTTTCTCTAAATTATTTTTTTAGTCTGAAACAGTCTGAACTGAAAAAGACAAATATACTCGAGTCTTATTGTTCCAAGGGATGTTAATCAAATTTGGGAAACCCAGCTAGCCCAAAAGTTTGGGGATAAGGGGGATATTAAGGAGGAAGAGGTGTAACTTCTTTATGGA